>LSQX01012986.1_pt1 | contig 20036 bp, 21 predicted proteins | sample 654561 | NCBI WGS metagenome assembly LSQX01 (sample SAMN04489861, study PRJNA283612) | anaerobic digester metagenome | isolation source: 4 biogas reactors fed with cattle manure at either 37C or 55C with and... | place: Denmark: Kongens Lyngby | collected 2014
AAGGGGACGAAGCGATCCCCATTTCCACGCTGTAGAGATTGCTTCACTTCGTTCGCAATGACAAGGGCGACTGTGTCATCGCGGGTCCCCAAAGGGGACGAAGCGATCACATATTTCCACCAGGGGTTGCTTCTCTCCGCTGCGCCCGGTTGCAATAACCGGTAACCGAATCACAAACCGCCGTTGATTAAAAACGGCGGTTTTGTTACGGGTGTTTTATAACGCGATCGGGGCAAAAAGTGCGCCCCAAACCGCACAGGTGCGCTCACTTTTTGTTGATTTCGGCGAGCACGTTCAGCAGCATCTCCTCGGTCAGCCCGGCCTGCTTGGCCTGGGGCACGTCCAGGATGGCTTTGAGCGTCATACCCTTGGCCAGCGCGATCATCGGGTTTTTGGTGATGCCCGGAACATATTTTTCAACGATTTCCACCGCGCGCTTATCTTTAAGCAGTTCACCAACCTTGCTCAGCAATGAATAGTCCATAACGTCTCCTTAGTTAATCAGTATCCGGTTTTTTAAAAGTCTTGGGTTATTATAGCCCATCCCCGGGGGTCTGAAAAGCACGGCGCGCCTCCGCCGGGGGTTGATTGCAATCTGTGCAAAACCTAAGATAATTAAGCTAACCCGGCGCCGCAGGCAAGGGTGTTAATCTTAAAACCGTCATGTTTGGGCAGGTTTTACGTTATACAGGTTAGAAGAGGATGCTTTATGGATGTTCAAAGCCAGGCACCACACATTTTTGATGAGGAAACTTTGATTGCTTTATATGATGATCACAGCGATTCAATCTATCGGTACGCCTTCCGCTCTTTGGGCGAAGCAAACCTGGCGGAAGATTGTGTTGCCGATGTGTTCACCCGCTTTTTGGAACGGGTGGCCACGGGTAAAGCGCTGACCGGCAATCTCAGGGCTTACCTTTATCGGGTTGCGCACAACTGGATTGTGGATTATTACCGCCAGGAAAAACCAGAAGCAGACCTGGAAGCCCAGCCCCTGCCGGCGCGCAATGCGAACCCTGAAAAACACCTCTCTGAAAAGGAAAACCAGGCCCACCTGCGCCAGGCCCTGCTGGCATTGCCGGAAGACCAGCGGTTGGTGATTGAGCTACGGGTGATGGAAAAATGGCCTTACGAAGCGGTGGCCGATGTTTTGGGTAAATCGGTTGAAGCCAGCCGGGCTTTACAATACCGCGCCCTTAAAAAATTACGACAATCCTTTAACCTCCAATGGATGTGAACCATGTATAAAAAGAACGACCACCCGATGACCGATGCCGAGCTGGAAGGCCTGCTGGCTGAACTAAGCCAGGTGCCGCAGCGCAATCCGGATAACGCTGCCCGGACGAAAGCCCGGTATTTAATCGCTGTGGGGAAAAGCCTGCAGGCGAGTACAACCGAACAAACAATAAAAACGAGACGAAAAAAGGAGTTCAGGGAAATGAAACCCTTCTTTAAGAAATTTTCACTGGCTTTTACGCTGGCCGCTGTTTTACTGGTCTTCCTGCTGGGCGGGCTGGGGGTAACCGCGGCCGCCGCCTCGAGCGCGCTGCCCGGCGACCCATTGTACGGGGTAAAAACCGGGTGGGAGCAAACGCGGCTTCAACTGACCAGGCAGGACTTCAAAAAGGTAGAGCTTAACCTGGCCTATGCCCAGAACCGACTGGATGAAATTGAAACGTTAATCGCGGCAGAGCGTCTGGGCGATTTAGAAGCCTCCGTGCAGGCCTATGAAACCTATATCTTGGAAGCGCTGGCCGGGCTGGAAGCCATTCGCAGCAACAGCATGGCGGTCGATTCCCAGCTGGATCGTGCCATAACGGCCTCCCTGGGAAAATACACCGCCGACCTGGAGACTCTCTCCAATCGTGTGCAGACCCAGCGAAGGACGCGGTTCGATGAAGCGATTCTGTTTTCAAAATCGGCCGGCGCCTATCATGGGAAGATTGAATTCGTCGGCACGGTTAACGCGATCAACCCGGACCTGTGGGTCGTTTCCGGGCTTGAGGTGATCATCACCGCGTCAACGGAAATTGAAATGGGGATTGATGTTGGTCAACAGGTGGAAGTCGAAGGTTGGGTGGACGCCCTGGGCAGTATTTACGCCCGGGAGATTGAACACGAAGCGGATGGACGGGCTTTCAGCCTGAACGGGAAGGGCGAATTTTTGGGCATCGTCAACGAAATCCAACCCGATTACTGGGTGGTCAACGGCATTCGTTTCGAAGTCTCAGCCACGGCCAGGATTGAACCCGGCATCAGGGTGGGCGATTTCGTTGAGGTTGAATTTGTGCGCAACGATAAGGATGAATATATCTTGCGGGAAGCAGAATTCGCGTTTGATGACGATGAATATGTTGGCAGCGTCGACGAAATCCACACCGAATACTGGGTGATTGACGGCCTGCGTTTCGAGCTTTTGCCAAAATCGAGGATTGAAAAGGGCATCAAGGTCGGCGACTTTGTTGAGGTGGAATTTGTGCGCAACGCGTCCGGCGAAAACTATTTGCTGGAGGTTGAATTTGCCGACAGCGAAATCTACGGCGTGGTTGACGAAATCCACACCGATTACTGGATCGTCAACGGTATCCGCTTTGAACTGCTGCCAAATTCGAAGATTGAACCCGGCATCAAGGTCGGCGATTACGTCGAGGTGGAATTTGTGCGCAACCAGGCTGGTGAGTACATCCTGCTGGATGTTGAACACGAAGATGCTTACAATAGCTCTGATGCTGGCTACGGCCATCATCGACACGGCGGCGATGATGATGAAATGGTTGGCTTTGTGGACGAAATCCATTCCGATTACTGGGTTATTAATGGTATTCGCTTCAACCTCCTGCCGAAATCTGAAATAGAGTGGGGGCTTAAAGTGGGTGATTTTGTTGAGGTTGAATTTTTCAAAAACAGCGCCGGGGCATATTTCTTGCTGGAGGTTGAACACGAAGATGATTGACCCCCGCCGTGCGAATGGCGCTGATTAGACATCCCTTGTCGAATTTAGCTTTATCAGCGCCGTAGACGTAAGCGGCTAACCCAGCATTAAACTAAAAACCCACCTCAAAGGTGGGTTTTTTGATGTCGGTCAAGGGGGCTGTTTTCAGACCAGTGATCGTCGCCTTCAAGCTGGCTCAGCGGGCAGGCTGGCCATCTCCTGAAGATAGGCGATATAAAAGCTGACCATCCTGGCGGAATTTTCGAAAGAAAGGCGCTCGTTGACAGCGTGCACGCGCTGGATATCGGTTGGATCGTAAACAATCGGCGAAAAGCGGAAGGCGTTTTCGGTCACCGGGGCGTAGTGGCGGGCATCGGTACCGCCCACCACCAGGTAAGGCGCCGTCAGCGCTCCGGGGAACGCCTCTTGCACCAGCCGGGCCAGCCCGATGAAATAGGGCGATTCAGCATCGGCCACAGGCGAAGGATCCCAGCCCGACGTACCTTCCAGCAGATCGCCCTCAAAGGGCAACACGCTGACGCGGTCATCGTTGATGCGTTCCTGCACCATTTGATACACCGAGGCCATGTCATCCCCGGGCAGCAGGCGGAAGTTGACCACGGCTTCTGCACGGGCGGGCAAGACGTTATCCTTGACGCCGGCGTTAATCATGGTTGGTGCGGTGGTGGTACGCATGCTGGCGTTCATCACGTTCGATTGGGCCAATTGCTTCTTAACGATTCCGCCGAATAACCAGGTGTTGGCCAGGGCCATCCTCTGGATGAAGGGCAGCGCCGACCCGAGATAGCTCATCATAAACTCAACCACTTCAAGGCGCGCGGGCAGTGGGCGGGCTTCCAGCCTGGCAATCGCCCTGGAAAGGATACCGATGGCCGTTTCTGGCGCCGGTATGGACGAGTGCCCGCCATCCTGATTCACGGTTAACCGCAGGCTCAGGTAGCCTTTTTCCGAGATGCCAATCAATCCTAAGGGTGCGTCAATGCCTGCTAAAACCCCTTCGTAAACGGCCCCGCCTTCATCCAGCAAGCAGCCAACCTGGACGCCGCGGCTTTTCAGCAGGTCGGCAATTGCCGCCGCGCCGTGTTGGCCGCTGATTTCCTCATCGTGGCCAAAGCCCAGAAAAACCGTCCGCTCGGGTTGAAAACCCTCTTTGAGCAGGTGCTCAACCGCTTCAAAAATGCCGATCACGGCGCTTTTCATGTCCAGTGCGCCCCGCCCCCACACGAAGCCATCGGCCAGTTCGCCGCTGAAGGGCGGATACTCCCAGGCCGGGTCGTCCTCATCTGCCGGGACGACGTCCAAATGCCCGATGAGCATGATGGGCTCCAGGTCGGGGTCGGTTCCCGCCCAGGTGTACAACAGGCTGTAGTCGTTAATCGTTTCGTATTTCAACTGCTTGTGCACCGCGGGGTAAAGCGTCTGAAACAGTCGATGCAGTCCCAAAAAGGCAGACCCATCAATTTTTTTCGGGTCATTGTCCGAAATGGTCTTGTACTGAATGGCCAAACCCAGCCGCTCGGCAATAGACTTTCTGTCCACCAACAAAAATTCACGCGGCGTAACGTTCTTTTGCGGCGGTGAAAACAGGGCTGTTTTTAGAATAACAAAGCCAGCCAGGAATAAAACCAGCGCCAGTAAACCAATTCCTATTGATATAAAAAGCGTTCCCATGTAGATTTTGCTCCTCTCGATACAACGGCAGGGGGTTGTCAGGCACATTTTCATCAGGGTTGCCGTGCGTCTGTGTGGATTGCAGGCCGTCTGAAAATGATTTTGACGTCAAAGACAGTGAATGAATTTGAATAAAATTATATCACCAGGCGCATCATTTTACAGATTGTGTTTTGGCTGACTGATGGGCTTGAAAAGCATTCGAAGTATGGGATAATCAAAGCAACCACGACCTTTGGACCCTATCCATGACGGAGACCCTCATTCACCCCCCCAGCAGGCGCCCTATTGTACACCTGATTTACGCCCAAGATCGGTTGCCCGCCCCCAACAAAACGGCCTTGCAGCGCTGCCTTGGCAACAGCGGCGCTGAAAACGGGTCGCCGGGCGGCGTGGATTGGGCGCAACAGGATCCCCAGAAACACGTCGGCAGGGTCACCTTTGCAGGTCACCAGTTGCACATTGCCGGTCTGCCCATCCCCCTGCCGTGTGAAATCATCGATCACACCGTGATGGTTTCACCCTGGTCGGGGCAGATCAAAGCTGCCATGCGCCAGCACCGGGCCCACATCAGCCTGGTTTACGCTCAGGGCAGCCCGAACCCCATCGAGCAGATGGTCGCCCTTTACAGCCTGGCCTGCGCTTTTTCGAATGAAGACCTGTTGGGGGTTGTCAACGCCAATGCCTGGACCGCCCATCCCCCGGCTGATTTTCTGGAACCCGCCCAGATTGCCAGTTATCGCCGCGACATCCCTTTCAACCTGTGGTTTGGGTATGTGCGTTTTTTCACCGATGCACAAACTTTCTGGCTGGCGACCAAGGGGCACCACATCTTCGATGTTCCCGACCTGGCCTACCAGGTTGACCCGGACGAAGACCCGGATGAGGTCATCCGCCTGTTTATGAATGTCTTTCATTATTTATATGAACAGGATGTATTTGTGACTGCCGGGGATACGCTCGAGATCAGCGGTACAGGGCAAACCCTGGTCTTTGCAGAAGTAACTGAACTGGAAGATGTATTGATGGGCCCTTCCGGCACCCTGGTTTTAAAGAAGGCCGTTACTTAATTTCCAACCCTGTTGAAATCGAGTACGAATTGATACTGCAGTCCATTTTCAACCGCGGTGGGGATGAATTGACGCACCCAGGCAATTGCATCTTCCGCGGCAAGCTTAAAAACCACGCTCGCCAGGCTGGCGGTTAGAATCCCGGTGCGGCCGATGCCGGCATGGCAGTGAATCGCGACGGTCTGTCCCGCCCGGGCGGCTGCCAGGGTCCCCTCCAGCGCGGCTTGCAACACCTCGGGCTGGAACACGCCAAAATCGGGCGCGGGCGCATGGATGACCGCATAGCCAAGCTGACGGTAATGGGCAAGCAGATCCTGCCCGGTCAACCGATACAACTCCTCGGTTTCATTCAACACGACAATGGTATCTACACCGTGCCGGGCAAAGGCCGGCAAAATTTGCCCCCGCGGGTCAAACATGGGGCTGAAGGGCAGGGGACTGCGGTAGATCCTTCCTGCCAGGTTGTAGGGGAGTTCAATCAACCCCGGGTGAATCATCGGTGTCTTCAAGGTTTACCTCATCGGCAATCATCTAAAACCAGAGCGCGGTTGGCTCCAGGTGCAATCAACTTGCTCAGAACATATTATACGCGCTGCAACACCAAGTAGAGGGCTTTTCACCGGTGGCTATCAACTGTGTCAACAGCGCCGTTAGCGCTTGTGTTTATTAAATAAACATACTGGTTATTAAATCAGCTTGTGGTATAATTTCGCTGGATTAAATCCGAGTGTACTTTACAAACGGGGTTGAAAGCACGCCCGTTAAAAATAAAAACTAACCATTTATTAGGAGATAACCGATGAGAGTTAAAGTAGATCCAGATCTGTGCTTAGGCTGCGGTATTTGTGAAGGGATCGTTCCCGAGGTCTTCAGTATGGCCAATGAGCCTTACGCTGAGGTTCTGCTCGACCCCGTTCCGGAAGAGTATCAGGATGCCGTCCGGGAAGCAGTGGAAGAATGCCCGGAAGAAGCTATTATCATCATTGAAGAGTAGTTAAACAACCCAGCATGAATAAGCCAGAGGCTGCACCACCGGTGACAGCCTCTTTGGTTTTAATTCAGGCCATTGTCACAGGTGCTTTGAACCTGCTGCGCCTGAAAAACCACACGATGGGCAGCTTACGATCTACTGTTTCATAATTCAGGTCTGAACAGGCCCAAAGCCACAGCCCGGGCCACCAGCTGCTGGATATTGTGCGCATCCAGACGAGCTTTCATGCTCGCGACATAGCCGCGCACCGTGCGCGGCCGCAAACCCAATCGCAGCGCGATCTCGGCGGTGGTAAGCCCGTCCCCCAGGAGGACCAGCACCTGGTATTCACGCCGGCTAAGTTTGGGCAGCTCGTCTTCCGGCGGCGGCGCAGACTGGGTTACAACCACCACCTCGCCCTGCTGCCGAGCGAATAAAGGCCCCGTTTCATTGGGGAGGTAAGCCTCCCACTGCCCACGGTTGATCGCGCTGATTATGCGCTCAGCCGGCGCATCCACCTCCAGCACGCCAAAGGTGTCCGGCGCTTTAATGATTAAAACTCTCGTCATCCAGGCATCCTCCTACGCTAAAAATAGAACGTATGTTCTAATTCTACGCAATTAAGAGGCGCACTGTCAAGGGAGGAAAGCTTAAGAAATGGTGAAATTTTCTCCGGCCTGGTGCCGATTCAGGCGCCGGAAGGCCAGCACCGCCAGGGCGCCAATCAGCACGCCGCCCCACCAGGGCGCCCGCGGGCCGATCTGGTCGCTGATCAATCCTCCCAGCACCGGGCTGATCCCGGAGGCTACATTCCAGGTCAGGCCGTACAGGCTCATGTAGCGCCCGCGTTTATCAATGGGCGCCAGGTTGGCGGCATAGGCACTGGAGCGCGGCACCACCACCAGCTCCCCGACGGTCATGATGACCATGCCCAGCCAGAACCCCCAGAATCCATTTGAAAGCGCAATCACCAGGGGTGCAAAGATGTAAAAACACGCGCCCCAGGTCATCACCTGCACTGATGAATAGGGTTTTGTAAAGCGGGTCACCAACACCTGAAACAAGACTACCATCAAGGCGTTGGTCGTTGGCAGCCAGCCATACAACTGCTCACTGACCCCAAATTGCGTCTTCAGGTAAACCGACAGCAGCACCCACACCAGGGAAGCCGTCATGTGCACCAGGGTGAAGGCGCCCACCAAACCCATAAAAGGCCGGTCTTGCAGGGCATCCCAATAGCCGCGCAGCTGGTCCAACGGGTGCGCTTTTACGGTCACAGCTTCCTGAGGCAGCGTCTCACGAGCAAAGGCCAGCAGCGCCAGGCCATAGAGGATCAGTCCGGCTGCTGCGCCATACATTCCATAGCGATACGTGCGTGCGAGCACAAACCCGCCCAGCGCCGGACCGACAGCCACACCAACGTTGTGCGCCATGCGTAAGAGGGCGTAGGCATCGGCCCGTTTAGCCGAGGGGAACAGGTCTGCCAGCATTGCATCGGAGCCGACGTTGTATAAAGGCGAAAACACACCGCTGGCCCCCAGGATCAGCGCGAAGGCCGCGTAACTGTTGGCCCGACTGAGGAGAATATAGCCCACCCCGGCGCCGAGCAAGCCCACCACCATGGCCCCCTTGCGCCCCATGCGGTCGATCACCGGCCCGGCCAGGATTGATGATACCAGGCCCGTACTGGCGCTGATTGTCATCAAACTGGCCACCGTCGCCAGGGGCAAAGCCAGGGTTTCGCTGGCGTAAATCATCAGGAACGGCCAAATCATCGTCGTTCCGATGGTGGAGAACATCTTTCCAAAAAACATCAACCAGAACTGCCCGGGGGTATTGACGTAATCGCGGCGCAAACGGGTGAGCATGCGGGCTATTATAACCGCTTCTACGCGTCATTCATCGGTGAAAGGTGACCCTGTTCACGATTTTATTGATGCCCACGCACTGCATGCATAGCACAAGTTGCGTTTTATCCACCCCGGATTCTTACGCTTTTCTTCTTATTGACGCCCCAATCATTACCTGCTATTATCTTATTGTTATGCAAGAACGAAAACAAAGTATTTTTACCCGCTTCTGGGCCTATTTGCGGCGAGAAGCGCAATGGTTTCGGCCCGGGCTGGGTTACAAGCGCTGGTTGCTGCTCGTGTTGCTGGGGACGACCCTGTTAGGGTTGGGGTTGGCGCTGATCATCCTGGACATCTATCACCATGCGCCTGACAACTGGTTAATCCCCATCCTGGCGTGGCTTTCGCTGCGCTTTTTAGATCGCCCAATACGGGTGATTGTTTTTGGCGGCATTGGCGTGATCATGGTATTAATCGGTGTTTGGGGCGCTAATCAATCCTTGTTAAAGCCCTTTGTTCAGCCCGGTAAATCGTTGATTGATACGCTGGACTCCTTCAGGCGCCGCGACCGCGGGCCGCGGGTTGTGGTGCTGGGCGGCGGGCACGGCCTGGCGTCGCTTTTGCGGGGGCTTAAAGCTCACACACGCAACATCACGGCGATTGTCACCGTGGCCGATGATGGCGGGTCCTCCGGGGAGCTGCGCCGGAACGTTGGCATCCTTCCACCGGGCGATATCCGGCACTGCCTGGCGGCGTTGAGCGATGATGAGGACTTGTTAACGCAGGTGTTCCAATATCGCTTTGCCACAGGGGCGGGGCTGGAGGGGCATTCCCTGGGCAATCTGTTCATCACGGCATTGACCGAGATCACCGGCAGCTTTGAATCTGCGGTGGCAGAATCCGGACGGGTTTTGGCTGTGCACGGTCAGGTGCTGCCCTCCACGCTAACCGACATTCGCTTGCTGGCCGATATTGTGGACGATGAAGGAAATACCCGCAACGTCTCCGGGGAAACCCAGATACGGGAAACACAGGGGGCGATCAAACGCCTGTGGCTGGACCCAACCAACACGCCAGCATTTCCACCGGCAATTTCAGCGGTGCTCAGTGCCGATCTGATCATTATTGGTCCGGGCAGCCTGTTCACCAGTTTGCTGCCAAACCTCCTGGTGCGAGACCTGGCAGAAGCTGTGCGCGTCAGCCATGCACTGAAGTTCTTCATCTGCAATGTGGCCACAGAACGCGGCGAGACTGATGAATTCAACTGCCTGGATCATGTGCAGACGCTGGAAAAGCACGTTGGCGCAAATTTGTTCGACCTGGTGATCTGCAACAACCATTTCGAGGGTGATTTGGGGGAAAATGTCCAATGGGTCAGGGTCAATGATGAATTGCTTGAGCACACCTCGGTGTATTGCGCCGATTTGATTGACCCGGAATACCCCTGGCGGCACAACTCAAAACGCCTTTCCAAAACAGTGATGAACCTGTTCTACGAGCGGACCGGGCCCTTACCCGGCTGAACAGGGGCCGACTTTCTCGTTTCAATTGTAAATCCCTGTACATCGGGGTAAAATAAGCAAGATAAAAAACCTATTCTAAGGAGGCTAGAATTATGGCAACACGTGTTGGTATTAACGGTTTCGGTCGCATCGGCCGTCAGGTCTTGAAGGCTATTCGTGAACGTCATCCCGATGAACTTGAAGTGGTAGCAATTAACGACCTGTTCGATGCGAAAACAAATGCGCATCTGTTTAAATATGACTCGAACTATGGTATTTATGATGGTACCGTTGAGGTTAAAGATGGTAACCTGGTCGTTGATGGCGATGTCATCAAGGTTATGGCGGAAAGAAATCCTTACGACCTCCCCTGGTCGGACCTGAAAGTGGATATTGTGATTGACGGCACCGGCATTTTCCGCGATGGAAAAGGCACCCCGGAGAAGCCCGGCGCGAACGCCCATATTGATGGCGGCGGCGCCAAAAAAGTGATCATCACTGCCCCGGCTTCGAATGAAGATCTGACCGTTGTTCTGGGTGTGAATGGCGATTGGTACGACACTGAAAAGCACCACATCGTTTCAAACGCGTCCTGCACCACCAACTGCCTGGCTCCCGCAGCCAAGGTTGTGCATGAGAATTTCACCATCAAACGTGGCCTGATGACCACCATCCACGCCTACACCAATGACCAGCGCATCCTGGATGTGGCGCACAGCGACCCGCGACGTGCGCGTGCAGCAGCGCTGAACATCATCCCCACCACCACCGGCGCAGCCCGGGCACTCGCCCTGGTGATCCCCGACCTGAAGGGTAAATTTGATGGCTATTCACTGCGCGTGCCGACCCCCACGGTCTCAGTGGTTGACTTCGTGGCCGAGGTTGAAAAACCCACGACCGCTGAAGAACTTAACGGGCTGTTCAAAGAAGCTGCAGCCGGCGAACTGAAGGGCATTTTAGACTTTTCAATGGAGCCCCTGGTTTCTGTGGATTTGAAGGGCAATCCTTTTTCCTCGATCATCGATGGGCAGATGACCGTTGTTTTAGATGACACCTTCGTTAAGGTCGTCGCCTGGTATGACAACGAATGGGGTTACTCCTGCCGGACGGCAGACCTGGCTGCCTACATGGCGAAGACGCTGTAATCCTCAATGTTAACGGATTAAAACATAAAATGCGTAATGCGTGCTAAATCAGCCCATTACGCATTTTTTTGAAAGGAGAATGACCGCAGATGTTTAACAAAAAAATGGTGACAGACCTGGACGTCCAGGGTAAAAAAGTGCTCGTGCGGGTGGATTTTAACGTTCCTTTAGCAGAAGGAAAAGTGGCCGACGATTCCCGTATTCGGGCAGCTTTGCCAACCATTCAATACCTGCTCGATCACGGCGCTGCTGTAATCCTGTGTTCGCACCTGGGACGTCCCAAGGGCGTGGACCCGGTCTTCAGCCTGCGGCCGGTGGCCGAGTATCTGGGGACATTAATTGACGCACCGGTGGCTTTCGCCGAGGATTGCATAGGGGAGCCCGCGGCCAGCGCGGCGGCTGTCCTGCAGCCAGGCCAGGTGCTGGTGCTGGAAAACACCCGCTTCCATGACGGTGAAAAGAAAAACGACCCCGAAATGGCCAAACAGCTGGCGGCCCTGGCTGACCTGTATGTGAACGACGCTTTTGGTTCGGCGCACCGCGCCCATGCTTCAACCGCCGGTGTAGCTGATTACCTGCCAGCCGCGGCGGGCTTCTTGCTGGAAAAAGAGATTAAATACCTGGGCAATGCCATCGCAGACCCTGCACGACCTTTCGTTACCATCCTGGGCGGCGCAAAAGTCAGCGATAAGATCGGTGTCATCGAAAACCTGCTGGATAAATCGGATCGCATCCTGATTGGCGGCGGTATGGCCAACACCTTCTTCAAAGCCCAGGGCTATGCGATGGCTGATTCCTTGGTGGAAGAAGATGCTGTGGATACGGCCAGGGCGCTGTTGAAAAAGGCCGGCGAGAAACTGATTTTGCCGGTGGATATGGTGATTGCCGATGCTTTTTCCGCTGATGCAGCCGACAGGACTGTGGACGCAGGCCCTGTACCCGAGGGCTGGCGGGCGCTGGATATCGGCCCGCGTACCGTGGATGCCTTTGGCACGGTCATCGCCGGCGCTGGCACTGTGGTCTGGAACGGGCCCATGGGTGTGTTTGAGTTTGATAAATTTTCCAAAGGCACCTTTGCCATCGCCAAAGCGGTGGCCAAAAGCGGCGCCACCAGCATCATCGGTGGCGGTGATTCGATTGCCGCGATTAATAAATCGGGCCTGGAAGATAGGATTACCCATATTTCCACGGGCGGCGGCGCCTCGCTGGAAATGCTCGAGGGGAAGGTGCTGCCCGGCCTGGCTGCGCTTGATGAGCGTTAGGATGGGTTAATAGTAGGAAGTAAGGAGTGGGAAAGCGGCATTTGGAGAATGCTGAATTGTCCCACTCCATTTTGTTTCGGGGGTTTTATGACTGGCGACCTGCGCGACAAATTTTATTTCACCTGTGCGCGTAATTCATCCCCGTGTTAAGGGGTTGTGCAGCGTCTGAAACGAATGGGGGCCATCGGCCAGGGCTTTTTTGAGCACTATGGGCGCGCGTGGTGACAGCCCGACCCGGACGCCCGGTAATGATCAGCAATGGGCGAGGGGGCGTAGCAACTGGGGAAAAGCGTCCTCAGCCTCAGAATGGGTGATATCACTTGAAAATTATTCAATTATTTTGTATATTAGAAGAGTAATCAACATGATTTACCCAAGGAGATTGAAAATGAACAAAAAATGGTTGCTGTTTTTGTGCATTGGCTCGCTGATTTTATCGTTATTCGTGTTGAAGACCGATGTTATCGCATCGGGGAACAAAATATTCGTCAGTCCAACCGGCATCGGGGCAATTTGCTCACAAGATTTTCCCTGCAGACCTGCGGCTGGGTTGAATAAAGCCGTTGATGGCGACACGCTTTATTTTCAGCAAGGGACGTATACTGGAATCTCAGACCCCATTTTGAATGTTACTAAAGGCGTGTCTTTAATTGGCGGATGGAATGGGTGGTCAACGGGAATGGTAATTATTAATCCCTTCAAATATGAGACCATTATCGACGGGGGAGATCAACGCCAACTGGCTTCAATTGCTACTGACAGTGATGAGACGGTTTTCATTACAGGGTTCACATTTAAGAATGGAAAGTCTGGCTCATATGGTGGGGCGATACATGTAGAACAAGGAGGGGTAATTATTGAATCCAATCGCTTTGAAAACAACAGCGCTGGAACTTCTGGCGGCGGAATTCATGTGCATTATGCAGGGACTGATGATATATTAACGATCAAAAACAACCTGTTTAAGGAAAACTCTGCTAAAAATGGCGGTGGCGGGATTTGCATCATCCGCCATGAAGCTGCCCCTGCCGCGCGGGTTGAGCGGAATGAGTTTATTGAAAATACTGCAAACCATGGCGGCGCCATTGACGTCCAAAAATCCGCTGTCATCATCAATGCTAATCTGATTGCAAATACTAAAGCTTCTTCTGCCATCCTGGTGACCAATAAGCAAGAGGCGCAAATTACCAACAATATTATTTACTGGGACGACCGGCCCAGTGACGATTCTAGCGCAATCAATGGTTATTATGAAGAACGAACTATTGAGGTAATTAATAATACAATTGTGAACGCTTATGTGGGAATTAAAAAATTACAGAATGCAACAATGAATGTCGCCAACAATATTTTATATGGCTGCCGTGAGAGTATTAGAGGTGATGGCAATCCTAACTTGACCGGCACCCATAACCTGTTCTACAACAATACAAACGATCCCCTCAAGCTGGACAATCCGGTCACGGACAAAGATCCATTGTTTGTGGATGCCGAGAACGGCGACTATCATATCCAGGAGGACTCGCCAGCGGTGGATGCGGGTGAAGTCGTTGCCCTGACGGTGGACTTTGACGGCGACAAACGACCTATGGGCGCTGGATATGATATCGGTGCGGATGAGTTCAGGCCATCAGACTTTCTTCTGTTCCTCCCGTTGATTCTGCGCTGAGACGAACCCCGGAACTTGTTAACGATCATCCCCTGTCGAAGGCCTGAATCGCTGGTAAAATCAGTCTGAAAACTTTACTAAAAGAAACGGGAGACATCATGCGAAGATTTTTTGTAGCTGGCAACTGGAAGATGAACAAGACCATCGCCGAGGCGCGGGACTTGATGAATGCTATGCTGCCTCTGCTGGCAGGGATTGATAACGTGGATATTGCTATAACGCCTGTGTACCTGGCAGTACCCGCCATGGTCGAGCAGTGCCGGAGCACCGGGGTCAAAGTTGGTGCGCAGAACCTGTTCTGGGAAGCCTCCGGCGCCTACACCGGCGAAGTGGCCGCGGCTATGGTGGCTGAGGTTTGTGATTTCGTGATCGTCGGCCATTCCGAACGACGTAAATATTTTGGCGAGACCGATGAAACCGTCAACCGCCGCCTGAAGGCCGCGCTGGAGGTCGGGTTGGAGGTGATTGTCTGCATCGGTGAGACGCTGGAGGAAAATGAAGCCGGATTAACCGCCGCCGTGGTCACCCGGCAGTTGACGGAAGGCCTGGCAGGGATCACAGAGGCGCAGGCAGCTGCCGTCACAATCGCCTACGAACCTGTGTGGGCCATCGGCACCGGTCGGGCGGCCACACCGGAGGACGCCAATCGGGTGCACAGGGATGTGATCCGCCCGCTGCTGGTGGCGCAGTTTGGCGAAGCACGCGCCGAGCAGATGCGCATCCAGTATGGCGGCTCGGTCACCGCGGAAAACGCACATGAACTATTTTCCATGTCGGATATCGACGGTGCCCTGGTAGGCGGCGCCAGCCTGAAAGCTGATTCCTTTGCGGGCATCGTCAAGGCGGCTTCACTGGTTGCTATCGCTGACCGCAGAGCGTCATAACCCGGCTTAACGGCTGATTAACAAACAGGGTTCACCCATCCGGGTGAACCCTGTTTTTGGTTCTGAGGGGATGGGTTAGGTTCCAAACAGTCGATCGCCTGCGTCACCCAATCCGGGGAGGATGTAGCCGTTTTCGTCCAGGCGCTCGTCAAGCGCCGCAAGGTAGATGGGTACGTCCGGGTGAACCGAGTGCAGGCGCTGGATGCCCTCGGGCGCGGCGATCAGACCGATGTATTTAATTTTGTTTACCCCCCACGCTTTAAGAATATCCACGCAAGCCACCGCGGAACCGCCTGTGGCCAGCATTGGGTCAAGGATCAGGCAAACCCCTACAGTGGGCTGCACGGGCAGCTTGTTGTAGTAGGCGACGGGCCTTAGTGTGTGCTCGTCGCGGTACATGCCGATATGCCAGACTTCAGCCGAAGGCATCAGCTCCCAGACACCTTCGACCATCCCCAGCCCGGCACGCAGGATCGGGATTAGGCCAATCTTCTCGGCCAGGTTCTCTCCCTGGGTTACGGCCAGTGGGGTTTGCACCCGCACGGGGTCGGTAGCCAGGTCGGTGGTGGCCTCGTAGATCAACAGTGCGGCCAGCTCGCGCGCCAGCTCGCGAAATTTCTTGGGCTCGGTACGTTGATCGCGCAGTTTGGCCAGCTTGTGCCTGACCAGGGGGTGTGCAGAGGGGAATACGTTGTGCATGACGCCTCGCAAAAGAAAAGGGTGACAGAATTGGCATAAGTATACACGAATCGGGGGCTGTGCGGTGAAAAGAGGGGCTGAAAACCAGGATTACCCATCGATGGAAGATAAGTCGGGGTGCTCTGACTGAACGATTAAAAAATGATTCAGTTTCTTTGATGTGCTGCACTTTCCCTGAACCCACCCGGCTGATTTAAAAGAGGTGTGCAGACTTTGCTTAGCGCTGCTTACCGCGCTTGGCTGAAGACGCGTGACGGCTGTAAATGAAAACCAGCAACCAGACGGCCCATAACAGGGTAGTGAGGATAATCAGGCGGTGAAAGGGGGGCAGATCGCGGCGCAAACGCAGGAACATCGCCCAGGTAAAACTGGCCCACGAGGCGCCCTGCAAGAGCATGGCTGCCCAAAACCCGGTGCGACTGCCCTGGGGCGCCATTTGCAGCCAGCGCACCCCCGCCAGGGGCAGCAACGTGACGGCCGCGGTCAGCACGATGGCAAAACTCATCAGCCACAGGGAAAGCTCGGCGCCGTTTTCAAGATGGGTCAGGGAGCTTCCCACCAGGTATAGCAAGAAAAAAAAACCGTACAGGATTTCTGCGCTGTGGACTGGGTAACGTTTCATGATGATCAGACCTCCTTGCGGGCGATGACCAGGAAGCGGTGGGCGGTGGTGGTGAGGGCGCCGTGCGCTTCGATAAAATTGTGCAGGCGGGCAAGCTGTGCCTGATAACGCTCGATGTTAAAATCTGGCACCTGCCAGGGGATTGCCCTGAGGTAATAGACCAGTGCGCCGATGTCGTTAAATTCCGTTTTGAGGGCGGCGCTTTCCGCGCGCTCGACTGTAAAACCGGCGTCCTCCAGGTCGGTGACGGTGCTCACCAGGCCCCACTGTTTAAACGGAAAAGACAGTGTCGCCTCCAGCGCCTGGTTAATTTCCAGGTTGTCCAGCCCGCCTATCTGCTGGGTGATGAAGGCCCCGCCGGGTGTGAGCACCCGGTAAACTTCGACCTGGTTATAACTCTCGTGGCGGTTGATGACCAGGTCGAAAGAATTGTCCTCAAAAGGCAGAGGGGCGTCTTCGCTGATGGGATGAACCCGGATACCCAGTGGTACCAATCGGGCTGCAGCGATGGACTGGTTGGGCGGATAGGCCTCGGTGGCATGGGTATCTGCTGGAAAGGGCGCCAGAGAGGCTAAGAACTCCCCGCCGCCGGTGCCCATATCGAGCAGGCTGTTGATGCCGCACAGATGCCTCCGCACCAGGTGCTCATAATCCCAGGGTGGGCTTTCCTCGCTCATGCGGCCGGAAAGCCAGCTAAAATCCCAGCCAGAGAAAATGGATTGGCTTGCCGCTTCGATCAACGCCTGGAAGCCTTGGGGGTTGATGAGCTTCATCAGGGCTTAATTCCTTTCTGCATTTTCATCCAGCCCACCGGCTTAGACTCGGCCATGGTCTCCGTTTGACCGTTGATCATCACCTGGTAGGCCTTGCCGTTATACCGATTGGCAGCAGAATATACCACCAGCCGAGACGTCATAAGCCGTGTTGGCGCCGCAATTCGGGCAGGCGTAACGGTACGCTGGGTTAATTTCAGTTGTTTCCGGTTCTGGCGCATACACCGTCACCCTGGGCACCATCGATTTAACCTGCTGGCAGCCTGCCTGGGGTGCAAAAGAAGCGTCTGGGCTTTGTTTTACGGTCACCGGTGCGTTTCCTTGCCATCCATGCCTGCTTGCCTTCTATTTTAACGCAAAGCTGGGCAGATCGGCAACCTGGGTTGAAGCCACCGAGCCCGGGCCTTTACAGATGCGATAGAATAAGGCTATGGAGATGGTCATTGATGGGCATAACCTGATCCCGCACATGCCCGGGATAAACCTTTCAGACGTGGATGATGAACTGCGCTTGATTGAACAACTACAGGTTTATTGCCGGCTAACGCGTCATACGGTCACGGTCTTTTTTGATCGAGCGCCCGTCTGGCAGGCACGCACTCAGCAATTTGGGCGCGTAAGGGCACATTTTGTCCGTGTGGGAATGGAGGCGGATGCGGCTATCATTGCTTATCTAAAGAAACTGGGCAAGCAGGCAAAAAACGTCATTGTGGTCAGCTCAGACCGGCAGATTGGGGTAGCAGCCCGCGCCTTGCATGCACGTGTGATGCTTTCAGCAGCCTTTGCGGAGGGGTGGCGCAACATGATTGCCAATGAACCTGAAACCGACCCGTGTGATCAGCCGTTAAGTGAGGAAGAAGTCCGGTATTGGGAGGATATCTTCAACAGGGGGAACCTGCCTGAGAATTAATATTCTTACAAATCAGATCAACTTTGTAAACTCTAATTTATTCTTAATGCAGCTAAACGACAGATTCAGTATAGTAGTAGCAAAGACACGACTTTTAATGGTATCTGATGTGTCTTCCACCAAGACTGTGCGGCATCTGCTGTAAGTCGATAAGGTGGTTTCCTCCCTGAGATTGCCTGGCATGCTCCCCCATGCCAGGCAAATCCGTTTAAAAACAGGTATACCAACAGAATCCCGATGGTTAAAGCTGGTTACCAATAAAGACACAAGTTGTACCGTGAATCACATTATGCGGTGCTGACGGAGTAAGATGATATCCATAAAAATAAAAGATGTTCGAGGTGATTAATATGGAACCCATTCCTGAAAACCCAAAAAAAACCTTGCTGAGTGTTCTGGCACATCCGGACGACGAAACTTTTGGCATGGGCGGGTCTTTAGCGTTATACGCGCGTCAAGGTGTGGAGATTCACCTGATCTGTGCCACACGGGGCGAGCAAGGGGAGATTGACCCGGAATATAAAGCGCGCATCCATAGCGCCGCATGCCTGCGCACACAAGAACTGCGCTGCGCCGCCGAAATTCTGGGCATCCAACAACTGCATTTTCTAAACTACCGCGATTCCGGTATGCCCGGTTCACCGGCCAACCAGCACCCCCAGGCGCTGGCAGCCCAGCCGATTGAGAAGGTGGCCGAACAGGTTGCTCACCTGATCCGTAAAATTAAACCCGCGATGGTGATTACCTTTGACCCAATTGGTGGTTACCGCCATCCGGATCACATCGCCATACACCAAGCCACGGTGCAGGCCTTTGCTCTGGCTGGCGCGGCTGACTTTGTTGATCCGGAGGCTTTACCGCCGTTTACACCCCAGAAATTATATTTTCACACCATCAACCACAATTTCATCAAGGCCGCGGTATGGGTTTTGCGCCTGATTGGACAGGACCCGCATCACTTTGGGCGCAACAAGGATATCGACCTGGTTTCGATGGCTGACGTTGACTTTCCCACCCACGTGAAAATTAATTATCGGAAAGTTAAGGATGTGCGCAAAGCAGCCGCAGCCTGTCATGCCAGTCAGGGCGGCGCCAGCATGAACCGGGGGTTCAGGGGGTTGATCGCCTGGTTGTTTGGCGGGCATCATGACACTTTTATGCAGGCTTATCCCGAACCGAACGCCGGGCAGAAGGTTAAACACGATTTATTTGCTTAACTTATTTGTCAATTGCCGTTGTCGCGGGGGTCTTAGGTTGGGTGATGATTTGGGCTAAATTGTGAAAAGAAATAAGTTTTGTTAATTCAGACCCCCGGGGTTGTGTAAATTGAACCTCGGGGGTCGTTATTCATCATTTGTTTATGATGCTGGGCTATTCGCCAGCCGATCAACCGCAAACACGAGTCCATCCGGGCCGCGGGAAACCCGGATCGTGTCGCCTTCGCCCACCTCGCCGCCGACGACCTTCAATGCCAAGGGGTCCTGCAACTCGCGCTGGATGGCGCGTTTGAGAGGGCGGGCGCCGAAGTCCGGGTCGTAACCGACCTCGGCCAGGTATTGGCGGGCTTCAGGGTCAACCTGCAGGGTCAAACCGCGCTGTGCCATCAATTGAGCCACCCGCTCAAGCTGGATGTCGACGATCTGCACCAGGTTGTCCTTCGAAAGGGGGTGGAAGACGATGATCTCGTCCACCCGGTTGAGAAATTCAGGCCGGAAGTGAGCCTGCAGCAGGCGGTTGACCTGCTCGCGGGTGACCTTTTTGGCACCGCCTTCGCTGTTGGCGGTACCTATCCACAGCTCGCTGCCCAGGTTGCTGGTCATGATCACAACGGTATTGCGAAAGTCCACGGTGCGCCCCTGTCCGTCGGTCAGGCGGCCGTCCTCTAAAAGCTGCAGCAGGGCGTTGAAGACTTCACTGTGAGCTTTTTCGATCTCATCAAACAGCACCACACTGTAGGGGCGGCGGCGCACAGCTTCGGTGAGCTGCCCACCCTCTTCAAAGCCCACATAACCCGGAGGCGCCCCAAAGAGCCGGCTGACGGTGTGTTTTTCCTGGT
>LSQX01377004.1_pt1 | contig 20031 bp, 14 predicted proteins | sample 654561 | NCBI WGS metagenome assembly LSQX01 (sample SAMN04489861, study PRJNA283612) | anaerobic digester metagenome | isolation source: 4 biogas reactors fed with cattle manure at either 37C or 55C with and... | place: Denmark: Kongens Lyngby | collected 2014
GGTGATAATCGATTTGAACTGACACTTCTCTTGGGCATATCTGCAATTCTCAATAGCGCCAGTGGCATAGTTTATCATCACCGGTATCTTGCCGTTCATCTAGGTTCCGAGAATCGTGAGCATGGCTCCGGCACCCGTTGGAAGCAGGATGCCTATATATTTTCCTCTTATCTTGGCGATGTGTTCTTTGAGCATTAGACTTGCAATTAAAAGCTTTCCATAACTAAAGTCTGTCATTGTGGTTTTGTCATATACCGCGATGCGATTTGGGAACTTCTTTGCGGATTGGATGAAACGCTGATGTAATAAAAGCATACTACACTTCCTTATTTTATTAGATGTAACCAGTCACCCAATAGGAATTCAAGTCTTCCTATCAGCAGTGAGATTCTTGCCATCACAGTGTAGCCGAAAGTGGCTCCGAAACTCACCATCAAAAACCATGTCCCGATCTTGGCGGGAACCTTGTATATTCCTTCCTGTTTTTTGCTGAAATAGAAGAAATAGATACCTGTTAGTGTTCCAATGATCAAGAGAAGCTTGCCGATAATCTCAGAGGCAGTGCCGCTGAAGGGGTTGATCATTGTAGCCGCAACTTGTTGCAGGATATCGCTCTTCATATGGCGCAAGAGTGATATGCCGGCGGTGGTGCCCACCATAATCGCAAGCGGATAGCGGCTCAGCCATTGCGTCTTGGGGAAAAGTCGCATCAGCATGAGTATTCCCAGTGCGGCGGGGATGAGCAGGATCATATTGCCGCTAAAATCATCAGCTAACTTGCTGAAGAGATTGGGCATCATGATCGAATAGAAGATATAGACCAGCCAGTATGCCGCGGAAAGACCGACGAACACTTGCTCGGCAAACTTATAGAAAGGGTTGTCTTTATAGAGAAAACTAAAGATGCTAAGGGTGAAAAAAGCGGCGATCCATACGCCCAAAACAGTCATAAATCCGCTCATTGATTTTTCCTCCTTCTTGTGCTGAAGGCTTTGATATTGCCCAATACGATGAATACTAAGATCAAAAGGTGGGCAATAGATTGAGCGTCCATCTTGGTGGTGGCGCTGCCTTTCTTGCCGATCAGGCTCTCATATTCGCTTGCAGCTTTGAGCCCGCCTAATATGCCGTTAAGCTGCTTCTGTTCATTAACATAGGGGAAGAATCCTGGTGCGCTGACCGCTGTGCATCCGCCCGTTACAGGAACGTTGTGAGCGTCATGCGCCACCATCATCCATTCCTTGAGTCCGGGAACTCCGCTGGAAAGAGATGCTATCCATGCGATGTGGTTGAGGCGTTGAACACTCTTTAGCAGGGGGATGTCCTCATATTTATGTCCATCGATGTCTTTAGGATATACTTCCGGCAGACTGCGTCCCATAGCTTGAATCGCCACCATCCCGCCTACCTTGTAGCCAAGATTAACATAGTCTTCGCCGCGCACTTTGTCGGGATAGTCTTGCAGGACACTATCAAAAGCCTTTTCTGCCATTTGCACACCCATAGGCCAGAGTGCGGTTGCGATGACCTTTTGCTTCTTTTGAAAAGCGTGTTCAATAAGAGCTTCTGCCATCGGTTGGATCTCTGTAATAGACGAGGGGTCATAGTCAAAAGAGATTAGCGCAACCGAGCCTTCGGGGGTCTCTTCGATGAGATTATAGACCATCTTTGTATAGGATGAAATGCCGGTAGTCCAGCCGATAGGGAAGAGCAGCGGCAAGGCTACTGCGATGAGCAACACCACGAAGATGATGCGTCTTTCTGTGGTAATAGATATCTTCATCAGTCACCTCCAAGATAGCTGCGTTCAATGCCCAATATGATGCGCAATGAACTACCCACCACTCCCAGTCCAGCCGAGATCAAGATCGCTCTCTGAGCGGCTGTGTTGGGGTATTCCATGATGAAATCAGAGAGGTTCGGGATATGCCAAAACTGCAGCGATTCAGGTAAGCCGGAGGTGAGCATGTGTCCCAAACTGGTGCGTCCGATGATCACAATCACAGCGGTTATCATGAGCAGGTTACTCTCAAAGCTACGGAAGATAAAGGCTCTATATGCTGCAGAGGCGATAAAGAACGCCAAAAGTGAAGCTAAAGTGGCCGATAGTGGAAGCAGCGCATTGTTGAAAAGATAGTCAAATGGCTTTGCACTGATCATCTCTTGAACAGCCGCCCCGTGTCCAAGGATGCCGGGAGTCTCCTGCATGCCCCATAACAAGCCCACGATGAGCATAAAGGCAAAGCTTATCAAGCATACAACGCTGTATTGCCAGTCCGGCAGCTTATTGGATATCTTGTTCGTATTCATCCTGATCAAGCTGATCTGTCCCAAGAGTATCGCAAAACCGGAGATGATCAGAAACCAGCTTTCCAGCGTGGATACTATCTGATTGAATGGCCTGTGTGGGACAAACTCTGCCAAGATGACCAATAATCCGGCGACGAAGGCAAATATCAAGGGTATATTTCTCTTCATAATGCAGCTCCTACTATAAATTCTTTTAGGAAGCCATAGCCGAGTATCTCAAGGATGACGCCGGCGGTGATGAGGATGATGAAGATGAGCTTACCAAAGTCGTGTCCTTTGAGGCTACCTAATTGTTGAGGGTCTTCAGAAAGATATGCGCTGGCAGCAAAGAGCTCTTCTCCGATCAAGGTGTAGTCGCAAGAGACCACAAAGAAAGGCAACTGAGCTGCTTGTGCCGTGCCTGCCGTCTGTATCGCACCCGTGGAAAATCCGGTTTCGGCAAGGATGAGCGATTCCGCATAAAAAGCGCCCAAAAAGAAGTTTGCAGCAGGCTGTTCTCTGAGCATAATGCCATCGACTCCCGCCACAAAGCCGAACTGCTCATCGGTGAGATAGAAGATGTTATCCTTATTATAGGCATCAGGTCTTCCTGCTTTGATATATGCTTCTTGCACCACTTCTTTAGCCGCAGAAAGCACCATTGAGGAGCGACAGGGCACGATGAGTTCTGTGCCATACTCTGCACTTTTCTCGGCGACATTGCTGAGTATCGTGAGGCTGGCGATGGTCTCGATATTATCCAGATCACTGATGCCGGGCACATAGAGTATAGGTTTCCCTTTTTCCGTGGCTCTGCCTATGGCTTCTTCCATGCTATCCAAGCCGGCGATACGACGGATGTAGAATGTTTTCCCTCTTTTGGCGGCAGTGATATAATAGATGATTGCGAGGCAGACTATTAACAGGAAAACGAGAAAGCCGAGCTTGTCGGCATTGAACCACTGTTCTTTGGTGACAGCAGATGCTTCCAGGGAGAGATCATCATCAATCTGGAGTCTATAGTGATACTCCTTATTGATTTCCAGTTCGATATCTCTGTATTTGCCGCTGGATTCAGCGATCTTGGCTATCTCTACCCATTCGGAGTTGTCGGTCAAACGGTATATTGTCACGTACTCGGTGAGCGGACAGGTTTCCCAAGCGAGGTCTAAAGCTGTGCCGCCATCATTGGGGCTATCCATGGCGGTGAAAACATTTGCATAGAACGAAGTGCTCAAACAGATTAAGATGAGAAAAAGCACATACTTGCGCATATTGTTCTCCTTATGCAATAATAGAAGTTTATGATCAAAAGAGTCCCGATTCCAGACAAGCCGGAAACGGGACGATTAAACTAAGTTATTGTTGTTCATTCTTGGAATGCGGCTTTGATATTACCTGTCAGTTCGATGATGGATTTGACTTGTTCTTTGCTATATGCACCGTTCTGATCGCTATTGATCAGCTCTTTCAGCTCACGGATATTATCCAGTGCTGTTTGAAAAGCCGCCTGCTCAACCACATGTTCGCTCTTGATCTGTTCGAGATTGGAAGTAAGGTGGTTGAAGGTTCCCTTTTGAACCAAGACCTTTGTGCGCTCTTCGGAATAGTTTTGATCCACGAGCCAAGCAATACGATTTGCCGCCTCGATCCAGCCACCCATGAGCATAAGCGTGTAGTTATCATAGTTCTCAGACTCCCAGAGTGCGCTTTCCACGTCCTCCTTATGGAAGTCGAGGGCACGATCAAGCCCATCCCAATCGCTTTTTTCAATCATGGTCTTCATCTCATCTCCGAGGCGATTAACTTCGGATTCGAGTCCAAGCAAGCCCGTGAGACTCATCATTTGAGCAGAGATATCTTTCAGTTTGTTTTTGTCTCTTCCTTTTGCAGCAAGGACAGCATCAGCGGTCAAGAGTCCGAGCGAGAAAGCATTGCGAACTTCTTCTTGCTTGGTCTTATAGACACTTGCAGGAACTGCTGCGGCAATGTCTTTCACCTGAACCTGATCCAAACTCGCATACACTTCCTTGAAGGAAGGCAGCGGCGCAAAGGTTGTGATCTGTGAAGCTAAATCTTCAGGGGGCATATTGTCGGCTTTTTTCTTGCATCCCCAAGAGAACAGCAAGGTTATTGCTACGATAGCAATGATTAAACGAGTCTTCATTCTTGTTACTCCTTATTCTTTAAAATAATATTTAAGCTTTATCCACGTGATAAGATTTAGCCCCAAGGCAAAAAACATTATCACGAGCGCATTAAAGTTCCATGTTTTTCGTCTGTGTCCTCCCACCAACTTAATGGAAGAGAGAAACTCATTCTTCCCGCTGTTGAGCACCTTGCCGTCCATGATGCTCACAGCCGAGTTCAGATAGCTGTTCACAATGCGGTTCGGGTCCCACCTTTCAGCGAGATTTGTCTTTGCATAATATATCTCAGTTCGCTTCTTTTGAAACTGAGAATTACTGATAGTAGCATTCCTGTAATCACGTAAATATGTCAATTCTTTTTTCTGAATCTTGTTCAATTTCTTGTGAAAAGTGGTATTTTTTGCATAAGATGTAGCGAGACCTTCAAAGAGCCAGCGCGAAGGAACGACCTGAACCACCTCAGGAATAGGATGTTTGTCATAGATCTTAAGATCATGATTCATCCGTTCAAATTCAATCACTGCACCGCCAAAAATGATCTGCGGGATGAGAATCAGCGGCAAGAAATTTATAATCGCCCTATTTTCTTTGATGAAAGCAGAGGTGAGCAGCCCGATTGAATTTCCAATCAACGAAGCCAAAAAGAAATAGAAAATATTGATGAAGCTCAGCCCGCGGATATTCAAGACCAGCGCAGCGATAATGTGATATAAAACCGCCTGGATTAAGCCAAAGAAAGAAAGCACCATGAGTTTAGAGAATAGATAGTTACTTGCCTTGAGATTCATCAATCTTTCGCGCAGTATGATCTTCCTCTCGCTGAGGATCTCCTCAATGGAGTTCGACATCCCCAAAAAGATAAAAGCGATGATGGAAACGAATATATATATCGAGATGTTATTGTTTTCCGCATAAGTATAGACGCCCGTAGTGGTATGGCGCAAGATAAATGAGATGATGAGTCCTAAGAGCGGCGCCTGCAAGAAAGTTATGAAGTTATTAGTGCGATTTCTGATTTTCATCTTAAAGCTACGAGAGATAAAAGACATCATCGAGACCAGATAGCTCTTTGGTTTGAGTCTCTTGGCTTTCCGCTTCATGTTTGCATCCGGCACGGGCAGGCTTTGAACATCACTCTGCATCAATTCATAGAGCATCTTTCGTTTATATTTATCACGCCAATAGTCCGGCGGAAACATACGCTTTGCTTGCACCTGTTTGCGAATCTGTTCATAAACGGGCTGCCCCGCCTCATCATAAAGCGGATAGGTGATGATATCATAGAAATAGTCCGAGGTGAGCAAATGTCTTTTCTTCTCAACTTCCGCCTTGCGAACGCTGAGCATAGCCAGTTCATCATCAAAATAGCTAAAGCTCTCGGTAGGCGTTCCATAGAAGGCGATCTTGCCGCCGATATCCATCATCAAGACACGGTCAAACATCCGATAGATACTACTATTTGGCTGATGTATGGTGAGGATAACGATCTTATCTTGCTGACAGAGATTGGAGAGGATTTCAATGATATGCTCGGCATCGTTGAAAGAGAGCCCGCTCGTAGGCTCATCACAGATAATGATGGTAGGCTCAAAGAGCAATTCCAGCGCGAGATTAAGGCGTTTTCTTTCCCCGCCGCTGAGGTTCTTTTTCTTAAAATCACCCACGATTGTATCACGATGCTGGCTGAGATTCACCTGATGCAGGATGTTATTCACCTTTTGTTCAAGGATTTCCTTTTGCACATCCGGCATCCTCAGCCTTATCCGATACCAAAGGTTTTCATAGACGCTGAGATTCGGATAGAGCAAGTCACCCTGAGGAACATAAGCGATGTGTTCTTGGAAGTAAGAAAGATTGGAATAAAGACTTTTACCATCAATCTGAATCTGTCCATAGCTGGGCGTAAGTTCGGACGACAGCACATTTGTAAGCGTGGATTTCCCACATCCGCTTTGCCCCAAGATCGCAACCATCTGCCCCTTATTTGCCTCAAAAGACACAGAGTCAAGCGCCAACACCCCATCCGAGAAATAGTGCTTAATATCAGTCACAACATAGGATTCGATCTCAAAAGGAGTCTCGATGAGGTCATAGAAGTTATTGATTCTATAGTTCTTTTTATCGATGGTGAGAGTGTCGGTATTAAGATTAAATAGAATAGGTTCAATGAGTTCTTGTTGATTAACAAAGACCTTATGTCCTTTACGAGGCGGAAAGATATGAAAGCCATCATCATGGTATTCTATGCGCGTGACGCTATTCTCACTGTCCTCACGAGAAGTATGCAGATAGCCCTTATCTGAGACGATGTGAAGCACCTGCGGGAGATAGTCTTCAACGCCAATCTCAGCCCTATCTTGGATCACCATTCCGAGGTGGAAAGGCGCATAGTTCCGAATCTGCAAAGTATCGTCATAAAACACTTCATAACGACGATTGTGAGACATCTCTTTGTCGTTGAGCGTCACGACTCCGTTATAGACCACAATGCTAAAGGAACTCTTGAACTTACGGAAGATAAACTCATATTCGGGCTTACGGAAGACGATGTCATCAGCATCATCTCTATGGAAATACATCTTTTGCAAACAAGAATAGCAATATTCTCGACCAGCCACCATCAAGACTGAATCTTCATTTAGAAGATGAATTGCATTTTGCTCTGCTTTTTGTCCGTTCAATATGGCATTACTTCCACTCGCAACGCTGAGGAACATATATTTATCGATTGCAAAAATGGCGCATTCATAGTTACTGAGGCGGGGATCACGATATTGAACATCCGCTTGATCACCGTGTCCGAAGACCACATAATCCGAGAATACAGAATGCTTTACATGACTGAGATGATGCCGACATTCAATGTGTGCAGAATCCCGGGTATGCTTTTCAAAGTGATCAATCAGAGGGAGGAAGGTTGTCGCGCTGATATTGAGATTCTTTGCCAGCTCCATGATCTCGGTGAGATCGCTGATGGCAAAATCTGCCTCTGTTTTCGCCATGATCACCAGCGATTGGATCAGTCGAATCTTGTCGAACACGGAGAGATTTCTATCTAAATAAACGAAGACATCTTCAATTTTATATTCACTTTCCACGATCTCTTTTACATAGGTTTCCCAAGATACATCCACCTGCGAAAAGAGGTTGATCAACAGCGAATAAAGAATCTCAATCTCAGCACCCGAAATCTCGTTATCACTCTTCAAAATATAGACATAGAGACGGGTGACCATATCGATGGTCCTCTTCAAGCGCTCTTGCTTTTCCTTTTGAAAAGATTGATTTCTTAGCATCCTGCAAGCCTTATCAAGTTAAAGTTCATGTCAAGAAAAATATCCGACCCCATTTGGAGCCGGATATTGGATATTTATATTTATCTGATTATATTTCTATTTATTCATAACGCAAGGCATCGATGAGATTGAGATTTGCAGCTTTCTTTGCCGGATACCAGCCAAAGAAGATGCCGATCGCCATGGAAAAGCCCACCGATAGAGCTATCGACCAAGGCGTGACCACAATGTTCCAATCCATTGCATTTCCGGCAATATGTGCCGCCGATGCGCCGAGGATGATGCCGATGATTCCGCCCATGATGCTGATGGAAACAGCTTCGATGACAAATTGCATGAGCACGTCACTTTTTCCTGCACCCACCGCCATGCGAATCCCGATCTCTTTGATTCGTTCCGACACGGAAACCAGCATGATATTCATGATTCCGATTCCGCCCACGAGTAGCGATATGCCGGCGATTGAAGCCAAGAGAATGGTCATGGTGTTTGAGACCTCATTTGCCGTTTCAGCAAGCTCTGTTTGCGAACTCACAATGAATTCCTCGCTGGTTGTTCCTCTGTGACGAGCTTGCAAGAGATCCAAGATTTCTTGCTGTAAGTTGGTGATTTGTTCTTTACTTTGGGCAGAAACCATCACGGACATCACGCGCCAATGTCTTCCCAAAAGCCTTTGATAGACTGTGGTATATGGAGCGATAACGACGTCATCTTGGTCATTTCCCATCACGCTTTGTCCTTTCTCGGTAAGCACTCCTTTCACGGTGAAAGGGATATTGCGGATGCGCATGACTTTATCTATGGGGTCAATATCTCCAAAGAGATTATCTGCCACGGTCTTACCGATCACGCAGACCTTGTTTCCATTCTCCACATCCGAGCCATAGAAGAAGTCTCCTTCTGCAATGCTCATATTGCGGATAAAGAAATAGTCTGCATCCACTCCGGTAATGCTCCCACGCCAGTTTTTCCCCTCATATTTGAGCTGTCCCCATGAGTTGTAAACCGGTGTAGCATAGAGCAATCCATCCAGCTCGCGCATTGCTTCGACGTCGTCAACCGTGATGAGATTTCCTCCGCCGGCTGCTTGTCGAACCGCTGTGCCACTAAAGTTTGAATATGCCATGATCACGTTTGTTCCCATGGAGTTAACTTGGTCTTCAACAATCTTTTGTGCACCTTGTCCGATGGCGAGCATAGCGATCACCGCCGCCACGCCGATGATGATCCCGAGCATGGTCAAAAAGGTTCTCGTCTTGTTTCTCATCAAAGATTTGAGAGCTATTTTCATGATTCCTATGAACGACATCTCTAATCCTCCGTCTCGGGCAAAGGCATGTTCTTCAGGTCTGTAGCAGCATCAGCAGGATTCGGATTGATCTTGTCCGAAATGACTCTGCCATCTCTGAAAGTGATGTGGCGGTTTGCATAGCGCGCAATATCCATCTCGTGTGTAACGAGGATCACAGTTTTGCCTTGTCTGTGAAGCTGTTGAAAGAAGGTCATGACCTCAATGCTTGTTCTCGTGTCCAAGTTGCCGGTGGGTTCATCAGCAAGAATGAAGGAGGGGTCGTTCACAATTGCGCGAGCGATTGCCACCCTCTGTTGCTGTCCGCCGGAGAGCTGATTGGGAAAGTGGGAAGCTCTATCTGCGATCCCCACTGTTTCCAAGGCTTTCATAGCCCTTTCCTTCCGCTCATGCGAAGTAATTTTCTTTGTATATAATAGGGGTAATTCCACGTTTTCCAGCGCACTGGTTCGTGCTAAAAGATAGAAGCCTTGGAACACAAAGCCGATCTTTTCGTTGCGGATCAGTGTAAGCTGTTCGGAACTCATCTTATGCACCTCAATATCATCCAAGAGATAGCTGCCGGATGTGGGCTTATCCAGACATCCTAAGAGGTTCATAAATGTAGTTTTTCCGCTCCCACTTGCGCCCATGATGGCGATGAAGTCACCATAGTTGACTTTCAAATCAACGCTTCTGAGTGCATGCACGTCGAATTGACCCATCGCGTAGGTCTTAGTGAGTTCTTTTGTTTCGAGTAATAGTTTGCTCATCAGAATCTTCTCATACCAGGGCCCATGCCGGATGTTGTATTGCTTTTCTTTGAGTCATTTTGTTTGACACCAGTGACAAGCACGGTATTGTCGGCGAGCTCATCGAGAAGCTCCACATAGGCGCCGTCGGAGATTCCTGTCTTCACTGCTTTGGGTTGTGGCACGTTGTCTTTGAGCACCCAGACCACGGAATACTTGCTCCCGCCTCCTGCGCCCATCATTGCACCCACACCCATGCCCATTCCTCTTCCACCGCCACTTCCACTACCTCTGGCCGGGCTTTCACCTTCAGCAGAGGCTTTTTCGGATTTACTTTGCTGAGCAGCCATTGCTTCTTGGATAACGTTGCGGCTTGCCATGAGGATTTCATCATCCCATTTCAGCCCAAATAGCTCCCAAGTCTCTTTGCTGGGACGGAAGCGTGTAGCCGTTTCAGGGATACGAAGTGCTTGCATGTTCGAGTTCAGGATGAAGGTGACATTTGTGGTCATCCCCGGCAAGAGTTTGCCTTCATCGTTTGTAGCGTCGATGATCACATGATAGGTCACGACATTCGACTCCGTGACGGGATTCAGCCTGATCTGTTGCACAACGCCATGAAAGAGCTGATTGGGATGAGCATCAACCGTGAATTCCACCGGCATATCCAGCTTGATCTTGCCGATATCAGCTTCGTCAACGCCTGCCGTGATCTGCATCTTATCCAGATTATTGGCAATAATATAGAGCGTGGGGGAGTTAAGGCTTGCCGCAACGGTTTGACCCTCATCCACCGCTCTTGACACGATCACGCCATCAATTGGGCTGGTGATATGTGCATTCGAGAGATTCTTTTCGGCTCTTTGCAGGTTAAGCTGTGAATTTGCTAAGTTTTGTTGCGCAGTTTCATAGCTATACTGTGCTTTAATCTTGTCATATTCCGATGCCATATCTTTGGCAAAAAGCTCGGTTTGCAAATCGTAGTCCAGCTTTGCTGATTGCATGGAAGTGGTGGATTTTGCCAAGTCGCTTCGTGCAACTTCCAAGGCAGTATCCAAAAGTTCGGTGTCCAATTTTGCCAAAAGCTCGCCCTTGCGAACCTTGTCATTATGCTCTTTATAGAGTTTTTCAATCTTGCCGCTCACCTCGGTTCCAACGTTCACCATCACATAAGGATTCAGCGAGCCGGTGGCGGTGACAACTTCACGAATTGCCCCACGAGAAGGAGAGTCCGTCTTCCATTCCGGGGCAGATTTAGCCTTTTTATATCTTACGAAAAGAACGACTGCGACGACTACTACAATTAGAATGACTATGTATTTGATATATTTCTTCATTTTTACCATTTTCCTAAAATTGGGTTGGAGATTAGATAGTTTATGCTTTCCTGTGTTTTGAGAATTTCATAGCGATTGTTCTCGTATGCCAGAGTTGCATCAATATATGAGGTTCTCGTCTTATCGAGTTCCAAAAGTTCAATGAGTCCCAAACGATAGCGTTCTTGGGCGATTTCTATCTGTGCTGAGGCTTGTTCAAGCTGTTCTGCATAAAGTGTGTCAAGGCGCATGAGATACTGCAAAGCTTTGGTCGAGTTTTCATATTCGCTTTGGCTTTGCTGAACGGTGTCTTCGATATTCAGCTGTGATAGCTGCTTAGCAATCTTTTGACTCGTTGCGCTTTCTCTATTGGTGAAAAAGCTGAGCAAGGGATATGAAAGGCTGAGATATGCGCTGTGCACAGTGTTATAACGATCAAAGTCGAAGTCTGCACCCGATACCTTGCGTGAGAAACCATAGCCCAAGTTAAGCTTTGGCAAGTAGTTCAAGCTATTTTGCGTGATATTCAAATCATGCTTTTTAATATCTTGTTCCAAGAGTTTAAGTTGAAGCATATTCGAGCTATCAAAGGCGGGAATATCCTTCATGATATCGATATCAAGCTCTTGTAGCGGATAGCCCTCATCCTTGAGTTGAACCAAAGAAAAAAGCTCTGAGCGTGCATTCTGAATTGTGTTTTCCAGTTGAACTATACTGATCTCAGAGTTCATCACGGCAATCTCATTTTGTTTCACTTCAAAGGGAGTGTTCTTACCGAGCCGGAAGAGAGTCTTGCTCTGTTCCCAAACCCTGTTTTGAATTTCAAGGTTTTCGTTTAAAGCTTCCATCTTCTTTGCGCTGGAAAGAACGCTGATATAAGCCTTAAACACCTTGTAAGCATATTCACTTGTGTTTCTTTGCAATTTCATCTGAGCACTTTGATCGTCCAAAAGAGCTTTGCGATAGTTAAAGTAGCTCGGGTCATTCAAACTGATGGTCTTAGAGATGTCGATTCCTGCATTACTCGTAAGCGAGGCTGAGGATGCGGGCGCATGAAAGTCTTTATTGATTCCCGCGCTGATATTGGCTTCCGGCGCGAAACTCCACAAAGCAGAGGTCAAAGCACTCTTGGAGCTTTGCACACTGAGCTCTTCTTTTTGGATTTCAAGACTATGCTCTAAACCATGCTCGATCAATTCATCAAGCGTGTAAACATTTGCTGTCAAAAGAATAGGCAGCAAAAGCAACAGGAATAACGTTAACGTGTTTCTCACTTTTTTCCTTCTTATAATATATTATTTCAAACTATATAGTATAACTTATACGGCAGTCTGTGTTTTTACCTGCAAGTTTTTTTAAAAATAAAAAGATACTATTGAGTGCACAAATTCCTTGAGCCATGTTTTAAGGCAAGATATTTCTTTTTGATTAGCTTTTGAGTTTTATGCCGTGCACAACAGAATTTTCTCGAACATCACCTCTATTTTCCTTGTTTCCTATAGCTTACCTATATAGTTCAGCCTATGCTGCGCTCATGATATGCTCATGGTGATGACCACATCATGACCATATCATGACCAGAGCCTATAGGGAAGAGGCGGGAAATACGGTAAATAGCGATTTGTGGAAAATGGGGTAAAAACAGGGATTTTATAGCATGAAAATAATAATATCGACAGGGCTAACTATCGAGGATGATAAGGGTATAGACGCTTTTTGGCTTATTTTGAAGTCTATCTTCCTTGACGAGATTGCGAGCTTCAGTAATATAGCATCTAAGGAAATAAATTGGATATTGAGCCTTGACATGTGTAATTTGGTCTAAAATTTGCATATCAGATTCAAAGAATCCAAAAAGTATAAACATCTTTAAGAAAATAGTAGGTTTAATTTATGTTAAAAAAGACTTGTATCGTTCTGACACTTCTGACAATTGCGCTTGCTTTGACGGCGATTGTTAGTCACGACTATCAATTAGAAATGCCTCAGCTGTCGAAATCCAATTTAGGGGTTTCGGTGAAACTCGGCGGTGCTGAATCATTTGCTTTGCCCGGAGAGCCTGATTTGCCTTACTTTGCATATATCTTGCTTTTGCCCAATGGCAGCGAGGCAAAGAGTGTCTCCATCGTTCGCAGTGGCAAAATGAAGCTCGATCTCAAGGGATTTGTCGCTCCGGCTCAAACTCAATATCCGCTTTCGCATAAGATCACAGAAAAGCCTGATGCTCCCAATCCTGAGATCTATCACAGTGATAAGGCTTTCCCGCAAGAGAGCGCGAAGGGCATGAGAACAGAATTTATGAACGGACATAGTATTGCTTTCGGGACATTTTCTCCTTTTGAATATTATCCCGAGGAAAACCTGCTATATTTCTACAGCAATGTGCGCGTGGAAATCCAGGAAGAATATACCACAAGGGCAAGTGATGCGCTAAGGCTGCTCAAAGAAGACGCATTTGTCTTGGATCAGATAAATAAGAGCGTGCACAATCCGCAAAGATTTGCCCAGCCCAGAAGTTCCGATGTAAACGGCATTGAGTATCTCATGATTATCGACTCTGCTAAAGAGGCTGTCTGGCAAGAATTGGCTGATTTTAACCACTCAATCGGCATCTCCAGTGAGATGGTGGATGTGAATTATATCATTGCAAATACAACAGGGCAGGATGATCAAGAAAAGATTCGCAACTTTATCATCAACTTCTATGAGGCGAACCCATTGCGCTATGTGCTTTTGGGTGGTGATGACGATTTGATCCCTCATCGTGGGTTTTATGTGAATATGGGCACCGGAAGTCAGGTCGATGACGATATTCCGGCAGACATGTATTATAGCTGTTTGGATGGAACTTGGAACAGCAACAATAATAACTGGTGGGGCGAGCAATATGAGGTTGATCTTGTGCCGGAGCTTGCCATAGGCCGGATTTGCTATAACAACAACCAAGAAATCCAAAATCAGATTCACAAGATAATGTCCTATCAAATGACGCCCGTTGAGGATGCCATCAAATCTTCTTTCTTCTGCGGCGAATGGCTGTGGGAGGGACCCACTTGGGGTGGGGATTATATGGATGAAATGATTGGCGGAAGTGCCATGCACGGCTATACTACAACCGGCGTGCCCGTTGATTGGAATATCAGTAAACTCTATGATAGAACCTATGGATATAGCGACGCTTGGGGTGCTTCACAGGTGAGGCCTCTCCTTTCGCAGGGAGCAAATCTCGTGAACCACTTGGGACACTCGTTTACAAATTATAACATGCGTCTTAATAACAGTCAAGTGTCTGCCAGCAGCATCACAAATAATGGGGTTGATCAGAACTATTCCATACACTTCACTCAAGGTTGCTATGCGGGAAGCTTTGACAATCGTGGGGAGAGTGCCGGTCAATATTCTTCTACCGATTGTATCTCGGAAGCCTTTATGAGCATTCCCACCTTTGCTGCCGGAGTGCTCTCGCACTCTCGCTATGGCTGGGGCGTGCAAGGCTCTACAAACGGTGCCAGTCAAAGAATTCATCGCCAATATATTAATGCTCTCTTTGCCAAAGATATCTATGAACTGGGTTGGTCTTTGGCGGAATCGAAGATCGCAAACATCCCTTATACTACTAATACTCCGGTGATGTATTGGGTTATTTTTGAGACAAACCTCTTCGGATGTCCTGCCACCAAGGTTTGGACTGATGCTCCGCAAGCAATCACCGTCAATATGCCTCAAATCTGGCCTATGTCTCAAATGCAATATCAAATTAACACCGATGCGGAAAACTCCTATATCAAAATCAAACAAGGCGATCGAATCTTGTATGAAAACAGCAGTGATGATGGAAACTTTACGGTGGCATTTCTTGCTCCGCTCTTGCCGGGAGACTACGAAGTCTTTATAACTGCATCGGGAAGATATCCTTATGCTTCAGAGTTTGTTGTGGTTGTTGAAGATATCCCTTATATTGCCACGCAGGCAGTGACCTATCCCGAAGAAGATATGCTTTTCCATAGTGGTCAAAACGTGAATCTTGGAGTGACAATCGCCAATATCGGCAATGCCGATCAGGTCGAGGGAGGCTCATTGAGCATTGTCAGCTTGTCAAATAATATCCAAATCGTGCAAGGTGAATACAGCTTTTCTGCTTTGGAAGCAGGCGCTGTCATCAATCTTGAAGATGTTTTCGAGATTGCGATTGTGGGTAATTTCACCGATAGAGCACAGGCAAGGTTTAGGATTGTTGCAAGTTATGATGGATATACTTCCAATAGCGAACATTCGATCCGTCTTGCTGCGCCAAATCTGTCTTTGGTGGGCTATCAGCTCATCCATTCAGGTTCTTGCGTGCAACCCGGTGAACTCGTGGGTGTTTCTCTCACGATGAAGAACACGGGCACCGGAACGGCATATTATCCCATGATGATCCTCTTTTCCTATGATAATCTGGGAACAGCGGACGTCTTTGATGTGAATTTCACTCCCCTGGCCGGGGGAGAGATGGCTGACTATGGTTTAGCTTTTAATGTTCAGATCTCGCCGGATGCACAAAATGGAGATGTCACCTTGATCGGTTATATGCTCTCGGCGGAGAATGGAGATGTTTCCGATGGTGAGTTCCGTATTCCCATTGGACTCATCACTTATAGCTTTGAAAATGATTTTGAAGGCTGGGAAAGCGTTCAGCTAAGCAATCAGTTCGTAAATCAATGGCATCGTTCGTCAATGCGGAATAAAACCGAGGGCGGAACTTATAGCATGAAGTTTGGCTCATCTACCACCGGCAACTATGCTGCCTCATCCTATGGCGCATTTGTCTCGCCTTATATGAATATCGTTCCGGGTAGCGTGCTGAAATTCTGGCATTGGATGGATGCAGAGAATCATAGTAGCAATAACACTCAGGCTTGGGATGGCGGCACGGTCGAGATGTCTCTCAACGGTGGCGCGTGGGAAACAATCCTGCCTGAAAATGGTTATCCTTATGTGATCAGGCAAAATCCAGCCTCGCCATTTGAAGCGGGCACCCTTGTCTTTTCCGGAAGCTTTGATTGGCGTGAAGAGGTCTTTCAACTCTATGATGCTACGGGTATTGCGCAATTCCGTTTTGTCTTTGGCAGCGATGCCTATACTGCCGCTGAGGGCTGGTATATCGACGATATCAATGTGATTGTGCCGACTGTGAGTAATCCTGAAGACTTCGGCGTTGTGCAGCCGCTAATGCTCGGACAAAACTATCCTAATCCTTTCAATCCTGAAACCACGATCAGCTTTAACCTGCCTCGTGCAGAAAATGTTTTGTTGAATATCTATAACATCAAAGGGCAATTGGTTAGAACCCTGGTCAATCGCTCCCTTCCCTCAGGCGCTCACAGCGTTGTCTGGGATGGGAAAAACCACAGCGGCGAGCTTGTCTCCAGCGGGATATATTCTTATCGCATAAGTGTGGCAGGCGAGCACAAAACCAAGAAAATGTTGTTAGTAAAATGAAAAAATACCTTATCCTGACGGGTGCAGGCATTAGTGCTGAATCAGGCATCCGCACCTTTAGAGACAATGACGGGCTCTGGGAAGATCACGATGTGAACGAAGTGGCGTCCATTGATGGATATCGCCGCAACCCTGAGCTGGTCTGGCGCTTTTATAAGGCGCGCTATGCCCAAAGCATGGAAGTCTCACCAAATCCCGGACACTATGCGCTTGTGGAACTTGAAAAAGCTCTCGGCGACAACTTTCATATCATCACCCAAAACGTTGATGCTTTGCATATTAGAGCGGGTAATCAGCGTGTCATAGAAATGCATGGTTCTTTGCAAGATTGTTTTTGTGAGTCTTGTGATACTCACTATAATATGGCGGACATTGATCTAAGCCTCGCACGGCCTTTGTGCCCGAAATGCACGGGCTTTCTCAGACCGGATATCGTCTGGTTTGGGGAAATCCCTTATAAGATGGAACAGATTGAGGCTCTCTTGCGCAAATGTGATGTCTTTATGGTCATCGGCACCAGTGGGGTGGTCTATCCTGCTGCGGGCTTGGTGATGACTGCAAAATATCTCGGCGCAAAGACTATTGCCGTCAATCTTGAAAAGCCTGATAATCTGTCTTTCATCGACGAGTTTCATCAGGGAAAATCAGGCGAAATATTGCCCAAACTAATTAAGGAAATCATGGAGAATCTGTGATCGACACCGAGCTCTTTTTTGGGGCTGATTTCTTCAGCGAAGATCAAGAGCCCAAGCTGAGCCTCAAGGATGGAGAGCTTCGAGAGGTCGCCGTCCTATTTGCCGATATCAAAGGCTTTACCAATATCTCAAACCTCTTCGAGCCGGAGGTAATCCATCTCAAAATGGATGAGATTCTCAAGATATTTAGCCGTAGTATCAATTTCTATGGTGGTTTTGTCGATAAATATATCGGCGATGGTGTGATGGCTCTGTTTGGTGCCAAAAAAGCCAGTGAACAGGATACGCAACGCGCTATTCTCGCAGCGATTAAGATGCAGGAGCAACTGCGGCTCTATAACTCTCTCTTGAGTCGTGAACCGGGCTTTGAAGAGCTCGAACTGGGGCTGAGAATCGGCATCAATACCGGCTTGGTCTCGGTTGGAAGAGTGGGAGAATCACGCGAGGGGGATTTCACCGTCTATGGACCTCAGGTGAATCTCGCCAGCCGGATGGAGAGTAATGCGCCGGTAAATCGCATCATGATGCCGCGACAGACAAAAGTGCTCGTTGATTCAATCTTTGAATTTGAGCACAAGGGAGAGGTCATGGTCAAAGGCATGGACGATCCCATCGATTGCTGGCTGGTGACAGGGCAAAAGATTGAAAAGAAGAATGTTCGATCAAATAAGTTCATCGGGCGTGAGGAAGAGCTTGCTGTCTTGGCTGATGCTTTTGAAGAGTCCGGCGTCGGTCTGAAACTCATTGGCTTAAAAGGGGATGCAGGAATAGGGAAGAGCCGGCTGATCAGTGAATTTACCTCATCTTTGTCTGATATTTTGCTCCTGAAAGGCTTTTGTTCTCCTATTTCGCCCAGTCCCTTTAATGTTTTCACCAATCTCTTACAGATATATTTTAACATCAACCCAAATGAAAAGACTGCGCTGAAAAAGGATGCCTTGTGGGAGGCACTCAGTGCACTGGCTCAGGAATGTGGCGAAGAGTCGGTCTTGGATGCTTTTCCACTCATCGGATTTTTGATGGAGGTTCGCATAACGGATTCACGTCTTGAGCAAAAGGGTAAAGACCTCTTAGACCATCTCTTCCGTGCGCTTGAGACGGTAATCTTTGCCATTATCGGTCTTGCAGTGAAAAAGCGGCAGAATGTTGTCATCGTGATGGAGGATATTCATCATGTCGATGATGCGAGTGCGCAGTTATTGGGCTATCTCTTGCATAGGGTTGATCAGCGTGAACATTCTGTCCTATTTATATTTAGCTATAGGTTGGATTATGAGATTCTGCCTTGCATTGCTTTGCATCCATGCTTTACTTTCATTGAGTTAACTGCTTTCTCTCGCGAGCTTATGGATGAAATGCTCAAGCAATATACAGCCGGCATGAAGCTTGGGGATGAGACGCTCAAGCTGGTCAGAGAGCTATCCGGCGGCAATCCTTTCTATCTTGAACAATGGAGCAGCTATATCGGCTCCCTGCCTCAGACAGAGCTCGATGAATATCCTGTTCCGGGGAACATTCACGCGCTGATCTTGTCGCGCTTGGATGCATTGCCGCATAATCTTAGGCTCCTGCTGCATAAAGCCTCGGTGATCGGCAATGAGTTCTTTGTGGATATTCTCACGGAGATAGATAAGAAACTCGAAGACAATGAGGATTTGTCGCAAACGCTTGTTGATCTCGAGGAGCACTCGCTTATAATGAAGCTTTTGGGCTATGATTATTCCAGCTATCTCTTTAAGAATATTACAACGCGAGAGGTGGCTTATCAGACTCTTTTGCATCAAAATAGGAAGATGCTCCATCAGCTTACTGCCGAGGCGATAGAAAAGCTCTTTGGGGATAGGCTGGATTCTTTCGTCTATGCTTTGGCGGATCATTATGACAAAGCGGGAGATGAAGAAAAGGCGGAGTTGTGGCTGTCTAAAGCGCTTAAAAAGGCGACGAAGCTTTATGACAACCCTCTGGCAATTCGTCTGGCGAAACGGCTCTTGGAGTTTGTGCACGAGCCTCAGAGGCGGGCAGAGACACTCATGGTCTTAGCAGAAGCTTTGTGGATTGGTGGAGCTTGGGAAGATGCAGTTGCAGTTATCGATGAAGCGGCTGAACTAATTGATCCGCAGTCTCCAGTTTATTGTGAATTATATCGATTGAAGGGGATGACGGCGTTTTATTGGGGAGAGATCGATCAGGCGCGTGAGGCTTTTGAAAACGGGCTCAATCTTGCTCGATGTCTCGATGATAAATATCAAATCTGTATTGCGCTCAATAGTATGGGCATCTGGTTTCAACATAATAAACAGATCGATGAAGCGCTCAAGCTTCATGAGGAAAGCCTCTTCTTGGCGCGAGAGATCAAAGATATGCAGCGGCAGGCAAAGACTCTCTCCAATCTTGGCTTGATCTATCTCGAAACCAAAGAATTTGCTAAGGCTAAAGAGCTGTTTTTAGAAAGTCTTGCCATCGCGCGCAAGCATCAATTCCTCAGAGATGAGTCCATCGCGTTGGGAAATCTTGGCTGGGCAAATTATGTTACAAAAGACTGTGATGAAGCGGAGATGTGGCTCAAACAGAAGCTATCGCTCGCTGAAAAGATGTTTGATAGACCGGAATTGATCAAAGCTGTTGGGAATCTGGGTAACATCAATTACGAGCGAGGCGACTATCAAACTGCGCTCAAATATTATGAGCGAAGTCTTGCGCTCAAAGAGCAAATCGGCAATCAAAAGGAGATCGAAGTAAGTCGGAAGGCGGTGGAAACTGTGCG
>LSQX01256181.1_pt1 | contig 20030 bp, 12 predicted proteins | sample 654561 | NCBI WGS metagenome assembly LSQX01 (sample SAMN04489861, study PRJNA283612) | anaerobic digester metagenome | isolation source: 4 biogas reactors fed with cattle manure at either 37C or 55C with and... | place: Denmark: Kongens Lyngby | collected 2014
CAACAGTACTCGACAAAGTTAACCTCGAAATCGAACCCGGTGAATTATTCTTCCTTCTCGGCCCAAGCGGTTGCGGCAAAACCACTTTGTTACGACATATTGCCGGTTTTTATACTCCTGATGAAGGCGAAGTACATATAGACGGCGATAACGTCACTCATGTACCTCCGCATAAACGAGACACGGGAATGGTCTTTCAGAGTTACGCCCTATGGCCGCATTTAACAGTAACAGAAAATGTTGCCTTTGGTCTTCAAATGCGAAAAGTTTCCAAGGTTAAAATCAATGAACGCGTAAGAAAAGCCCTGAAAACTGTTAAAATGGAGAAGTACGCAACAAGCAAGCCAAATCAGCTATCCGGAGGGCAGCAGCAGCGTATAGCCCTGGCGCGTGCTCTTGTTGTTGAGCCTCGTTGTCTGCTTCTGGACGAACCTCTTTCAAACCTTGATGCAAAGCTGCGCCTCGAAATGCGTGTGGAGATACGGAGAATCTGCAAGGAGGCTGGTTTAACTGCCGTGTATGTAACGCATGATCAAAAGGAAGCACTCTCTATTGCTGACAGAATCGCAATTATGCGAAATGGAATAATTGAGCAAATCGGATCTCCAGTAGAAATTTACAGAAAGCCGAAAAATACATTTACTGCCTCTTTTATAGGCGAAACGAATTTCCTGCCTGCTGATTTCTTCGGCTCGAAATTTAATCCGGGAAGCGCGAAGCATCTATCCATACGCCCCGAAGCCATACACATTGAAGGGGGCGACACTTTTCCCGATTCCTTGTCTTTTGAAGGCAACCTGTACGGCACTGTTTACCTGGGAGAAACTGCCCAGCACCTGATGGATGTCGTTACGCCGGATGGCAAGTCTGTGACTATAACCATCTTCCAGCTTAATCCCCAGGTACTCGTACGGGAAGAATCACGCAAAGTAACAGCCCGTGTTAATCTTAAAGACATTGTAGCCTTGCCTGAATGAAGAAAAAAGACTCCCCCCAGCAAATCAAACAAATTGCCATTATAATTGCTGCTGTAATTACCGTTGCAATGCCATTTATATTCCAACGGGAAAAGCCAACCGGAAAATGGAAGGCGGGCGATCCCGTGCTCGTTATCGTTTCGCCTCATATAGCTGTAATTCGTGACGAATTTGAACAGGGATTTTCCAAGTGGCACGAAAACAAGTATGGAACACCTGTTAAAGTTGACTGGAGGGCAATCGGCGGCACGACGGAAATAATGAGATACATCAGCGGAGAGTATATCTCGGCATACCGTGCTTACCGGAAACGCAACGGTTTGCCATGGCCGGAAGGCGCTGCCTCGGCAACTATCGCCAAACGTCCTCCAGAGGACCCCATCTTGCTTGAAGTCTGGGAAAATTTTCGTGAACATGATGATGCAGAAGAATATGGAATAATGATCGACCTCTTTTTCGGTGGCGGCACCTACGACCATTCATCGGCTGAGCGTCAGGGATTTACTGTGGCACCCTGGAATGAAGAGGAGATACCGGCAGGCCTGCTTGCCAACGATGACGGTACAAGCATGTTTCCCGAATCTCTTGGCGGAGAAGTATGGAGAACGCCTGTTTTCTACAGTGCTGTTTTATCAGGTTTTGGAATTTGCTCAAATCCTGACCGATTGGAAGAGCTCGGTATTGAAAAAACTCCAACGTCATGGAATGACCTTACGGATCCCCGATACTTCGGACAAATCGGCGTGACGGATCCCACTAAATCAGGCTCAATAGCGAAAGCATTCGAAATGATCGTTCATTCAGAATGCTACAAGCATCTGATCGAAAATGGCTGGACAGAAGAGCAGATCAACCATTTTGAAGAAAAAATTGTTGAAAGCAAATTACCGTCTGGACAAATGCCTGAGGCTGTTCCACAGGAATACCAGAAAGATGTTGAAGACGGCTGGATGCGGGGTATCCATCTTGTCCAGCTCATAGGTGCCAACGCACGCTACTTCACTGATGGAGCGGGGAAAGTTTCCGTAGATGTATCCTCAGGGGATGCAGCTGCCGGAATTTCCATCGATTTTTACAGCCGGGTTCAGGCAGAGGTCACGCGTGTGGGAGATAAAACAAGGCTCGACTACATTACACCTCTGGGAGGCTCAAGCATGAGCGGAGATCCTATAAGCCTGCTGCGTGGAGCCCCAAACCCCGTTGTATCTCGCCGTTTCATAGAGTTCGTGCTATCAGAGGACGGTCAGAAGTTGTGGAACTATCGCCCAGGAACGCCTGGGGGTCCGATGAAATCTGCACTGCGGCGTCTTCCAATCAGGCGCGACTTTTATCCTGATCCGGAACATGAAAGCGTACAGATCAGGGCAGAGCAGCACTCGCAATATACGGCAGACATGCTGCTTGATCCAGCTGTTGACGCATATCATTTGGCAAACTCCTTTAAATACCAGCAACGGTGGACTGCCGCGCATTTTGCTTTCTTCCGCCAGCTGATCCGTGCCATGTGCATGGATTCTTCCATGGAACTTGGTCAAGCGTGGAAAGCCATTATTGATAATGGAGGACCTGAAAACAATGCGGAGGCGATGGAATTGCTCCGTCGCCTGCCGGACAAACCACTGCCCGTCAACTGGAGAAATGCGTCAGCAATAACTTCTGACCATGACACGATGGACTATATGCGTGAATGGGTGATTTTTTTCAGAGAATCATATAAAGAAGCTGCCCGGTCAGCAAGTTCTTGCCGGGAAAACTAGTTTTTACATATTTTCAAGGCCTGGCATCAATTGACTCCAACGTTTGAATATGCTAGGATCCATCTGTAATGTTATGGGGTTTTCTTTACGTAACAACGTAAAATCGGTAGCACATATCAAGTTCACGCTAATAATCTTGAAGGGAAAAATGAAAAAGATAATTATACTCCTGTTTTTCGCGTATCTACCGAACTTCCAAGCTCAAAACATAGGAGGTTTTCTTGTGCCGCAAGTGGAAGAAGAAGAAGTGAAACCCACAGCGGAAGAAGTTGCGATGTCGATGTCAGTCGATAATCCCGTAGTTGTTTTTTTAACGCCTAATTTATTTGTCAAACATGCAATGGATACTTTGGTGAAGGATCTTTTTGAAAAAGCTTCGTATGTAAAAACACCTTTCGGCTACAAAAGAGAAACTAACCAGGAAGTGACTAAAGTCAAGGTTGCAAGAAGAATTTCTTCATGCTTCTTCCTCTGTACTTCCGGAGAAATATATCTTGCTGTACGCACTGATGGAGATGACTCGCTTTTAGATGATACGACCTATACTCTAAACCTGGAGGATACCGGCGAAATCTATCCTCTATCCTATCTGGGAAGTACTAAACGGATTCGAGTTTGCACTGTCGTTAAGCCAATTGATCCGGAAATCGTTATGAGAAGGTTTCGCAGCGGAGAAAGATTCAAACTTCCGATTGAAACACAATACACCATTGCATGTGAAGATTGCGATGGGACAGGTTTTATGGAAATAAAGATGAGCCAGAGGGGTGGAACGAGAAAAACCATCTGCACAACTTGCAAGGGCCTAAAGAAGACCAAAAAAACTGCACCGCTGATTCATCTGATCAGTTGCGCACCCCCATATATAATAAGGGAAAAACAAACCTTACCTGACGATAGAGATAATAGTATTTCTGCTCCATGATATAAGGCGCATAATCGTTTCTGTTCTCGTTCACATACCCGTACACGAGGATGGGTATGTGAAGGTGAAATCGTGAACGAGTACGAGTACAAGAACGAGAACGATTGTGCCTTCTTTACATTATGGAGGGTGAGCGTCCCCGCGAACCGCATGCGATTCGAAGCGGCTCACGAGGACATTCGCCCTCCAGTTTTCTTGCGCCGGCACTCTTCTTTGACCTCATTGACCCTATTGACCTTATTGAGATTACCTCGCAACCACGGCGCACCCGGAGAGCGGTGCCCTGCCTTGTCCTGCAGCTACTGCCCCGGATACTCGGCACCTGACCTGATCCGTTCAGAAAGAAATGTGTTTCGGGTGTGGGTATCAGTGTTTTTTATTGCCATTTTTACAGCGTACGGGTCTCCTATCAGGCAGACAAGTTTTTTGCCGCGTGTTATGCCCGTATAGAGCAGATTGCGTTGCAGAAGCATGAAGTGCTGGCGTGCTATTACCATTACCACCGCCGGGTACTCGCTTCCCTGCGACTTGTGAATTGATATGGCGTAAGAGTGCACCAGTTCATCTAAAGAGCTGAAGTCATAATCAACTGTACGCCCATCAAAATCCACAATCATTTTTGATGAATCGGGAGAAATCGACTTTATGAACCCGAGATCACCGTTAAACACATCTTTGTCATAATTGTTGCGAATCTGCATTACGCGATCACCAACTCGATATTTTCTGCCAAATTTTTTAACAGAAACGCCTCCGGGGTTGAGTACATCCTGTAGCATGAGATTCAGATTGTCATATCCCAATTGACCTCTTCTCATGGGCGTAAGCACCTGAATATCCTCAAGAGGAGATAAGCCGTATTTCAACGGAATACGATGCTGAACAAGTTTTACTATATTTGCAGCCATTCTCTCCTGTTCATCACATTTAATAAAGAAAAAATCGCTGTCTTCATCTGCAGATTCGTCTATCTGTTTTCCGGAATTAACGAGATGAGCGTTTCGGATAATATTCCCGCCCTGCTGCTGGCGGAAAACCACATCAAGTTCAGTAAAGGGTATTTCACCGGATTTTATTATATCCCTCAGTACGTTGCCCGGTCCGACGCTGGGCAGCTGGTCTATATCTCCAACCAGAACAAGACTTGATGAGGATTGGACAGCTGCCAGAAAACGAGCTATAAGCTCTATATCAATCATCGAACATTCGTCGACTATTATTACATCAGCCTCCAGTTGGTTGTTTGCATCATATTCGAATGCCTGTGTTCTCGGATTATATTTCAGCAAGCGATGTATTGTTTGAGCATCATGCCCTGTAGACTCTGCCATACGCCTGGCTGCTCGTCCTGTAGGAGCAACAAGACGAACATCAAGGCCCCTGGCACGCCAGATATCATTCAGGGCCTTGATAATCGTAGTTTTGCCAACTCCCGGACCTCCTGTAACGACCGAGATCTTCGATGACAGAGCCATTTTTAAAGCTTCCACCTGCTTTGTTGAAAGCGAAATAGTCAATTTTTCAGTAGCCCACTTTACAGCAGCATCTACCCGTATCGGCTTAAATAAGACGCGTGTATTCATTATAGAGCGTAACCGCAGGGCAGTTCCAACTTCTGAAAAATACAAATTTTTCAGATAAATGCGCTCTCCCTCACGTATAAGCTCACCTGCCTCAACTTCTTCATCGAGTGCTTCGTCGAGAATATTAACTCCTATATTGAGCAGATTTTCAGCATTGAGCAGTAATTCTGTGCCGTTGCAGAAACAGTGTCCCTCATCGGAAAGCTTCATTAAAGTATAAAAAAGTCCGGCACGTGCACGAATAATGGAATCGCTTTCTATTCCGACTTTTCTGGCTATCGCGTCTGCTTTTATAAAACCTATCCCGGATACATCCCTGCACAAACGATACGGATTTTTTTTGACAACAGCAATAGCGTCAGCACCGTATGTACGGTAAATTTTAGAAGCTTGCGCTGTGCCTATTCCATTAGCCTGCAAAAAAATCATCGTATTGCGCACGCCATGTTGCTGTTCCCAGGACTTTCGGATTTTTTTGAGCCTGACCTCACCAATTCCAGGTATCTCGCGGAGGCGGGCTGAATTTTTGCTTATTATATCGAGTGTTTTTTCACCGAAATGGTTTACTATTCTTTCTGCATATACTTTTCCGACTCCCCTGATTGCCCCGCTTGAAAGATATCTGCTTATGCCCTCAAGAGATGTAGGTACAATACATTCAATTTCGCTTGCATGAAACTCCAATCCATGCTTGGGATGGCGTCTCCAGTTACCGCGAGCTTTTATTTCTTCGCCTTCCCAGGCGTTAGATGTTTTTCCAACTACCGTAGCATCAAGATTGCCATTTGCAGTGCCGCCTGCAACACGCAAGCTTAAAACAATGTATCCACTTTCCTTGTTATGGTAAACTATTTTATCAATAGAACCGGAGATTTCATCAAAATTGGATTCAGTAGCAGCCATTATCCAAGTCTATTTTATATCAGCGTGGTATGCCTGAAGAGATTTAACTCCACCCTGCGTTGTGCGGGCAGCACGAATTCCATTTGAGGCTGCTGTTGCAGCCGCAAGAGTAGTAAGGTAAGGAATCCTGTATTTTATTGCTGCTTTTCTTATAGATGCGTCATCAGCACGTGAATCTCTGCGGGCCGAAGGAGTGTTCAAAACGAGTTTAACCTCATTGTTGAGAATAAGGTCCAACACATTCGGACGTCCCTCACCTATCTTGTTGACTGTTTCACCTTTTATGCCATTTTCAGCAAGCCACCTTATCGTTCCGCTTGTGCCGATAATTGAAAACCCCAAATCTTTAAATTCCTGGACAACATCTATTGCCTGGGCCGGCTTTTCCGAAAGACTTACGAGCAGCTTGCCTCCATGTTCTGTAGGCAACGCACCATCAGCTGCCTCCTGCGACTTGTAAAAAGCCAGTCCGAAAGTGTCTGCCATTCCGAGAACTTCACCGGTAGAGCGCATTTCCGGACCTAAAACAGGGTCAACCTCGGAAAACTTGGAAAACGGGAACACTGATTCTTTTACGCCGAAATGAGGAATCTCGTGCGTATCAAGTTTCAGTGAGGAAAGCGTTTCACCCATCATAAGCCGCGTTGCTGCCTGTGCCATTTGTATATTACAAACCTTGGAAACAAGGGGAACAGTTCGTGAGGCTCTGGGATTTGCCTCGATCACGTATACTTTGCCATTTTCAATTGCATACTGCATATTCATCAACCCCGTAACGTGGAGCTCCTGAGCTATGGAACGCGTATACTCAAGTATTGTATCACGGTTTTCTTCGGAAATAGAAACCGGCGGAATAACGCATGCAGAATCTCCGGAGTGAACGCCTGCCAGTTCGATATGTTCCATTACTGCCGGTATGAAAACATCCTTGCCGTCGGAAAGTGCATCAGCTTCGCATTCGAGAGCACCTTGCAGGAAGCGATCAATCAACAACGGACGCTCCGGCGTAACGCCAACAGCCCGTTCAACATATTCACGGAGCATTTCCTCATCGTAGATCACCTCCATCCCGCGACCGCCCAGCACAAATGAAGGACGAATCATTATGGGATAGCCGATTTTAGATGCAACTTTTACAGCTTCTTTTATGTTTGCCGCCATCCCCGATTCCGGCATTGGGATATTCAGTCTTTCCATACGCATTCTGAAAAGATCACGGTCTTCAGCTATGTCTATGGAATCAATACTTGTACCAAGTATTTTCACACCTGCATCTGCCAGTTCCCGAGCGATATTGAGCGGGGTCTGCCCCCCGAACTGTACAATTACTCCGCAGGGTTTTTCTTTTTCATAAATCTGCAGAACATCTTCCAAAGTTACCGGTTCAAAATAAAGTTTGTCGCTGGTATCATAATCTGTTGAAACTGTTTCAGGATTACAATTGACCATTATAGTTTCATATCCCAGGCTTCTCAAAGCGAACGCAGCATGGACACAGCAGTAGTCAAACTCTATGCCCTGCCCTATCCTGTTCGGTCCTCCCCCGAGTATCATTACTTTTTTCCTGTTGTCGGAAACCGGTACCTCGTCCTTTGAACCGTTGTAGGAAGAGTAATAATAAGCCATATCAAGTACACCACTTACAGGTACCGGATGCCACGTCTCAACAACGCCGAGCTTTGTCCGTCTCTTGCGAACAGCAGATTCTTTTATACTTAGAATTTGTGCCAGATATTTATCGGAAAATCCATCACGTTTAGCCGTTATGAGTTTTTCATCCGGTGGCAGGGTTCCCTTGTATTTCAGGATCTGCTCCTCCAGTTCGACCAATTCACGCATCTGTCCGATAAACCAATCCTTTATAGCAGTCATCTTGTGGAGCTGTTCATTTGTAGCCCCTTTGCGGATTGCCTCGTACATGATAAACTGGCGTTCACTTGTAGCATCGTGCAACATATCAAGCAGTTCTTCAAGGCTTTTGCTGTTGAAGTCTTTTGCAAAACCGAGACCATGCCGCCTGTTCTCGAGTGCACGGATAGCTTTCTGAAAAGTTTCCTTATACGTTTTACCGATGGACATCACTTCACCCACAGCCTTCATCTGTGTACCCAGCTTATCCTCAGCACCCCGGAATTTTTCAAAGGCCCATCGGGCAAACTTGAGCACCACATAATCACCGTGCGGCTCATACTGATCCAGCCCCGTACCCCTCCAATATGGAATTTCCGAAAGCAGGTAACCAGCAGCCAGTTTCGCAGAAATAAATGCGATCGGAAATCCCGTTGCTTTGGAAGCAAGGGCTGAAGAGCGGGATGTGCGTGGATTTATCTCTATTACTACAATTCTGCCTGTTTCAGGATCATGAGCCAACTGCACATTAGTGCCGCCTATGACGCCTATAGTATCGACAATACGAAAGGCGTAATCTAGCAGCCGGTTTTTAGTTTCCTCGCTTATTGTCAGCATGGGTGCAGAGCAGAAGGAATCGCCTGTATGAACACCCATCGGATCGATGTTTTCAATAAAACACACCGGCACCATCCGTCCGGAAGCATCTCGCACAACTTCTACCTCGAGCTCTTCCCAGTCTTTGACAGACTCCTCTACAAGGCACTGGTGCGTCATGGAGGCTTCCAGTCCGCGCGCCGTAACAACACGAAGTTCTTCAATATTATATACGAGTCCCCCACCTGTACCGCCGAGAGTATAAGCAGGACGTATCACAACGGGAAAACCAAGCCTGGCAGCAACAGCTTCAGCTTCATCAACAGTATGGGCTACTTCGCTGCGAGGCGTTTCAATTTGCAGCGACTTCATTGTTTCCTTGAAAATCTCCCGATCTTCACCACGCTCAATAGCATCAAGATTAACGCCTATTACTTTTACGTTATACTTTTCAAGAACTCCGGATTTAGAGAGGGAGAGAGCAAGGTTCAGACCTGTTTGTCCTCCCAGATTAGGCAGCAGGGCGTCAGGTCGCTCCTGGTCAATTATCTGTTCAAGACGTGCTACGTTAAGCGGTTCAATGTACGTAGCATCAGCCATCACCGGATCAGTCATTATCGTTGCCGGATTAGAGTTGACAAGTACGATCTTGTACCCGCACTCCTTCAGAGCTTTACATGCCTGCGTTCCGGAGTAGTCAAATTCACAAGCCTGACCAATTACTATTGGTCCTGAACCTATTATCAACACCTTGGAGATGTCGTTGCGTTCCATACCTTCTCTTGTCCTATTTATTTAACTGTAGTGTTATTTCTAATCTGCAGTAGTTCTTACAATAATCAAATCTAATGGAGCTTGCTCCTCCTCAACCGAAACTCTGTACTGTGTATCAGTACGAAAAAGCACAGAACCCTGAGAAACAAGCTCTGCCACAAGCCCGTAAGAGCCATTAACGTTCAATTTAGCACGATCGTATTCCAGCTCAAAAGGCACGGGAAAGTCATTAAAGCCTTTAATGCTTTCTTCTTTAACTATTTCCTGTTTTTGAGGAGCGACATCAAGCCTTGTGAGCCTTACCTTCACCTCAAAAGTGGGCAGAACAGCGACACGCTCAATGCAGGAAACAGTTCCGCTGAGTTTTCTCAAATCAGGTTGAGGTTCAGTTTCCAGCTCAACTTCCCCGGCTCGTCGCCAGTCGGACCCGCAAAGCGGGCAAGTGGCACACCCTGTTACAAAAGCCAAGACATACGCCGCTGCCAGGCACCGGATGCTACGATTAAGAAACCTGTAAAATCTTTTCTCAGATATAGTCTTTCTGCCTCGTGATACGGGCGCGAGGGCAGGTTTTACTGTTCGATTGTTCATATATTTATATTTCCCTCGCGTTTCTAATGGAAATCAGCAATCAGTTATTGCTATTTACTCCTCAAGTAATCCTCAGCCGCCAGTGCCGCAATACAACCGGAAGCTGCTGCAGTAACAGCTTGCTTGTATAACCGATCCTGGACGTCGCCAGCTACAAAAATGCCGGGAACATTCGTCAGAGTATTATTTGTTTTAAAGTACCCCTCTTCATCAAGTTCCAGCAATCCTGACGCCCACCCGGTAACAGGGTTATGCCCTATTGCTACGAATACTCCGCTTGCCGGCAATTCAGTCAGCTCACCGGAGATTTTATTTTTTATCCTGATACCTGTTACGCCTTCCGCATCAGTACCAAGTATTTCGTCGGGTACGCTGTCCCAATGGATTTTAATTTTCTCATTTTCCATTACGCGATCTCTCGCAATTTGCGCACCCCTGAATTCATCACGCCTGTGAATGAGGTCGACAGATTCACATATCCGTGCCAGATATACGGCATCTCCCAACGCCGTATCTCCACCGCCAATTACTGCCACTTTTTTACCCCTGTAAAAAGGCCCATCACAAACAGCGCAACCCGAAACACCCAGCCCGGTGTATTTTGCTTCGGATTCCATTCCAAGCTTTCTTGCTGTTGCCCCGGTTGCTCCTATTAAAGCTACAGTAGTAACCTTGGTTCCATCTCCCAGTGAACATATAATGTTGCCATCAGGTGCAATTTCTATACTTGAGAGCTCGCCGGACACAAACCGCACCCCCAGGTTTTCCGCCTGTTGCCTCATGCGATCCATTAAATCCAGAGCACCGATTCCATCCGGAAAGCCTGGGAAATTTTCAACTTTATCCGTTTGAGTTAATTGTCCGCCAACCTGGAAGCCATCGATCAAAAGAGGTGTAAAACCTGCCCTTGCTATATAAATGGCAGCAGTCAACCCTGCCGGTCCGCTTCCCGCTATAATAATTTTTTCCACTTTTTAAAACTCCATTTCAACAGTACTATGTATACCTGAGTACTTCATCTACAGTTGTGTTCCCATCCAGTATATTTTGCACGCCGTCTTCCCGCATCGTACGCATTCCAAGTTCGCGTGCTTTTTCACGTATCACGAGTGTTGGGCGTCTTTCCGTTATCAACGTCCTTATAGGATCTGAAATAGACAAGTATTCGTACAAGCCTTTTCTTCCCTTGTAGCCGCTCTGATTGCAATTATCGCATCCGGCACCAAAACTGAACATTCTCCCCTGCACCTGTTCAGGAGTCAAAGACATCTTCTGCAGGATATCCGGTGTAGGCTCATACTCCGTCTTGCAGGTTTTGCAGATAGTTCTGACAAGACGCTGGCCGAGCACTGCCTCCAATGTAGATGCGATAAGATATGGGGGAACATCCATGTCGATAAGACGTGTTACAGCACCGGCTGAATCGTTTGTGTGTAGAGTTGTAAAAACCAGGTGACCTGTAAGCGATGCCTGGATAGCTATTTGCGCTGTTTCCAGATCACGAATTTCTCCAATCATTATTATATCCGGGTCCTGACGCAGAAAAGCCCGGAGCACAAGGGGGAATGTATTGCCCTGAACCGGGTTGACCGGAACTTGAACTATTCCGTCGATATCGTATTCAACGGGTTCTTCTGCAGTTAGCAGCTTGGCTCCTTCTTTATTAATTCTTCGCAAACATGAATAAAGAGTGGTAGTCTTGCCCGAGCCTGTCGGACCCGTAACAATGATAATTCCGTTTGGCTTCTCGATATCGGCACAAAGATCGTTGTAAAGATCCTCGGGCATTCCCAGGTTCTCCAGGTCAAGCGACACAACAGAGCGGTCGAGAACACGAAGCACTACAGATTCACCGAACTGCGTAGGAAGGCATGATACACGGAAGTCGATCATCCTGCCGCCTACCGGCAGTTGTATACGTCCATCCTGCGGTAAACGTCGCTCAGCGATATTAAGACCTGACAACACTTTTACACGTGAAATAACCGGAAGAGCAAGAGATTTCGGCGGCGGCGTCATCTCATACAGGGCTCCATCAACACGGTATCTTATATGAAACTCATGTTCGAACGGCTCAAAGTGAATGTCGGAAGCACGGGCATTCACTGCCTGTAAGAGTACATACTGAACAAGACGGACAACGGGAGCTGAAGCAGAAGCACTGACAAGGGCGTTCTCATCCATGTCCTCGCCTTCTCCCACGCCGAGTTCCCCGATATCCATTTCTTCAATACCAGCCAGGAAGTTATCGGCCATTGAAGAATCGTCGCCGTAGTACCGGCTGATGCATTCCAATATTTCGGATTGTCTTGCCAGTACAAAGACTATTTCTCTTGACAACACAAACGCCAGCTCATCTGAAACTATAGGGCTAGGTATGGAGGAGATAGCCAGAGTGACGCTCATAGGTGTCGCTTCAACAGGCATTATTCCATACAAACGTGCCACACTCCCCTGTACTGTTCGCAAGACTTCAGACGGAATATCGGCACCCAGCAGAGAAACAACTTCACTGCCGCTGTAGGCTGCCATCGCACCAAGCAGGTCATCTTCCGCAAGATACCCGCCGTCAACAATTATATCACGAACTGATTTACCTGTTCTATTTTGCTCATCCAAGATTTCGTCACAGGCGGCATCGTTCAGCAGCGCATTCATATTTGCTACCGACAGTACCGGATCAATGCTGTATTTATTTTCGTTCAATGCACTGCCCTCTTATTCCCCGATTGAGATCAACTGACACCTCCGGACAGTTCCTTGATCTTTTCTACCTGAGTATCCGGATCTCTTGACTTGGTTATCAAGTCATCATAGCTGATTCTGCCTGCCATGTACAAGCTGAGCAAGTGCGAGTCAAGGGTCTGCATACCAAACTTCGCACCGGTCTGTATGTCTGAGGTTATGCGGTGAGTATTCCCATCCCTGATCATGGCAGCGATTCCAGGCGTGTTTATCATAATTTCAAATGCGGCGCAGCGCCCGGGTCTGTCTACTCTTGGCAAAAGCACTTGAGATATAACAGCAACAAGTCCGATAGACAACTGCATGCGAACTTGCTCCTGCTGATCAGTCGGGAAAGAATCCACAATACGGTCCACTGTACTGGCAGCGCCCGTGGTGTGGAGTGTTGCAAAAACAAGGTGCCCTGTTTCAGCCGCTGTTATGGCAGCCTGCATGGTTTCAAGGTCACGCATTTCACCGACCAGTATAACGTCCGGATCCTGCCGTAGAGACCGGCGCAGAGCTTCACTGAATGAAGGAACATCAGCGCCTACTTCCCGTTGGGTGATGATCGAGTTTTTATGCTCATGGTAATACTCGATCGGGTCTTCAACTGTTATGATGTGGCATGAACGCCTCTCATTGATGAAGTTAATCATGCTTGCCAGAGTTGTTGTTTTACCGGAGCCCGTAGGTCCCGTTACAAGAACCAGGCCTCTCGGTCTGTAGAGCAACTCAGCCACCTGTGCCGGAAGGCCGATCCTGTCCAACGGCATCATGTCGTTCGGTATTTGCCGCAACACAGTGCCGTATTCACCTTTAGCTTTAAATACACTTACACGAAAACGTGCCTGATCACCAAAGGCGAAACCAAAATCTGTGCCGCCCTCTTCCTGCAGCAGCTGTTGATGCTCCGGTGAAGTTACGCTTTTAACCAACCGCTCAGTGTCAGCCGGTGTGAGGGGATCCAAATCCAGTTGCTGCAAATCGCCGTGTATACGCAACATGGGGGGGAGTCCCACCGATATATGCAGATCGGAGGCTTTTAAATCTACTGCCATCTGCAGCAGCTGGTCCATTTCAAAATTTCCGTCATCATTCATTGTTAGTCTTCATCTCCCATTGTTACTCTCAAAACCTCCTCAACAGTTGTCAGACCTGAAAGCACTTTACGTACACCATCTTCACGCAATGTACGCATACCTGATTCTCTGGCTACCGTGCGCAACTCGCTCGCATCAGCATTGTTGAAAATCAGCTGTTGGATTGCATCATCAATCTTGAAGATTTCAAAAATTCCTTTTCGCCCCTTATACCCTGTCTGATTGCATCTGTGGCACCCATGCCCCCTGTACAATTGAGCATTGGCGTAATCTGCCGGATTCAGATTTAAGCTACCAAGCTGCGATGGTGCAGGGTCAAATGCCTCACGGCATTCATTACATATCGTTCTGACCAGGCGCTGTGCCATTACGGCACGAACAGCTGATGCTACAAGAAATGGCTTTACACCGATATCGAGCAAACGTGTTATGGCACCCGGAGCATCATTGGTATGCAGTGTTGAGAACACAAGGTGACCTGTCAGGGCAGCTTCCGTAGCAATGGAAGCGGTTTCAATATCCCGGATTTCACCAATCATTACAATATTCGGTGCCTGGCGAAGTATGGAACGCAAGGCAGCAGCAAAGGTCATGCCTATCTCAGCATGAACATGCACCTGATTAATGCCGGTCATCTGATACTCGACAGGATCTTCCACTGTGATGATTTTACGATCGGGCTTGTTTATCTGCCCCAGGCAGGCATACAGTGTAGTAGTCTTGCCGGATCCGGTCGGACCGGTTACCAGGATTACACCATCAGGCAGAGATATCAGATGTTCGAAAAACTGCTGGTCATCTGTCATAAAACCAAGTTCGGGCAAGCCTAATGCAAGATTCTGCTTATCTAGAATACGCATTACAATACTTTCGCCGTGCCCTGTGGGAACTGTTGAAACGCGCAAATCCAGCTCTCGGCCCTTTACCCTTATTTGTATTCTGCCGTCCTGGGGTATGCGTTTTTCCGAAAGCTTCATGTTTGCCATAAGCTTGAAACGCTGCAGGATAGCTCCCTGCAATCTCCTTGGCGGCGGCTCCTGCTCATGGAGAACACCGTCAATTCTGAATCTCACCCTGAAGCGGTTTCCCATAGGCTCCAGGTGAATATCAGATGCCCTGGATAGAAAAGCCCGCATAATTATCTGGGCACAAAGCTTTACGATCGGAGCGGCAGCATCGCCAGCATCAGAAACACCAAGCTGTTCTTCGAGCCCGACATCCCCTCCGGCTGCCGCCTCTTCTCCTTGAGCCTCCTGGTAAGCTCCGATAATGGAATCTATTTCAGAAATATCCTGCTCAGGATATAACATCCCAAGAGATTCAATAATTTGCCCGACAGGTGCTATCACACCTTCGACATCCCTGTTAAGAGCATAACGAAGTCCGTCGAGCGTTTCAAAGTTCATGGGATCCGCCATGGCAACAGTGAGAGTATTGCCGGATTCATACAGCGGTACCACCTTGAACTTTTTAGCCAGTTCACCAGGCAGAAGTTCGCGTGTTTCGTTGTTGAATTCAACCTGCGAAATATCAACAAACTCCATGCCGAAGGCTCTCGCCACAGTGTCCATAACTACTACATCGCTCAACATCCCGTCTCTTACAAGAATGTCTACGACTGAAAGACCGTCTCCTTTCATCTTGGCTGCCGCCAGGGATACAGTCTCATCGGAAACAACATTGTTTTCCATTAAAATCTGAAGAACATATTCGTCGTTAGAAGTCACTAGTTTTAACTCCAAAAAAAACCCGCCCGCTTACCGTGCGATTTCATTAATTCGTGAGTATAGCACCTACAGCCTTATTAACCAAACGTTTTTTCACCATGTTTTATACCTTGATGAGCTCAAACGTCAAATTCGGCCAGTAAATCCTGGTATTATTCAGCCCCCTGCTGGAAAGAGCTTCTTTAGCATAATTTACAGCTATCTCAGGTGTATTACACTCCTCGCTCAAATGAGCAAGGAACACAGTTTCTAATTCTTTACCGGCTATACCCTTCAATAATTCGTAAGCCTGTTCGTTGGAAAGGTGCCCCTTATTGCTCATAATGCGACTTTTCAAAGACCAAGGGCGATCAGCATTTTCGAGCATGGTCGCATCATGATTAAACTCTAAAATAAGCGCATTACATCCCTTAAGATGATATGTTGTCAAATCGGATGCCATTCCCATATCTGTGGCTATACCCAAGCGACGTTTACCGTCACTTATAACATAGCCAACAGGATCGCTTGCATCATGCGATACGGAAAAAGTCTCAAAAAGAAGATTGCCAATCTTGAACGTCATGCCCGGCTCAAAAACACTCCATTCAAAACTTTTTCCCGCCGAAAGCTCTACTGCTACACTGGTCCCGTCCGTTGCAAAAAGCGGCACCTGATGCTGCTTATACATAACAGGTATCCCCCGCGTATGATCCGTATGTTCATGAGTAATGCATATACCATCGAGGCTGGCAAAATCAACCCCTATTTCTTCCAGCTTGTTTTTTGTTCTCCTGTGGCTAAGCCCCGCATCAATCAACACGCGCGTTTCATCGGACTCCACATATATGCAATTTCCCTTGCTGCTACTTGCCAATACACTGAATCTCATTCGACAAGCCCTTCCTCATGAGAGCTTTCTATCGGCATTACTATTCTCCAGGGCACTTTTCTGCGATCAGAAGTAACAAGGGAAATATCAGCAGACCTGAATCCTTCAGGCGCCTTCATAACACGAACCTGACGAAATTTGATCCGATTTGATTCGCCCTCCGTATCCACGTCCGAACTCATAACTTCCTCAGGACCGATGTTTGCGGCAATTGCTGTCTCTGTGTGAGCAGATTCATTACTGCCTGCCGCAGCAATCTTCGCATCATCATGAATTGGTTCTGCCACAGCTTCGCCTAGCAATTCAGATTCTTTCACTTCATGCCCGGACTTCACCTCATCAGCCGGCTTTTCTACCGCATCAACTGTATCAACATCGGCATGCCTTTTAGGCAGACTGGAGTATATGCCCCTGCTTTTCCAGATCTCTTCTCTTGAAGGTTTGACTTCTTCAGACGATAATTCTTCAACATCTTCTTCAACAGATTTATCATCCAAGAGTCTCTTTTCCCCGGCAAGCTTTTCCGCAGCGTCTTTCTCCTCACGCAACAGCCTGAGCTCCTCGAGCAATTCTGCCAAAACCGGATCCGTTTCAATTTTCGCAGTAACGGGCACAGCTTCTGGAACAACCTTTTCTACAACACCCTCGCGGCTGGCAAGCAACTCGAACATCCTGTCCTGCTGTCGGGTGCCGTGGCTTATAATTTTACTGAACAAAATAACGCCTATAATGCTGAATAGTAGAACGAGTGCCACAATAGCTCCCAAAAATCCGGCTGTCAGCATGAGCTGGCGCTTGCGGGCAATTTCCCGTTCAGATTCTAAAAACTGCTGGAATGCACGTAAAACAGGAAATGATTCTTCCTCATCCTTTATGCGCGATAACGCAACCATGCTCTCAAAATCTTCCTTGAAATCGTTTTTATTCGATTTGGAATCTTCTTCCGTATTAGTGTCTCTCATAACTTAATCTACCTGTATGTATTTCTTCTCTATTAAAGTGCCCTATGTATCAGTATCAGAATCGTCATCATCGTCAAAAAGGAATCCGGAACCTCTTTCCAACTCCTCAATTCTATGTTGTAAAGTTGATTCAACAATCTGCCATTGCTGACGCGCTTCCTCAAAATCTTTTTCAGCAGCAAGTAGCGCACTCTCTCTCCTGCGCAATTTGCTGCTCAATGAGTCATAATCTGCCGTACGCTGTTCAACACGTGAAAGTTTTTCCCGCAACTGGGCTTCTTTCTGTGCAATCGATCTGAAGCGACCCTCCAGTGCCTTTTCATTTTCTGCAGCACGCGCCAAATCAGCCGCATGTTGCCGGCGTAGTACATCGAGCTCCTGCTGAAGTTGGGCAGCCTGTTTCTCCAGGCGTAAAGCAACTGCTTCCGAACGTGAAGCCTCGCCCGGCTCGCGCCGTAAAATACGTTCCAGATTGGAAATCCCATCGTGTAATGAACTTTGCAGGTCGGCACTGTTTGCACGGGCGGCAGTATTGCGTTCTTTCTCTTCTTCAAGAGTTTTTCGCAATAATTCAAGAGCACCGTTTGCAAAGTCTTTTATTGTTGTTATATCCTCGGTACCGGGACGTCCCGCAGAGGCTGCGCGGGCATTTGCCTCCACAAGTGATGCACGCAACTCCTCAACCTCTCCAACAGCATCCTCAAGTCTGCTCTCCAGATCGTTTATAACACGCTGCGACCCCAGTATGCTTTCCGAAGTCGAACTCGAAAAACCCACTTCAGGACTTGTCTCAAGACGTTTCGTCAGCTCCCTGATCTTGTCCTTTGAAGTTGCATCACGCTCATTTGAAAAAGCAAGCAATTCATTAAACTCTAATTGCAGCTCAGCAAACTGCATGTTCACATCATCCAGTTTTTGCTTCAATGAAGAGTTTTCTGACACCAATCCCGTCAACTCATCCTGCAAAGCTGTAGTTTTTTTCACTTTATCAAGAATTTGCTCGGATTCCTCCAGCTCTGCACGAAAGCGGGCATTCTCTTCAGACAAGTTCTTATATTGTGCCTTGAGCTCCGCTTCAGCTTTCAAAGACTTTTGCAGTTGCTGTTCTGATTCCGACAGCTTACCGGCCGTTGTCTCAAGCTCGTCACGCAATGCTCCCAATTCACTTTCCAGCCGCGCTGAAGCCTCCTCGCCTTTAGCCGCATCCTCCAGTTCAGTACGATAGCGGGCGTTCTCACCTGACAACTTATCGTGGAGTACCTTTAATTCTTCTTCCGCCTTTACCGAATGTGTCAGCTTTTCTTCTGATTCCGACAATTTTTCTCTCACCGTTTCAAGCTCACCGCGAAGCGCATCGAGTTCCCTCTCCCATTGCGCCGTAGCATCATCATATTGATGTTTAAGTTCGGCAAGCTTTTCCTCATACTCTGCTTGTATTTTTTCCACAGTCACTTTGTTTCCATTATCGGTATCTTTTTCAAAAACAATATCTTCACTATCCTGCCGCTCAAAATCAAAAAGGGAATCTCCCTGAGCCGTCTCGTCCTGCGCCGGTGCTTTATTTTTTTCGAGTTCACTCACATGAAAACGCCTGGCTTTCTCCGGTATCTTCCCCTCTTTTATAAGGAGCTCAATGGCAGTAGTGTTAAAGGGTCCCAGAAAATTTCCGTTCGAGAGCTCCACCATAACCTCCATACCCAACGCCTGCAAATCTTTGGCGGGACTCCATTCAGCACGATCAACAGACACTTCATCATCCGGCATTATGCGTCCATCTTCAGTCCAGTTTAATAAACCTTCTGTATCAATTGGACCATAAACAGAGCCGTCGCTCATCCTGACGAACCACTCGGTTTCTTCGGGCGANNGTTTAGTGCTGAATTTCAACTGACACTATTTCTTCCTCCTGAAAACGCCCCCTATAAACCCGTCTCTCGAAGATTTCTCCTTACGCATTGCCTCCGCAGTTCGTGCCTTTTTTGCCCCTATGCCGGAAAGCTCCCGGTGCAACTGATTCTCAATGGCAGAGATTTTCTCAACATCACTTACAGCCCTGATCCTTCCCTTCGAAAAAGTTTTTTGGGCAGAAACAATCTCAGGCTCAACAACTTCAGCCTCCGACATTTTTACTGTTGCATCATCAGTGCCGTTTTCTGAAACACCTTTGTGTTCGATCGTCTTTAATTCCGGCACATAAAATTTATCTGTTGCTTCATCTGCCAATTCAGTCAGCTTGGTGCGAAGCCAATTTGCCGCTTCATTCAATTCGTTAATACTGCTGTTAGCCGTTTCCGCCAACTGTTTATATTCCCCAACTCGCTTATCCTGCTCTTGAAGTTCTTTTTGCAAACTACGCACTTCATCCTTTGCGTTCTCCAGGTCGCCCTCAAGTTCAACGCATTTGCTGTCCCTTTCCGTCAACCGCTTGCTTGCATCAGAAAGCTTCTTCTCCAATTCTTTCGTTTTCAATCCTGAGTCTTTAAGATTTTTTTCTGATTCAGCTTTCAGAGCCTCCAGCTCCTTCTTAAGGGCTGTAAATTTCTCAGAATGTTTCAGTGCATCAGCTTTCGTTTTTTCCATTTCTTCCCGGGCAGCAAGCAGGGAATTTTCAGCATCAACAAGCTTCGCCTCAAAATCCAGCTTCGTGCCATGTTCTGCATACGAAGCCTCAAGGGCGGAGCGCAGATC
>LSQX01112954.1_pt2 | contig 20028 bp, 16 predicted proteins | sample 654561 | NCBI WGS metagenome assembly LSQX01 (sample SAMN04489861, study PRJNA283612) | anaerobic digester metagenome | isolation source: 4 biogas reactors fed with cattle manure at either 37C or 55C with and... | place: Denmark: Kongens Lyngby | collected 2014
ACCTTTAAGATGGGAACAATGCCTTTTTCTCTCCAGAGATAGTCGGCGCTCAGCTGGCCTTCGATGGTGCGATCCATCGTCTGCTCAAAGAGGATGGCTGCCAACACCTTGGTCGAGTCAAAGGCTTTGTCCGTGATGATACGGCTTCGCATCTCATGGACAAGATCAAACATCTCTTCTTCAGATGCGTACTTGTCTTCAGAAATGCCGTACAGACTCAGTGCTCTTGGCGTGCTTCCTCCCGACTGATCGAGAGCGGCAACAAAACCGCGGCCTTCCTTCATCTGCTGATATTGTCTTAAACTCATATTCACCTCCTACGACCTAGTAACAATACATATATACCCATTCAAAGCGTCAAGTCGCTAGTGTAAAGTTTTTGTAGGTCGTCGAAAAAGAAACGTCATAGTTAAACAAAGGGGCGGCTCCCCTATGTTAGAGTGTTGTTGACCAATAACGCTTGATACATAAAGGAGCACCCCATGAATAGTATACACCGTTTTGTCCATGATTTTGTCCATGAACTCACTAAACTTTCTTTGGCTGATGAAGGAATCTCTTCCTACACCGAGAAAGCAGAAGCCCTTTTTCAGACTCATTTTCTCGACTTGGTGGCTGATCAAATCTCAGAGATGGATGATTTCTTGGTTTCTCAGTCTGCGCTTCGTCCGCAGTGGCGAGTAGAGAAGGGACCGGTGGAACGGACGATAGAAACAAAGGCCGGGACACTCCGATACTCTCGTCGCTACTATCGCCATCGAGAGACGAAGCAGTACTGCTACCTTTTGGATAACGTTTTGCAAGTGAGCAAGTTTTCCCGAGTGGATGATGCTCTGACGGCTTCATTGGCCTCGAGTGCCTGCAGCCACTCGTATCAAGCGGCGGCGCTAGAGGAAGCGGGTGGACGCGTGTCTCGCACGACGGTGATGCACTCCGTACGCACCGTCCAAGCGCCTGAACTCTCCTCTGTCGAGCCCCGTCGAGTCTGCAGAGAACTGCATCTTCAGGCCGATGAGGATCATGTGGCTCTGCAGCAGGGGAGGAAGAAATCGGCTCAGGTGCGTTTGGTGGCGATTCATGAACGTAAGAAACAGGTAGGCAAAGATCGCCATGTTCTTCCCGAAAGAGAATTGATGAGCAGCGTTGGAGAGTCTCCGGAAGCGTTTTGGTGGCGGGTATTGGATCGCTTAGATGCACTCTATGCAATAGATGAGGTGGAGCGGATCTATCTTCATGGAGACGGCGCAAGTTGGATACGTAAGGGTCTGGAGATTTTACCAAGGAGCATCTTCATCTTGGACGGTTTTCATTTGGAGCGCGCGATCAGTGGGCTGTGCGGTGGCGACCCTTCGCTTAAAAGTCGGATTCGCTCATGTCTTCATCCATGGGATAAGCAGCGGCTTTGTGAGGAGGTGCAGATGCTCATCGACAGTAGCGTTTGTGACGAGAAAAAGGCGCAAAGAACCTTGGGGTATTTCCTCCGTCAACGAGAAGGGATTGAGAATCACTATGGTCTTGATCATGGAGGAAGCTGCGCGGAGGGACTGATTTCTCACGTACTGAGTAAGCGGTTTTCTCGAGATCCGATGGGGTGGAGCACACAAAGTCTGAGAAATTTGAGTGCGTTACGAGTCTTTTTGCTCAATGGCGGGGTGCTGGATTATCGGCTTGTCAGAGAAGCGGAGGATTCGGTTAAAGAGCCGGAGGAGTGGGAAACTCATCTTCGAGTCCACCATAGAAGAAGCCGAAAGGATGGGATGAAGGAGTGGAGTGCGATGATTCCCGGCAGTGAGAACAGTGGAGGGGCGTTGGGGCACTGGATGAAGGGAATTCAGCGAGGAGGATTCGTCAACTAAGAAAGGATTACAACCTCTACACAGGAAAGAGCTACCTTTTCTGACCTACAACAACTTGACACCGTCCATGATACGATGATCTATGCGAGAAAGAGCAAGATCTGATATACTAAACGGTAGGAGATTGAAGACTGAAGAGAGTTTCGATCTTTACATAAGCTACTTGTATTTTCGACCTGCAAGCAACTCTACTCAATCATTTTTTAAAAAGCTGGGTTAGAACTGTTAGACAATCTCAATAATAATAAAATGATACGAAAAAATCGCCATATAATACTGATACTCAGCCTACTAGGCGTGAGCATCGCATCAGTAATATTCAAAAAGTTCAATATAGCAAAAATTTTGTTTGTGGCAGCAACAATACCTTTTGTTATCCAGACCACAAAAAATAGTCGTCTAAGGTCAGGGGAATGCTCCAAGACAAAGATATTTCTTATGTTCATTTTCTTGGAAGTAGGTTATATTCTCCTTAGAGGATTCATTCCAGATCAGTGGCTTCTCCATACAAAATTCAATAATCTATTCCTTAGGTATGTATATTATGTCTTCACTATTCCCTTCGTAACTAGCAACATACAATTCAAAAATCACGAAAAATAAACGAGAACGTTGTGGTAGTAGAGCTGCCCAAACAATTAGACATTGCTTATTACCATCTAGAAGTTGATCGTATGACCCAATAACTAAATGTCGTTGAAAAGTAACACATGACCGAATAAATAGATGCCATTGGAAGGGCTCCAGAATAAGGAGTCCTTCTCTATTCATTTGGTACTGAATACCGACTAAGAGCTTCAATGGTTCTGACCATTGCAAAAATTCATTTATGAGTTAATCGCAAATTAATTAGCAAAAAGATTTGTCAGCAAACAGAGAGTTTGGCTTTCAACGCCTATATGAAAAGCCTGAGTCATTTTTAGATGGCTTTTTCCACGATACATAGAATATCTGATATACTAAACGATAGGAGATCGAAGGCTGGGAAGAGTTTCGATCTTTACATAAGAAACTTGAAAACCATCGTCCTCTAGATGGATTAGATAGAGATACTTACGAATGAAATCTACTTATCAGCAAGGAATAATGAATGGATAAGAAAAAACTGTTTGCCAATGGGCAACTGATGCTCGCCAGCGCCATATGGGGCTTGGCCTTTGTTGCCCAGCGAGTGGGGATGGGCTCGGTAGGGCCCTTTATGTTTGGGGCCGCCCGCTACATGCTCGGCGCCTTAACCCTTTACCTGCTGATCCGAGTCATGCGACTACGAGGGCAGGATATTCCGATTACGAAGGGGGCCATCAAAGGAGGACTCACTTGCGGTGTCTTTCTCCTGTTAGGCAGTACGTTACAGCAAAGCGGACTGGTGTACACCACCGCCAGTAAGGCCGGATTTATCACCGCTCTTTACATCGTTCTCGTCCCTGTTCTTGCCGGCGTGATATTTCGAAAAAAGATCCGCCTTCGCGTTTGGGTCGGGGTGGCCTTGGCGACACTTGGACTCTATCTAGTGAGTTTTTCCGGCACTTTAGAGGACATCAATATAGGTGACGTCATGATGTTTATCGGCGCTTTTTTGTGGGCCGGTCATATCTTTGCCATCGATCACTTTGTAAAAAAATATGAGCCACTGGTGCTCTCTATGGTGCAGTTTACGTTCGCTTCCATCGCGAGCGCTGTCCTGACCCTAATGTTTGAAACCGTGGAATTACAAGGCGTTCTGGAAGTAGCTGTTCCGATCTTATACACCGGGATTTTTTCTGCTGGCATAGGTTTTACTCTTCAGATGATGGGTCAGCGTCACACCGATCCGACCATCACCTCGATGATCTTAAGCCTGGAAGCGGTTTTTGGAGCCGTGGGGGGTTATCTGCTGTTAAATGAGATCATGACAGCTCGTGAACTCACCGGATTCGCCCTGATATTTATCGCCATAATACTTGCGCAACTGCCAGCAAAACAGAAGGAATTACAATGAATAAATCAAACATTACTTTAGGCTTAGCAATAACAGCTCTTTTGATCGCCCTCATCTTTATTGGAACGTATGCGATTCAGGTACCTATGCCCTTTTCTCAGGGAGGCCTGATTCATGCCGGAGATCTTGTGTTTTTTACAGTCTGTCTTTTATTTAGGCCAAAGCGCAGTGCTATTGCAGGAGCCTTTGGCATGGGACTGTTTGATCTGCTCTCACCCTATGCGATCTGGGCGCCGTTTACCTTTGTGATCCGCCTTGTTATGGGCTTTGCCATCTCGTCGGTTGCCGGGCAGGGAGACAAAATCAGTCGCAATCTCTTGGCGCTCCTCGTAGGACTGCCGATTCTTATCGGAGGATACTATGTAGCGGAGGCCATTCTCTACGGAAACTGGATTGCTCCGGTCAAAAGCATTACCGGAAACTTCAGTCAGTGGCTGATCGGCGCGGCGGGATCGATCCCACTCAGCCGAATTCTCTACAATATTCCGGCGCTCAAAAATATGCGCTAATACTTAAAAAAGAATGAAATAACGAAGCATCCCTTTTTGATAGAGAAGGGATGCTTGTCTTATCCCAGAATGTCACCCGCCTGCGCAGGCAGATCGGGTGTGATGAGGATCACTCCGTCCTCGGAGTAGGTGCCGAGAATGAGGACTTCCGAGAAGAAATTCCCAATTTGTCTTACGGGAAAATTCAACACACCAAGGACCTGTTTTCCCAAGAGTTCTTCAGGTGAATAGTGCTCGCAGATCTGTGCGGAGGACTTCTTGATGCCGATCTCTCCACCGAAGTTCACCTTCAACTGATAGGCGGGCTTCCTTGCTTTTTCAAAGACAACAGCCTCTTCAATCACACCGACGCGGATGTCGAGTGCGAGAAAATCATCAAAAGTAATAAGGGGCTTTATTGGCTGACTCATTGGATTTCCTCCTGCAAAGACTCATACCCAAACAAGAATTGAAACCCAATGGAAATCATGGTCTCGTAATCTGTGCTACGGATTTTGTGCAGAGTTTGTGCTAAAGTGGTTCGGAAGGAGAATGCTATGAAAAGACAGATTATTCATATAGATCAGGAGCTGTGCATCGGCTGCGGTCTTTGTATCAGTGCCTGTCAGGAAGGGGCGATTGCCCTGATAGAAGGAAAAGCAACCTTGATCCGCGATGACTATTGTGATGGTCTCGGCAACTGCCTACCGGTATGCCCCGCTGGAGCGATATCGTTTGAGGAGCGCGAAGCGGCCCCTTTTGATCCGGAAGCGGTGAAGGCAAGAGATGAGAAAAAGACCTTGACGACACTTCAGCCGAAACCCTCCGGTGAAAAAGTCACGTTGATGCAACAAGCGCCGGCGAAACAAGTTTCGACCTCGGGCAGCGAGCGCCGTCAGTGGCCGATTCAGATCAAGCTGACACCTGTGGATGCGGCATTCTTTGAGGGCGCCCATCTTTTGGTCGCGGCAGACTGCTCCGCTTTTACCTATGAAAACTTCCATCGCGACTTTGCTCGAAATCGCGTGGTCCTGATCGGATGCCCGAAACTTGACTCGGGAGACTACACCCAAAAACTCACAGAGATCATTAAGCAAAACGACATCAAGAGTCTGCAGATTGTGCGCATGGAGGTTCCGTGCTGTGGAGGACTCGAACGAGCGGCCGTTCAGGCGCTCAAAGACTCAGGGAAATTTATCCCGTGGCAGATTGTCACGATCACATCGGACGGCAAAGTATTGGAAAATGGCTCGTTCGGCTAAGGTCAGGCTTCTGTCTTAATGCTCAAACAAAAAAGGCACCGAGATTTCTCTTGGTGCCTTCGTCGTATTTAATAGTCATATGTGGTGTCGTAGATACGTTCGACAGGTCCTGTGAGAAAGATTTCTTTCATATCTTCTCCCTGCCAGATGGCATCCACCTGCAGTGTACCGCCGGGGACACGAAGATCGATACAGGCGCTTTTGTCGACCGCTGCGCGTTTCATCAGGCTGTAGACGACACTTACAGAGCCACTTCCGCATGCTAGTGTAAAATCCTCCACACCGCGCTCAAAGGTTTTCTCAAGGAGCACAGAAGGGGAGAGGAAGGTGTAAAAGTTGATGTTGGCCCCTTTGGGGAACGCATCGTGATGGCGAAGAGAAAGAGCCAGTTTTCTGAGTTCATTCTCAGAAACGGAAGCCAACTCTGGAAATTCCAGGCAGAAGTGGGGCACTCCGGGCTCGCCGATCTCTACATAGTCACCTGAACGTGTTCTTCCGCAGACGTCGACACTCATTTCTCTGTGAATGGAAGGAAGCTGCAATCGCACGCGGTAGCGATTCTCTTCAAGTCTCCACGCCTCCACTGCTCCGGCCGCCGTGTCAAATCTCATCGCCTCTGCGGCGACGCCTTCTTCATAGGCAAAGCGCGCAAGACACCGCGCCCCGTTACCACACATCTCTCCTGCCGATCCGTCGCTATTGTAAAAACGCATCGTAAAGTCGGCATCTGTCTCAGTTTGATCTAAAAGAATCAATCCGTCTGCGCCAAAGCTGAGCCTGCGGGGGCAGAGTCTCTTTGCCAGCTCCGCCTGTTCTTCCCGGGGGATTTTTTCTATCAGATTGTTGATCAGCAGGAAATCATTGCCTGCTCCGTGCATCTTCGTCACTCTCATAGTCTGTCTATCATCTCCGGGATGAGATCGTTTCTGTGGAGTTCTTCAAGGGTCTGGCGCTTGACCATCAGTTCGTCTTTTCCTTTGTATAGGAGAACGACGGCGGGCACGGGAATCTTGTTGTAATTACTGGCCATGGAGTAGCCGTAGGCTCCGGTGGAATAAAACGCGAGGATATCTCCCGGCTCTGTCGGGGCGAGCAGGACGTCTTTTGCTAAGATATCTCCTGACTCGCAGATCTTTCCGCTGACGGTAGAAAGCTCTGTCGGCTCTTGGTCATATTTGGAAGCGTTGACGACATGGTATTTTGCCTGATAGAGAGCGGGGCGAATGTTGTCATTCATGCCGCCGTCAATCATCACGTAGCGGCGAAGTCCCGCAATCTCTTTAATGCTTCCCACCGTATATAAGGTTCTGCCGGCCTCGCCAATGAGGCTCCTGCCGGGTTCGGTGACAATCTCTGGTCGAGGCATACCTTCTTCTTTAAAGAATGCATCGATCTTCTCCATCACAGGGGTGAAGAAATAGTCAAAGGGTTTTGGATCGTCTTCTTCTGTGTAGCGAATTCCGAAGCCGCCGCCGATGTTGAGCTCTTTGGAGACAAAGCCTCGTTCCTTTCGGAGCTTCTTCAGGAGTTCAAAGACGATATCAAGAGAGTCGAGATAGACCTCGTTACTTTCTAGTTGGCTTCCGATATGGAAGTGAAAGCCCAGAAAATCCGTGTATTCACTTTCAATTGCTTGCTCAATGGTGCGATACAGAGCCGGCGAATCCACGGGAAAACCGAATTTTGAGTCTTTCTTGCCCGTCACAATGTAATCGTGTGAGTCTGCAGACACACCCGGTGTCAATCGAATCAGCACAGGAACTGTGCGATGATGTTTCTTTGCGCTTTCTATGATGCCATCGAGCTCGTTAAATCCGTCGATGATCAGCCTTCCCACTCCGCTTTTGACAGCCAGATCGATTTCCCAAGGCAGCTTGTTATTTCCGTTGAATTCGATGCGTTCGGGAGGAAAGCCAGCGCGCAAAGCGCAGTCGAGCTCTCCGCCAGAGACGACATCAAGACACAGATCCAACTCGTCTATGATGCGTACCATTCCCTTGGTGAGAAAGGCTTTTGCGGCATAGGCGATCCTTGTGTTTTCATAGCGATCTGTAAAGGCGCTCTTTAGCTGCTTGACCTTCTCATAAATGCTGCTGAGGGAGACCAAGTAAAGCGGCGTGCCGTATTTTTTTGCCAGCTCGACCGTGTCGCATCCGTCAAAGAAGAGCCGTTGATCTTGTCTATTCATTTCCATGAGTGCTCCAATAGGTCACGAGTAACGGATGAAAACGCAATAAAGTCAGGTTATTGTTCAAGCTTATCACAAAAATACCCCGAATTATCTTTTGAATAAAATCGTCTTTTTCTCGGTATCCAGGACGCATGTCGCTCCGAGAATCAAGGTAGATGTCGGGAAGCAGTGACCGGCGACAAGATTGTAGAAGATCGGCTTATCCACGTCGGCAAAGAATTCCTCGAGAAGTTCAACAAGCGTGTAACTCGGGTCGGCTGTATTGTCGCTGTTGGCGAAGTCACCGATGAGAAAACCGGCCGCATCGTCGATTTTTCCGGAGTATTTCAGCTGATGGAGCATGCGATCAATACGGGGGACGTCTTCATTGATGTCTTCAAAGAAGAGAATTTTTCCTTTCGTATCCACTTCATAAGGAGTGCCGATCATGGAACTCAGAAGCGCCAGATTTCCTCCGGTGAGAATTCCTTCCGCTTTGCCTTCCCGCAAGACCTTGAACTCTTCTCCCTCAGGATTTTCCAGGTAGAGCTCGTCGTCCATGTTGAGCGCATCCCAAAAACTCTTTTTGGAGAAATCGTCAAATTTATCGATCATGTTAGAGCGAACCATGGGTCCGTGATACGTGACAAGATCGGCCTTCTGATTAAAGTACACGTGGAGGTTTGTGACATCGCTGTATCCGACGAAGATCTTCGGATTGTTTCTCACTAGATCGATATCAATTTTGTCCACCACGTGGCTGCTGGTGTCGCCACCGCGCATGCTGAAAATGGCCTTTACTTCGTTGTCGGCGAACATGTCGTTGATGTTCTTTGCGCGCACCGCGCCTGTGCTGGCGCGATATCCGCCCAGTTTTTCATAGACATAGTCGCCCATCTTGACTTGATAGCCCAGACTTTCTAGATACTGTTTGCTGCGGACGGCTTCTTCTTGTGTGACGGGTGAGGAAGGAGAGACGATGGCAACCGTATCCCCCTTCTTAAGTTTTTCCGGAAATATCATATTCGTCCTTTCTTTATTGAAAGCAGCTAGCAAGTGAAGAGCAGGCAGAGTAATAGGTATGACTCTTCTTAAATGTGAAAAATCGGAATGAAGAGCTTGACGAAAATGCTTTATATCGTATTGAGTAAGCCTGCTTTATATTGGCGCAGAGGAAAAGTGGAGAAAGGAGACATTCTAATTTTAGTGGATGTGTCCATAGAGAGGAGGATGGAGGACTGCGACCGGAAGATCTTCACGTCATAAAATGGAATGAACGCAAATCGAGAAAGGTGATATCTTTGTTGCTATCGGGTCGTATCAGAATCCTTCTCTTTTTATCTGAGTATCGTTTTTGTCAGAGGTGCGACAATTCGCTGAAAAACCTGTCATGCAACAAGCATTGTTGACAATAAAAGGTAAAGAGGAATTGGCCTGCATACTGGGTATTTCTCCTAGCACCCTCTATCAAAAATTCCGAGATGATCAGTTAATCGGCTAAAGCAAAAGAACAGCGAAATCACCGCTCTTAGATCGAGGTCATATGGATAGAAAGATAGGACGATACTCCTTGCTAAAACGTAAATTCTCCCGCTTTAGGAAAGACTCCGTACAGTCCACCGGTGTGGATAAAGAGAATGTTTTCCGATTTTTCGAAAAGAGCATGGTTCTTGCCAAGTGCATCAAAGAGTCCTCTCATGGCTTTGCCGGTATAGACCGGATCTAGTACGATGCCGCTTCGCTTGGCAAACCCTGCAAGAAAATCCATTTCCTGGGGCGTATTGAGAGCGTAGCCTCTTCCGACATATCCATCCAGAAGTTGTAGCTGCTCTTTTGTAAGGGGGAAGGTATCTCCTAGCAAGTCGCAGAAAGGTTCATGAAAACTCATCACCACGTCCTGGAAATGCTCTGCGTCATCGCAGATGTTGACACCGATGATTTTTTTACCGGAGCGATGGTATTCATTGGCAAAGGCGAGACCTGCATAGGTTCCACCCGAGCCGACAGCACACACAATGGTATCAAATGTGATGCCGAGTTCTTTTTCCTGTTTCAAGATTTCCTCAAAGGCGTTAAAATATCCAAAGGTGCCGATCGGGTTTGAGGCCCCTTCAGGTATGATGTATCCCTTCCTTCCTTCTTTTTCGAGCTGCTTGGCGATCTTTTCCATCCGCTGCGTTCGCTCTCTGGCGTACTCCCCTGAGCTGACCCAGCGAATGGAGGCGCCCAGGAGGTGATCGAGAAGGTGATTGCCTTGAGGGAAGGCCCTGATGTCACTTCGAAGAAGCAGGATGCTCTGGAGTCCAAGCTTTGCGGCAGTGGCGGCCGTTGCACGGCAGTGATTTGACTGAATGCCACCGCAGGTAATCAAAGTGTCCGCGCCGTTGTCCAGCGCTTCTTTGACGGCATATTCAAGTTTTCGGATTTTATTGCCGGAGAATTCGATGCCGGTCTGGTCATCTCGTTTGATATAGAGTGTCTGACTGAAATCTTCTGAAAAACAAGAGAGCTTTTCTATCCTTGTCGGTAGATTGGCGATGGATAGTCGATCAGGTCTCATGGAGTCCTCCCATATTTTTGTGGTAATGTAACCTTATGATCATGTAGGTGCCCGTCGCTGTGAAACGATAAACGGATATGAAAACACCTACTTGCTATTATACATGAAAAGGTCTACTCTCAATGACTCTCTTATAAAAAGAGATCCATGAAAGGATAAAAAAACATGCTAAGCACGATAGAAAGAGCCTTTGCGTCGGATGTCACCCTGGATTGGCTGATCGAGATACGCCGTGAGTTTCACTCCCAGCCGGAAGTCTCCGGACAGGAGCACAAGACCATGCGTCGAATTGTGAATCTTCTTGATTCATGGGGCGTGGAGCACATCAGCCCGGTGGCTGAGACAGGCGTCGTCGCCATCATCAGGGGAAAGCGCCCCGGGAAGACAATTGGCCTGCGCGCCGATATCGATGCGCTGCCGATTCAAGAGATGAATGATGACATCAGCTATGCATCGAAAAATCCAGGTGTCATGCACGCCTGCGGTCACGACGCGCATACGACGATTCTTCTGGGCGTCATCAAGCTTCTTCGCGCCCTCGATGGAGATTTCGCAGGAAATCTGAAGTTCTTCTTTCAGCCTGATGAAGAAGATCGCGGTGGCGCTGAGAGGATGATTCAAGAAGGTTGTCTCGAAGACCCGCATGTGGACGCAGTCATCGGTTTGCATGTGACACCGGACTATCCCTCAGGAAATGTTGCGTTCAAATACGGCAAAATGTATGCTTCTTCCGATATGACGAAGTTGATCGTTTCAGGTCAATCGGCTCATGGAGCCAGTCCTGATCGTGGGGTGGATGCAATCATGATCACAGCGCAGATTCTCACTGCCGCGCAGTCCATCGTCAGCAGAAACGTCAGCCCGCTGGATTCAGCTGTCGTCACCTTTGGAAAGATCCAAGGAGGCAGAGTGAGAAATCAGATTGCGGAGGAAGTGGTCGTGGAAGGTATTATCCGCACCCTTGATCCGCAGATGAGAATCCAAGTGCGAGAAAGGCTGACAAGCATCTGCGAAAACATCGCAGAAGCCATGGGTGGACATGCGCTGTTACAGGTGACGGAGAGCTACGGCTCGCTCATCAACAATGATGCGATTACCGATGTCGTCGTGAACAATGCCCGCACGATGCTCGGTGAGGATGCCGTGATCATAAAAGACAAGGCGCAGATGGGGACGGAGGATTTTGCCTACTTTGCCAAAGCCAGACCCGCCTGTTTTTTCCACCTTGGCTGCGGTTTTGAGGACAGAAAGAGCCCGCCCACGCACAGCAGTTGTTTTGACATCAACGAAACGTGTCTGGAAGTAGGTGTAAAACTACAGGCGTACAATGCGCTGAGGTTGCTTGAGACTAAGTAGGACTCGATACGGACGAAATCGCATCATACACAAAAAAAGCTCACTAGGGACCATCTCGCTAGATCAAGCGTCACATCCGTGTCAGTGCACTATCCAACAGCGATTCTCCATGGTAGTATAAGTATATTAACTTAGTTAGCTACTAGCTTGCTGAGCGGATTGGGTTTCTCACGATAGCTGGAAATGACTTTTTCAATGATCTAATCTGGTTTTGGATGTTGTCAGAGAATCAGGAAGTCAGAGTAGGGAAGATACATCAACTTGTTCATTTGTAGATAGCCACTTGTAAGACGTTCTCACGATCCCAACTCGCAAAAGGAGATTCCATGCCAAACAAAATACATTTACCCGTCGATGAAAGATTCTTCGAGCCTATTTTAAATGGCCTAGATGGGGTGGCTATTACGGATGCGCAGGGGAGATACATCTACGTCAGTGAGTCGTGGAGTCGTCTCATGGGAGGTCTTACCATAGAGCAAGTCAAGGGAAAATACGTAAAAGACTGTATTCCCGATACGCTACTCCATAAGGCTCTCGATGAGCGCAAAGCCATTGTCGGTCACCCGGTAAAAATCCTTCAACAAGACAGTGGCCAAGCCTTTACCTCTTACTATCCATTATTTGATAACGGAGAATTAATTGGCGCTTTTGTCCATGTCATTTTTATTGGGATAAAACATGCGATGGCTTTTTCTTATCAAGTCAATGAATTGGCAACGCAGTTAGAGTTTTATAAGGACGAACTTCGAAAAATTCAGGGGTCTAAATACACAATCGATAATATCATCGGCAACAGCCCGCCTATTGCCCGTCTGAAAGAGTCTATCGAACGAGCTGCCATGACAAATTCGACTGTCATGATTGAAGGAGAGACCGGAACCGGTAAAGAGCTGGTTGCCCATTCTATCCACAGCTTGAGTACTCGAAAGCATGCGCCGATGATCAAAGTCAATTGTGCAGCGATCCCTTCGGAACTTCTTGAAAGTGAATTTTTTGGATATGAAGAAGGATCTTTTACCGGAGCCAAGAAGGGCGGGAAAAAAGGAAAGTTTGAGATGGCGCAGGGAGGAACGCTTTTTCTTGATGAGATAAATCATCTTCCCAGTCAACTTCAGCCGAAACTCTTACGTGTACTTCAGGAGTGGGAAGTAGAGCCCATTGGCTCGAAGGTTCCTGTCCCTATAAACTTGAGACTCATCGTCGCCATCAATACAAATATGGAAAAACTCGTCAAAGAGAAAAAGTTCCGCAGCGACTTGTATTATCGCCTAAACGTGGTGCGCATTATCCTTCCTCCTCTTCGAGAGCGGATGGAGGACATTCCCTTGATCAGCTATGATATTTTAGAAAAACTAAATCATCAGCTGGGGATGCTTGTCGAAGATATCCGTCCGGAAGTCTTCGATCTGTTTCGCGCATACGCGTGGCCAGGGAATGTACGAGAACTCCAAAATGTGATCGAGCGCGGGATGAACATGAGTAGATCTCGATCATTGGAAGCTGCCCATGTTGAAGAATACTTCAAGCAGAGGCAAGGTTTCTCGACAAACCTTAATAGAAGCAAAAGACATATGGAGCTTCAAGCAGCAAAGACAGAGCTTGAGTTAAATGCGCTCCTAACAGCCTTAGAAAGCACAGGAAATAATCGCACAAAAGCAGCGCAATTATTAGGAATTTCTCGTTCCATGCTATATAAAATGCTAAATAAGCACGATATCAAATAAATATGTCTACTTTTGTGTACGTACATAATAGTGCACAGATCGATACAAATACGTTGTATTCGCCTTTCAACGTGAAAAAACGCATTTTACAGTGTTTACAAAAGTAGACATCATGAAAGTGGCACCCCAAAGAAACCCTGAAATAATGGGTTTTTTTTGATGGCACAGTCTTTGCTATTTCTAGAAGTACAACAGCACAAGAAAGGAGAATCTATGTCAGCAACAATTATCAGCGTTGCCACTACTGGCGCATGGCCTGGAAAGGAGGATAACCCAGCTGTTCCTATCACACCAGAAGAAATAGCGAAAGACGTTATCGAGTGTTATCATGCAGGAGCTTCCGTTGCTCATCTTCATATGCGTGACGAACAGGGACGCGGATCCATGGATAAGAACCTGTTTAAAAAAACGGTGGATCTCATACGTTCTGAATGCGATATCCTTATCAATTTAACGACTTCTGGTGCCCTCGATGCAACCAACGAAACGCGGCAGGCACACTTAAGGCTATTGAGGCCTGACTTAGCCTCTTACGACGCAGGCACGATGAACTGGATGCACGCCGGAATCTTTGAGAATCACCCTGCCTTCTTAGAAGAACTCGGCTTGACGATGCAGGAGATTGGCGTCAAACCCGAAATTGAAGTATTTGATACCAGTTTTCTCTACAACGCTCTTTACTATCAAAGTAAAGGAGTGTTGAAAAGCCCGTTGTTTATTCAATTTGTTCTTGGGGCACCTGGCGGCATTGCAGCCACGGTAGAAAACTTAGTCTTTTTGAAAAATTTACTTCCTGAAGATGCTGTGTGGTCAGCATTTGGCATTGGAAAGAACCATTTGCCGATTCTCTACGCCACACTGGCACTGGGCGGTCACATTCGTGTCGGTATGGAAGACAATGTCATGTACCGAAAAGGAGAACTCGCAACATCGAATGCCCAATTCGTAAGGCGTGCAGTAAGAATCATTGAAGAAATGGATCGAAAAGTAGCAACCGTTGAGGAAGCTGCAAATATTTTAGGAGTGAGAAAATGAGAAAATATATAGACCTGTCTACTGCGATTGAAAATGACATTCCCAGTGATCCGCCGCAGATGATTCCCAAAATTGATCATCGAGATCATGAGACATCTATAGAGGAAATGCTAGGGATGTTTCCGGGAGCCACGGTAGAAGACTTACCCGCTGGACTTGCTTGGGCGAATGATTATGTCTATCTCAGCACACACTCGGGCACGCATCTGGATGCCCCCTGGCACTATCACCCGACCATGAGCAAGGGAGAGAGAGCGCTGACGATCGATGAGATTCCCCTAGAGTGGTGTGTCGGCCATGGTGTCGTAGTAGATATGACGGATAAGCCCGATGGATATTCTGTTACGATCGATGATTTTAAAGAAAAACTGGAAGAAATGAACTACTCGCTGAAAGAAGGCGATATTCTCTTAGTCAATACAGGAGCTTCCAAGCACTGGGGATCGCCTCAGTATCTGAAGGCCGGATGCGGCATGGGAAAAGAAACCACTCTTTGGATCCTCTCTCATGGAATTCGTGTCGTTGGAACGGATGCGTGGAGCTGGGATCGCCCCCTTGGCTATATCGCTGAAGAATTCGCAGCCACTGGCAATAAAGAGCTGATCTGGGAAGGTCACTTTGCAGGGATCGAACAGGGATATTGCCACATTGAGAAACTGAGCAATCTTGATCAACTACCTCCATTTGGATTCGAATTCTATTGCTTCCCCATAAAAATAAAAGGGGCAAGCGCAGGTTGGATCCGTGCAGTTGCGGCAGTGGATGAAAAGGAGTAAACAATGAATACGGATGTTATTTTTAGTATACTATTTGTCATTTTCAGCGCCGTCATGATACTTGCTGGAGTGATCACGAGAAAATGGGTCTCTGAGACGTCAGACTACATACTTGCCGGTAGGGAAGTATCCTTGCCTATCAATGTCATGGGTGTAGCTGCCATTGGGTTTGCGGGGACATCGATTTCGCTAGCTCCGGGCTTCTCCATTATGAGTGGACTGCTAGGCTCCATCATGTGGGGCGTAATCTATGCAGCATTTGGACTTGTTTTCTATGGACTGGTGTTCTCAAAATTCATACGCAGAAGCGGAGCGCAAACACTGCCCGAGTATCTAGAGCTACGCTACAGCGGAAAGGTCCGAAGCATCGTGGCCATTGGAACGATTGTGGGACTCTGCGGCATTCTTGCCAATAATATTGTCTCCTGCGTTGGCGTCGTGTCAGGGTTTATCGGATGGAGTCCGGTACTTGTCACAGCCATTATTTTCGGCATTATCATCATCTTCACGACAATGAGCGGTCTGTGGGCAGCGACAATTACAGACCTCTTCCAAGTGAGTATCGGCACCATAGCTGTTCCTCTGTTTCTCTTTTTATCCATGAAGAAGTTTGGAGGCTTAGACGCTATCAGCAAACTATGGATCGGTGGCGACATGTATACTCAGGGACTGACCGGAAACTCTCTGAGCATTCTCTCGCTGAAGTATCCGAGTGTCCTAACGTTTATCCTTCTCTTCAGCACAGCGCTTGTCATGGGGAACAACTACTATTGGATGAAAATTGCATCCTGTAGGAGTGAAAAGGTGGCGAGAAACTCATTTGTGATCGCTGGAGTTTACCTCATCATCGTATTCATGGTACCTCTTTCCATCATTGGCGCCTACGCGGGTGCCGTCTCGCCTGAAGCCTACACCATGGGAGGGGGAACAGCATTACCGACAGCTGCCTATGGCGTTTTTGCCAAACTCTTTGCACCGCTAGTCTCCTCCCTCTTTATCGTAGGGGCTATCGCGGCGAGTGTGTCGACATCATCAACGGCAGCCATCGGAGCTACCTCTTCTGCTACACGCGACATTTATCAGAGATTGCTTCGTCCGAATGCGGACGCTAAGACCACACTGGCTGCCAGTAAGGTTATCATGTTCTTAGTCGGCGCTTTTACATGGCTGCTGACATTTTTCCCAGGTGGGCCCACCTATCTATTTGCCTTTGCAAACTCGTGGCTCGTCCCTCCTGCGGTACTTCTGATCCTTGGCGCTTTGTGGCCTCGCTTTAACAACAAAGGAGCCATGGCCGGCGTCGTCGCAGGCATCGTGACGATGGCCGCTCTGACCTTCCTAGACCTCTCAGGAATCTTCCATGTTAACAATTACACGCATCTGGCGATTATTGGATTCCTTGTGACCGTTGCTTTCGGTGTGGTGTTTACATTCATGGGCGAGTCGAAATACTATGGTCGCCCCGGATGGCAAATTCACTCGATCTCTAGAGAAGTTGGCGACAAGGCTTTAGGCGAAAGAGAAATGCAAATTCTCGAGCTCATACGCATTGGCCATGGCTATATGTCTGACATCACAGATGCTCTTGGCGTCGACTCAAGAACGTCGCACGAATCCATAGAACTGTTGGATCAGGCCGGTTACATTGAGCGATTAGGCCTTACAGGCAGTAACTTTTTCACCTTTAAACTGACCGAAAAAGGTAGGAATGCACTCCCTGCCTTCACACCAGAAGAACAACGTTTGGCTGAGGTCGGATTAACAGAAGATTATGTCCAACTGCTGACGCTGGTGCGTGACGAATCTGCTCGTATCCCCGATTTCATCAAGGCCAAGGGATGGAAATCCTTGAAGGTCTCCAGCGTAACCACGCATCTTGTTCGATTGGGGTATGCAAAAGAGACGGGGCTCTTCCGCCGATACTTGCAACTGGAGCCAAAAGGAAAACAGGTCTTAGAAGCGCTGGCCCGATAAGCGCTAAAAACCGGTTTTTTGTACGGAACAATCGAAGACCCAGACAGTCCTGAGTAGGCTCTCAGGGTCTTTCTTCCATTATGTTTGAAGAAGTGAAATACACAGGAGGAGAACGTTCTTTATGCCAAAAGAGTCCACTTTAGAGCAAGTCTTGGCAATGATTAGACCCGGAGATGTTGTGGTGACAAGTCTCTTAGCGATGGAGCCTGTCAGCTTTTTAGAACAAGCACATTTCGCAGCAGATCATCAGACGCCTTTTACTTTGTGGCACAGCATCGGCTCGAAAAACTATCCTTTTCTTACACGAGAAAACCGCGGAAACATCGACGTAAAATCGTGGTTCTATAATGCAGGGCTCAGAGAATCCCATCGAGTGGGAATATCTAGTTATCAACCGACAAATCTGCATGATCTTTCCATGCGAGGGATCGCAGAACTGAAGGGACGAGTGATCTTTATTCTCTCTTCACCTCCCATGGATCGTCATGGTTATTTCTCATCCCCTTTGAGCCTCCTTCTGGAAAGAGAAATGATCCAACGAGCCGATATTGTCATTGCAGAAATTAACAATCATTTTCCCAGGGTGCATGGCAACACCCAGATCCATAAAAATGACATAGATTATTATTATTTTGTGGATAGGCAGATTCCTACCTCGAGCAGCCCAAAACCAGACGACATTGATTTTAGGATTGGTGCGTATGTATCAACTCTAGTCGAAGATAGAGCGACGATTCAGCTGGGGATAGGCGCGTTACCCGATGCCATCGCTCATTCGCTTTATGATAAGAAGGACCTTGGAATCCATACTGAAATGATCACAAATAGTATGGTAGATTTGATAGAAAAGGGTGTCGTTACGGGAAAATATAAAGGATATCAGAACGAGAAAATCGTTGGATGCTTCGCCTTTGGAGAAAAACGATTATACGACTTTCTCGATGACAATCCTTCGATATTTCTACAGAGCTCTGCAGAGGCTTTGCGACTAGAAAATATTTCCCGCAACAAGAAAATGACATCGATCAATACATGTATCCAGGTTGATTTGACGGGGCAAATTTCTTCTGAGTCCATCGGATGGGAGCAGATCAGTGGCACAGGGGGACAGCACGATACCGCCTATGGGGCGATTCACTCTGAAGGCGGGAAATCTATCATCGCCCTTCGCGCAACGGCGTTAGGAGGGACCACCTCAACAATCGTGCCATTTCTGTCTCAGGGCGCAGCGGTCACATTAGGACGAAACTCGATCGATTATGTCGTGACGGAAAATGGGATTGCTTCCCTGCGAGGCAAGACGATCAGAGAGAGAGCAAAAAGTCTTATAGATATAGCGGATGAAGAACACAAAGAAGAATTGATGAGAAAAGCAAAAGAAATTTACTATATTTAATGAAGCGTGGAGGAAACATGAAAAAGAACACTGTCATCGTTGATGCCGTGAGATTAGGAGTAGGATCCTTCTTGGGCAGTCTATCCGATGTCTCTTATGTTGATCTAGGTGGCGCAGCCATCAGAGAATTAATGAACAGGACTAAATATGACGGCCCTATAGATGAAGTCATCATGGGAAATATTGTATGCATTGAGCCAAAAGGAAATCCTGCTCGAGAAGCTGCGCTGAATGCCGGCATCCCCATTGAAGTTCCTGCGTTTAGTGTGAATAAAAATTGTGCTTCTAGTTTAAAGAGCATCGCTCTTGGCGCTATGCAAATAGGGTACGGGGAATCAGATGTCATTATTGCAGGTGGAATGGAAAATATGTCAAGGATTCCCTATATCAGTAGAGACATGCGTAAAGGCGGTCGGATGGGCGATCTGCCAATGGAAGATCTCCTGTCTTCTCTTCTTGTCGGGATGGGACTGACCGCTGAACGTCTGGCTGAAAAATACAGTATTTCCAGAGAAGAACAGGATCACTTTGCAATGGAGTCCCAAAGAAGAGCGGCTGTTGCTCAGGAATCAGGAAAGTTTGAGGAGCAGATCGTAGGTTTTCCCGTCAAAAAACGACGTGAGACGATGATCTTTGCCCATGATGAAGGGATCAGAAAAGACACCTCGATGGAGAGCCTCTCAAAACTTGCGCCCGTATTCAAAAAAGATGGTACAGTCACTGCAGGAAACTCATCAACTATCAACGATGGGGCAAGTGCCTTACTATTGATGAGTGAGGAGAAAGCCAAACAGCACGGACTCAAACCCATGGGAAGAATATTAGGGTGGACTTCAGCCGGAGTTGATCCCGATATTATGGGGATCGGTCCTGTTCCGGCAGTAAGAAAGCTACTGGCAAATACGGGTCTGACACTCGAAGACATTGATATACTTGAACTCAATGAAGCATTTGCAGCACAATCGCTTGCGGTGCTCAGAGAAATCAACATCCCCATTGAAAAGGTGAATCCTTTTGGCGGGGCGATTGCCATTGGGCATCCCACAGGAGCCACAGGCTCTATATTAACAACAAAAATCCTCTATGCACTGAGAGATCTCGATAAACAAATAGGCGTTGTCACACTGTGCATTGGAGGGGGACAAGGGATGGCCATGGCCATCGAGAGACTCTAGGAAGGGACAAAGAAGCAGTCCTGATGTCTTTCATTATAAGTCGATGATCAGAGCAGCGGCGATGACCTCTGCTCTGATTTTTTAATGTGCAATAGTTTCTAAATGAGCCGAATGCGTTTGAGTTTTACGCAGATGCTGACACAAATAAGTTTTTCTTGTAACTGCTAGAAAAAATGGGTTACTTAGCCCCTCTCCCGATGGAAGAGTCACTTCGTTTTTAAAAAACAAATGGAAGCTCGTACAGTGACCCCCGTTTTTGGGTAAAGCGTGTGTATACA
>LSQX01242351.1_pt1 | contig 20028 bp, 21 predicted proteins | sample 654561 | NCBI WGS metagenome assembly LSQX01 (sample SAMN04489861, study PRJNA283612) | anaerobic digester metagenome | isolation source: 4 biogas reactors fed with cattle manure at either 37C or 55C with and... | place: Denmark: Kongens Lyngby | collected 2014
GTTCCCCTTCAACCTCCCTTAAGAGGGTGCTGAGGTGGGCGCTGTCGGCCATTGAGACCTCCCCTAGAAAAGCTAAGGTGAGGTGGAGTTTGTCGGGGGCAACAAAACGCCCCTCAAGGGCAACCTCCTCTAACCTCCGTTGTTGATCTTGGAGGTAGCTGAGGGCCCCAGGGGGGAAGTTTATAGCGATAAAGAGGCGCATTTATTAACCGACCGGCTTACTCTCTAGGCGAGAGACGAGCTCAATTTGGGCTGCCTGCATCCTCACCGGTGACAGATTTCTAATAATCAGGGCAAAGTCGTCGTAGACCATCTCCCCAATCTTATAGAAGGCTTGGGGAATCCCTCCGGCTCTATGGGGGGAGAGGATACACCCCTCTGCCTGTCGCAAGCGGTGGTCTTTGTCGAAAGGCTCACTGGGGAAGACATCGGTAGCAGCCAAGAATCTCCCCTGCTCAATCTGGTTGGTGAACTCTTCAAAGTCGACAACAGCTGCTCGGCTCATAAGGAGTACTTTAGAGCCCTCTTTAATCAGGTCAAACTCACGCTTGCCCAAGAAGCCTTGGTTCTCACTCGTCACTCCGGCCATGATGAAGATAAATTCGTTGTTGGCTAAGAGTTCATCTAAACCAACCGGGGTACAGTTGTGTTCCCGAATTACGTTCTCGGGGAGCCAGGGATCGTAGACTTCGACGGGACAATTAAAGGGTTCAAGGAGGGGGCGGAGGCTTCTGCCCAAGAGGCCAAAGCCGATTATTCCCACCTTAGAGCCACTTAAGAGGCGCGAAGAGTGGTTCCCCTCAAGGACATAACGCTCACGTCCTTCTCTAAAGCGCATGTGTTCCCAAGTTATACCGCGACTAAGGTCAATCGCCAGCGCTAGAGCCATCTCAGCGACCGGTTGGGCATAGACCTCGCCACAGTTGAGGACCCGAATGTTGCGCCGAAAGCACTCCCTGTAGTCGATGTTTTGGTAGAAGTTTCCCTCAACGTTGAAAATAACTTTCAAGTTGGGGGCTTTGTCGAGGCGCTCTTTAGGCATTGCTGTTTGGCCAATAATGGCGACAGCCTCCCCCAAGTGCTCCTCAAACATAGCCGCGCTCATCCGCTCCTCATCGCTGTAGACGAGACGGGCAATCTTCTCAATTTCAGCCCTTTTAGCGGGGGTAAAGATTCTCTCTAGGGTTTGTGGATAGGGGTCGCAAATAATTAGCGGTTTTTTCTCACTCATAGTATCCTCTCTTAATGTTGAAATTTTTCCCAAAGGGGGTCTAGGGCCTCACTAACCCTTTCAAAGAGTTCTGCCTTGGCCTGGTAGGCCCCTTTATGTTTTAAATTGGGTTCATAGAGTTGCCCCAGAGTGACCATCTGACTAGAGGCCTCCTCCAGCGAGGAGTAGGTGCCACTGGCGACAGCGGCTGAGAGGGCAGCCCCTAAAGCCCCCAACTCACCGGCTGTTACTACCTGAACTGGAATCTCAAAGATATCGGCAAAGATTTGGATCCAGAGAGGGGAGGCGACGACACCGCCAGCCAAGCGGACCGCAGTAGTGTGGCTCCGGTTAGCCAAGAGACGGTTGAGGTGGATTTTGTGACCAAAGGCAATCCCCTCGAGAACCGATCGCACCATCTGGGGGCGAGAGTGGTGGGAGCCCACCCCAATGAGGGAGGCTCTACCGAGGGGGTTGTGGGTAGCCCCGTAGAGGTAGGGGAGGAAGACGATATTTTGCTCGTCAGGGGCCACTTCTGCCGCGAGGTTGTCACAATAGGCGTAGGGGTGAATCCCTAGACGCTTGGCTTCAATAGCCTCTTGCGTTAAGAAGGTGTTTATAAACCAAGCGTGGTTACTGGCTGAAGTAGGAGAGCTCTCCTCTATAACGTAGTAGTCGTCTAAGCAGTAGAGGGAGTTCATCATGATTGAGCGGTTAAGGACCGGTTTTTTACTTATATATTCGTTGATACTCCACGTGCCGGCAATAACGGCAATATTATCTTCGTTGGTTATATCCATCGCTATGGCACAAGCATCAATGTCAAACATTCCACCAGCGACCGGGGTCCCTGCCTTGAGTCCCGTTAAGCGGGCCGCCTCTTGGCTAATAACCCCACACCTGTCTGCTGAACCGACCAAGGGGGGGAGGTTGTCCCAAAGGTGGTCGAGGTTGAAGAGCTTGAGGAGCTCTTTGTCAAAACTCTTAGTGGCACAGTTGAGGAGGTTACTCCCCGAGTAGTCGGTTATTTCGGCTAGGGCCTCACCCGTTAATCTGAAGCGGATATAATCTTTTACTTCAAAGATCCACTTGAGGTTATCGAGGCGCCCCGGCTCGTTATCTTCAAGCCAGTTGAGAAGCGAGACGGGCTGGCAGGCCAAGATATCTTGATAGTTCTTCTCAAAAACTTTATCGGCTGTCCCATCTTTTTGCCACTTGAGGGGGTATTGCCAGGCACGGCTGTCGGTCGAGACAATCCCATTACCGAGGGGCTTTTCATCTTTACCCCACATGTAGAGCCCTTTGCCGTGGCCGGTACAGGCGACTCCTACAATCTCTTCACTTTTAAGACCACTTTTAAGAAGAGCTTCTTTGATTACTTTAGCGGTAGCTAGCCACAGCTCTTCCATATTACGTTCAGTGAAACCGGTCTTGGGGGTGAGCATCTCCAGAGAGATTGAAGATTTTGCAATTTCTACCCCTTTTTCGTCAAAAATAGCCGCTTTGCTGAGGGTTCCACCGTTATCAACACCTAAAAAATATCTGCCCATTTTTGCCTCTCTCAAATCATTTTGTCTCCTCTTACGGTAGAGCCCTTTAGGGGGGATGTCAAGGAAATTTGTCTGTGAAATCGATTGTGCAATCGATTTCAGACTTGACAACCCCCGATTCTGTGTTAGTGTGAAAGTTACATCATTACAAAAGGAGAGATGTATTATGAAAAGATTTCTAGTACTTCTAATGGTCTTGGTTACACTAACCGGGGCTATCTTTGCTGCAGGCCAAGTAGAGGCTAAGAAAGAGGGAATTACCATTGGAATGACAGTTCCTGGGCTTCAGTTCCCCTTCTTTATCACCATGCAGAATGAGGCAGTCGCCCACGCTAAGGAGATTGGGGTTACCCTCCTAACTCACGACTCACAGAACAACTCTGCCATGCAGATGGCTGCTGTTGAGAACTACATTGCTCAAAAAGTGGACGGAATTCTTATCTCCCCACTGACTGAGGACTCCCTAGTTCCCGCCATTGAGGCTGCTGTTGCTGCGGGTATTCCTGTAGCCACCGTTGACCGCAAAGCTAACACCGATGTTATCTTAGTCCACGTTGGCGCCGACAACGTTGAAGGTGGTAGAGCTGCTGGTCGCTTTGTTGTTGAGAAGTTAGGTAACAAAGGAACCGTAATTGAACTCGAGGGAACCCCTGGTGCTTCCTCCGCCATTGACCGCAAAGCTGGTTTTGATGAGATTGTTAACGCTTCTAACGTTAAAATCTTAGTTAGCCAAACTGCTGATTTCTCCCGCTCAAAAGCTCAGAACGTTATGGAAAACTTAATCCAAGTTTACCCCAACTTCGACGCTGTTTTCGGAGCTAACGATGAGATGATCATTGGTGCTATCGAAGCTATGTTGAGTGCTGGCATTGACCCCTCAACCAAAGTGACAATCGGTTTTGACGCCGATAGCGACGCATTTGTCTACATGAAAGAGGGCAAACTCAACGCCACCATCGACCAGTATCCTGGGCAACAGGCAAGCAGAGCTATGGACGTCTTAGTTGACTACATCAAAACAGGTCGAAAGCCTGCTGATAAGCTTCAGTTTATTAGCCCCCTTCCTGTTACGAAGTAAAAAAATCTCTTATTGGGAATTATGGAGCCACGCGTGTGGCTCCATAATCCTATCTACCAAGGAGTCCACAAATGGAAAGTTTATTGAAGATGTCGGGGATCTCTAAGTCATTTCCTGGTGTGAGAGCTCTCAAAGATGTCGATTTTGACCTTAAGAAGGGAGAGCTACATGCGCTAGTAGGTGAAAACGGGGCTGGAAAGTCTACCCTTATAAAGATTCTCTCAGGGCTCTACAAAGCCGATGAGGGGACATTAGTGTTGAGGGGTGAAGAGTTAAAGACAACTGGTCTGCGTGAGATGATTGGGCATGGCATCGGAATTATCTATCAGGAACTTAACCTCATTCCATACCTATCGGTGGCTGAGAATATCTTTTTAGGGAGGGAGCCGAGGACAAAGCTGGGGACAATTGATTGGCCTAAGCTCTATAAGATGACGCAAGCTGTATTAGACCCCTTCCAACTCAATATTAAACCACGCCAAAAAGTTGCTTCACTAGGGGCAGCTTACCAGCAGATAGTTGAGATTGCTAAAGCTCTCTCCCTCAATGCTGAAATTTTAGTGATGGATGAACCAACGGCAGCTCTAGCCGGGTTTGAGGTGGAGCGCCTCTTTGAGATTATTGGGCGCCTTAAAAAAGAGGGAGTTTCAATTATCTACATCTCCCACCGCCTCGATGAGGTCCACCATTTAGCTGACCGCATCACCATCTTACGCGATGGAGAGAAGGTCGTAACAAAAGCCCGTGGGGAGATGACCAACGACGAGATGATTAAACACATGGTTGGTCGTGTCCTAGAAGAGCAATACCCTCAATACGACTCGGTACGGGGAGAACCGGTACTCGAAGTCAAGGGACTTACCAAAGCGGGGGTGTGTGAAGATGTCTCTTTCACCGCTTATGCAGGTGAAATTTTAGGTTTTGTAGGCTTGGTTGGTGCAGGGCGCACAGAGATAATGCAGACCATCTACGGCTATTTAAAGAAAGATCAAGGGGAAATTTTCCTCCATGGCAAACCAATCAAGATTAAAAACTGTCGGGATGCAGTGACCCAAGGGGTTGGGTTGCTCCCAGAAGAGCGAAAGCAACAAGGGTTAGTTTTAGGGATGAATATCTTTGACAATGCTGCCTTAACGGTCCTTGACCTCTACTCTAAGTTTGGGGTGCTACAGAAGCGCAAAATCGCCCACGAAGTTAACACCATGGTTGAGAGCATGAATATTAGAACCCCCTCAATTCGTCAATTGGTGATGAACCTCTCGGGGGGAAACCAGCAGAAGGTTGTTTTGGCTAAGTGGTTTGTCCGCCAATGTGATGTCTACATTTTTGATGAACCGACGCGTGGAATTGACGTTGGAGCCAAAGTTGAGATCTACCGGTTAATGCAAAATCTCGCCAAGCGAGGGGCAGCGGTAATTATGATCTCATCGGAACTCCCCGAAGTTATGAATATTAGTGACCAAGTTGCCGTTGTCTTTGAGGGTAAGTTGGTTAAGAAATTTAAGAAGGGCGAATTGAACGAGGAAGAGGTGATGCAATATTCCCTCGGATTACACGAAGGGCGTGAAGCCTAATACACTGAGATACCAAAGGAGCACTGTTACACAATGGCTACTAAAATTGATTATAAGCAGATAATTAAGAACAATGGCGTCATAATCGCCTTTTTAATTATCTGTATAGCGTTGGCAATAATGTCACCCGTTTTCTTCACACTTAACAACATTATGAATATCTTTCGACAAACATCAATCTATGGGATTATTGCTGTTGGAATGACATTCGTCATCTTAACTGGAGGAATTGATCTCTCAGTGGGCTCTATTTTAGCCTTCTCCGGGGTTATTTGTGCCGGTTTAATGAAACGCCACGATGCCCCCATTTTCCTGGCCGCTTTAGCTGCAATTGGCGTGGGAGCTGGTATGGGACTGGTAAACGGTCTCTTGATTACCTTGGGGAAAATTGCCCCCTTCGTCGTTACCCTAGGGATGGTAACTATAGGGCGCGGTTTAACCCTTATCTACACCAATGGATACCCCATCAGTGGTTTCTCTTCCGAATTTAGGAAGCTTGGAGGGGGGTATGTGGCAGGTATTCCAATTCCCGTCATTATCTTCCTCATAACAGTCATTATCGCCTGGTTTATCCTCAACCACACAAGGTTAGGGCGCTACACCTATGCGATAGGGGGTAACGAGGAGACCGTTAAGTTGTCGGGGATTAACGTCAACTTCTTTAAAACTGCCGTTTATGTCATAGTTGGAATAACCTCGGCCCTTAGCTCTCTAATTCTCTCGAGTCGCCTAAACTCAGCTGAAGCAGTGGCAGGGCAGGGGTATGAGCTCGACGTTATTGCTGCCGTTGTAATTGGGGGAACAAGCTTAACAGGGGGGCGTGGTTCAATTCTTGGAACCTTGATAGGAGCCCTCCTAATTGGGGTAATTAACAACGGGATGAACCTGTTGGGAATCTCCCCCTACTTCCAGCAAGTTGTTAAGGGAGCCTTAATTATTGGAGCCGTAATATTAGATCGTCTACGAGATGATACAAAATAACTTTTTAGTGAGGTATTATATATGAGTAAGAAAGAGATTCAATTAGCATTTGAGCAGGGGAAGGGGATTTTCCGTTTGGCCCCCAACTGGGTGCCCCGCTCCTTCTGTGTCCCTGGTCGTCGCATTAAACTCCACCCCGATGATTACTACGCCCTTGGTGGCGAGCGAGGAGGAATTGATGAGCGGTGGTTCAGTTCAACCACCCCTGCCGATAACGGACCTCTCACTAGTGAGAACGAGGGGCTCTCCTTTTGTGTCTGGGAAGATGGTGGCCAGACAAAAAAGTTCCTCCTACGTGACGCTGTTGATGAGCTCAAAGGGGCTCTAATTGGGGAGAGATTGTGGAAAACTTACGGCAAGTGGCCGATGTTTAGCAAATTCTTTGACAACAAGGGACCGCTTCCTCACCACATCCACCACCGCGACGAGCACGCTGCTAATGTGGGCGAGATGGGTAAGCCTGAGGCCTATTACTTCCCACCCCAGTTGAACAACCACGGTGGCGACTTCCCCTACACCTTCTTTGGTCTTCAGCCCTCAGTCACCAAAGAGCAGGTTAAAGAGGCTCTGATGAACTTTACCAAAGGGGACAACAAGATTACCGACCTCTCGGCAGCTTATAGGCTAACTGTTGGGACAGGCTGGGACGTCCCTCCCGGAATCCTCCACGCCCCCGGTAGTATGTGTACCTATGAGCCCCAGATGGCGAGTGACGTCTTTGCGATGTACCAGTCTCTAGTTAACGACGCCATCATTGAAGAGGAACTCTTATGGAAGAACACTCCCAAAGACAAGGTGGGTGACTTCGACTACCTCCTTGATGTAATCGATTGGGAAGCCAACGTTGACCCCCTCTTTGCTGAGAAACACTTCATGGCACCCCGCCCGGTGAGACCTGAAGCTGAGATGAATGCTGCAGGGTATAGTGAGCAGTGGATTGTCTACAAGTCAGCTGCCTTTAGTGCTAAAGAGCTGACCGTCTTCCCCGGTGCCGAAGTTGTAATTAAAGACGCAGCCGCCTATGGGATGTATGTGATTCAAGGTCACGGTAAGTTTGGAGTGTGGGATGTAGAGACCCCCGCCCTGATCCGCTTTGGTCAGCTCACCTACGATGAGTTCTTCGTCAGTGAAGGGGCTGCCAAAGAGGGGGTTAGGATTGTTAACCCCTCCAAGAGTGATCCACTTGTGATTCTTAAACACTACGGAGCTGGAAATCCCGACTTAGGACTCTAGAAGAGAGAGTTTGGATGGTATCGCTAAAAGATGTTGCAAAAATTGCGGGAGTGTCACCCTCGACAGTCTCGAGGGTGATAAACCGCACTGTCTTCGTTAGTGAAGAGACCCGCATAAAGGTTGAAAAAGCGATAGCTGAAGTCAATTACCGTCCAAACCTCCTAGCTCAAAGTCTGAGACTCAAGGTGACTAAGAACATTGGTCTCCTTGTGCCAGCTATAGACCACCCCGCTTTCAGCCTCTTAATCGATAATATCGAGGCGAGTGCTTCAAAGCGGGGACTTAACCTTCTTATTTTCAATACCCACAACGACTACAAACGAGAAGCTGAAGCTATCGACATGTTGTTGGGGCAGAATATCAACGGGATTATCTTCTGTCGTGTCTCTGATGAGAGTTATATTGATAACCTTTCGCGGGCCTACTCAATCCCGATGGTTGTTATCGACAGGGCTTACGACAACGAAAAAATCCCCAACGTAACCCTCGATAACTACCAAGCAGGGGCTTTGGCCGCACAACACCTCCTTGATGTGGGGTGTCGGCGTATAGCGACAATAACTGGTAACTTTAAGATTAACTTGTCGCGTGACCGCTATGCCGGTCTTGTAGAGACCCTCGCTAAAAATGGGGTCCAGTTTGACGAGCGCCTCCTGTGGAAGGGAGGTTTTACTTACGAGGCAGGAATTGATGGGGTTAACCACTTCATCGAGGAGGGGCTTGAGTTTGACGGATTGTGGGGACAAAATGATATGGTTGCCATAGCTGCAATCTCAACTCTAGTTAAGCGTGGTTTGAGGGTTCCCGAAGATGTGGCGGTGATAGGAATGGATGATGTCCGCTTCTCTGAAGTCTATAATCCATCCCTTTCTACCATCTACCAACCCTTCGCCGAGATGAGTGATATCGCTGTCGACTATATCGATAAACTGACCAGTGGCGAGACGATAGCGCAAAACAAAGTGCGCTTACAGCCCTCTCTGGTGGTGAGGAATTCAACTTTAAAGGGATAATAATGGACCGTTATAAAGAGTTAAAAGAGGCCGCCTTCTTAGCCAATATGGAGATTTATAAACACAATTTAGCCCTCTTTACCTGGGGGAATGTTTCGGCTATCGACCGTCAAGCGGGTGTTTTCGCCATTAAACCATCAGGGGTTCCCTACGATGTTTTGAAGGTAGACGATATTGTGGTGGTCGACCTAGAGGGGAGGGTAGTTGAGGGTAAACTGCGCCCTTCAAGTGATATGGCGACCCACCGGGTCCTCTACCTCGCTTTTGAAGAGATTGGTGGGGTGACCCACACCCACTCCCCCTATGCCGTAGGGTGGGCCCAAGCGGGGCGCGATGTACCAATCTTTGGAACAACCCATGCCGACCATACCCACTTAGCAATCCCCTGTACCCCAATTATGGGGCGCGATCAAGTGGAGGGTAATTATGAGCTTGAGACAGGCTACCTAATCACAAAGCTCTTTGCCGATAAGAATCCCATCGAACAGCCGATGGTACTGGTCGCTGGCCACGGTCCCTTTACTTGGGGCAAAAGTGCCCAAGAGTCGATCTACAATGCAATAGTGTTAGAGGAGATTTGTAAGATGGCCCTCTTCACTTTGACCATCAATCACAACGCCCAAGAGCTCCCCTCCTACTTGAGGGAGAAGCACTATAGTCGTAAACATGGTCCTAATGCCTACTATGGGCAGGAGGAAGATTAGAGCATCTTAACATAGCTGTTGATAATCTCAGAGCAACCGTTAGTGTGGAAGGCGAGAACTTTGATTTCACGTTGATAACTCTGGGGTGAGTCGCTTGCGTGGGCGGTGTTAACCATAATATCGGTGCCTAGTTCTCTACGTATTGTCCCTTCGGGGGCCTTGTGGGGGTCGGTCGGACCCAACACATCTCTAATTCTAGATGTTGCATTCTCCCCCTCGTAGACGATAATCATACACTGCACACTTCCCGGCTCATCGAGTTTTTCAACCGGGGTGGCACTGGGGCGAGAACCACTCATAAACTCAACAATCTGCTCAAATTGGTCGATTGCATACTCTTGTCCAAACCCCTTTTCGAGACTCTCAAGGCTCTCTTCGCTGAGGGTGATGGAGAACTTCTTTTCAAGGAGCTCTTTCCCCTTCTTTGCAATAACCCCCGATAACTTCTCCTTAAGGCTCTCACGCACTGGACCATAAAACTCCATCGCTTGGGCCACCGAGAGGCGCATAACCTTCACCCCTACAATTCTAAGTCCGGTACGGCTAAACATATCGAGGATTGTTCCAGGGCGACTTGAGGCGTAGCGCCAGTTGTCGGGCTTTATAATCACCAGTGTGCGTTCAACCTGATTAGGGTGGGGGTAGGTCATATTTTCAACAATATTGGGTTGTCCCGGTAACCAAGGGGCTAAGAGCTTAAAAAACGAGTCGGCATGGGCTTGAAGCCGGGGGGTGAGGATGGCAGGTTCAAAGTAGGTGATGCGGTTGCGGTTTTGTTTGTCGTAGATTAAGTCGGCATAGGTGTCACGAATTGTCTCTCCCGTAAACGACTCAAGCCCCCTGTTTTCAGAGTAGAGGGCACCACAGATATCACTCAGTTGCTTACACGGGTCAACGCCCCTAAAGATCAACATCAATGTGCGATGGGGGCGCCCCCCATTGGGACCAACGCTCTTTTCAACATAAGAGGCGAGGAGATGCATAGCGGCCGGGTATTCAGGGCGTGTTTGGGTGAGGAGACTCTCTGCATAGGCTTTGGCAAGGCCCTCATCAAAGGCGATAATCTGAGCCCCTACCAAGGAGAGGTTAGACTGACTCAAGAGGCGACTTAAAACTCCCCCAGTGCGACTCTTAGCAACAGTATAGGGGGTTAGTAAAACATAAGAGAGGCTCTCTTTCATAGCATTGAATCTCCTAAAATGTGTAGCTATTATGATATGATAAGGAACCTAGTTTGTCCATAAGACAAAAGGTGTAAAATATGGTTAGATAGGGGAGGAGGTAGAGAGATGTTTAATGATGGCAGAGAGTGGTACTGGTTGAATGAACCACAACACACCTTTAAGGATGGGTATTTGAAACTAACCTGTGAGACCGAGACCGATTTTTGGCAAAGGACCCACTACGGATTTCGGCGCGATAACGGTCACGCCCTTTTGACTAAAGTTAAAGAAGACTTTTCGCTCACTGTGCGGTGTAGTTTCTTGGGGAAATTTCCCTACGATCAAGCTGGAGTGATGGTTAGAATTGATGAAGAGAATTGGATAAAGAGTTCACTCGAGTGGGAGAACAGTGAGTACTCCCGTTTGGGTTCAGTCGTCACCAATCTCGGGTACAGCGATTGGGCAACCCGCGATGTCCCTTCAACAATTGAGGTTGTCTGGTATAGGGTTCAAAGCAAAGGCCCCGATATCTACATCGAAACAAGTTTTGATGGAGAGAAGTGGGAACAACTAAGGGTAATTCACCTCCACGCCTACAAAGGGGAGGTAGCCATAGGTCTTTATGCCTGTTCACCCCACACCGGGGGGTGTGAGGTGACCTTCAGTAATTTAGTGATTGGCCCTAGTGAGTGGAACTAAGTGCCTCAAATTTATTAGCAATTGAATCGAAGAGACTCTGTGGGTGGGGTGAAGTGCTCCACCCACTCGCTTTATAAATCTTCTCCCTTAGAGAGAGCCCTTCGAGTGACTCTTGAAATTGTTGGTCCCGCGCTTCACGCTTCCCATTGCCATCGAGAGCTTTAAATTCGAGGGCTACCAAGTAGGCCTCTCCAATGAGGTCCCAAGGAAGATTTAACGCCTCACCCTTCACAATAATTCCCATTAGACGGTCTTCCCAGTGGAGCTTACGAGGTAAATCGCGTCCCACCCTGAAGATGGAGTCGCCCAATGCTTGGTTTTTGAACCTTGAGAGGAGGTCTTCAACGTGGTCGTTGAGCTCCTCTTTAGTGAAAACCCCCTTATGGAGTTGGCAAAGGATCGCCGTTGATTGCCCCATAGTTTGACGCACCCGGTCAAGGAGAGCCTCATCACCTAACACATCGGCAATAAATTCACGTTCAGGGTATTTTTGGAACCCCCAATAGGCGGCTGTTGCGTGCCCCATGTTGTGGATGTAGAGCTTGCGGTCGACATAGGCCTCCATCGGAGCTACCGGTCTTAAATCGGCTACAGCGGGAATTGGATTGAGGAACCCCTCGCGGTTGACAAAGAGGTCGTTGTGGGGCTCCGCCCTTATAATCAGGGGGTCGCTTCCACTCTGGATGGGTACCATCTTCCCTATACTCGTCTCAATTAGCCCCACATACCCCTTGAGTGGGAAATCTGGGGGAAGGTATTGTTGAAGGAGGGAGGTGACAAAAGCGGCCCCATTGTGGATATTCTCAGCTAAGATGATATCGAGGGGAGCATTTTTGTCAGCTTTGTAACGCTCATTGATTGCTGTTGCCAGCTGTTTAGCTATATGGGGCCAGACGTTCTTCCCCACCGAAACCCCCATAAGGGCGCAGTTGCCAATGGCTTGGTTTACAGCCTCTTGGTCGTTGGCATTAATGGCGTTAACCCCCTTAATGGGGATAAGTTCCACTGCATCGTTAAATACTGTCTCAACAACATACTCCCCCTTGGCGTTGAGGGCGCTAATTAAACGCTCATCAATATCGATAAAGGTGACCTTATAGGAGGCGCGGGCAAAGACTTGTCCCACAAATGAGCGCCCAATATTGCCTCCTCCCCACTGTACAAATAGTTTTTCCATTACATTCCCTCGGTCATTTGGCGATAAGCTTCTAGGGCCGGTTGAAGAAGGCGTGCCTTCTCACCAACCTCTTTTTCGTGGTAGGTGCCTCCATGGTACATACAGGTGTATCCCCCAGAAGTAGCTCCCCATGCACATATTTCACGCATCTCGATTTGCTCTGGCCCCTTTTTGTTGAAGTGGGTAGCGAGGGCAACTAAGGCTCCCCCCACAAAGTTATCACCACAACCGGTGGTATCTTTACGTAGTGAGGGGTCAGCTCGCATTAAATCGTCGATATAGGTGTTGACCGGCATCGAGGCGAGCTCGTGTTTAGCAATCAATTTACCGGTGGAGTAGACCAACATATCGAGGGCACCTCGGGTTATTATTAGGGCACCCACCCCAAATCTGATCAGCTCATGGGCGGCTTCAAAGATCTCGGTTTTGCCGCTCAATTTTAGAGCCTCTTCCTCATCAACCAAAAGGAGGTCGATATTCTTGTAAGCTTCATCGCTTCCTAAGGGCCACCTTTGACCCGGATTAGCCCTCTCGTTACGAAAGTCGTAGACGGTTCCTACAACTGTGATTATCCCCCGCTCTTTTGCTTTAGCCAAAACGGTGGCGAGTTCATCGTGGAGTTGAGGGACTAGGGCGGTCCCTCCAAGTAAGATTAAATCGGCATCGTAAAATGAATCAGCAAGGTCGTTACTCCCAAAGTAGCCTGCGGCGCCAATGGTGTTGATAAACGAGCGCTCCCCCTTCCCGTCACGTTGGGTGGGGTCGTCAAAGACCTCGGTCGTCGCCGTTCTCTCTCCGGCTACCTCTTTAAGGTAGGTCTTTAGAGGGGTGTTTTTGACAGCATCTCTAACCCTATTTGCCAGCTCATCTTTACCGACTGCTCCATGAAAGGAGACCTCTACTCCAGCTTCAGCTAAGATTTGAGAGGCGTGGACAAGGGCCACAACAGCGGGTCCCCCGAGGTTTACAACATCGGGTTCTCTCCCTTTAGTAAGCTCTTCTAAAATATCAGAGTAGGGGCGGTTGGCAAATTTTTGAAGCTCTTCACTAAAGACGAGTCCCCCTTCGATGAGTCCTCCATCGCCAGGTTCTTTGCTCCAAAGCTTTGTATAAGCCTCGTCTTGGTAAGAGCAATCCATATAAATAGAGTCGATTAGACAACATCCTGCACCAGATATCTTCATACCTACCTCCTATGTGTAGTGTCATTATAGTGGATAAAGGGGAGAGTTAGAAGACTTTTTACCCATTGAGGTAAAGGGTTAAATAGTCTATCTTCCTCATCATGCACTCAATTGTACTATTTGATCTCGATGGGACCCTTTTAGACACCTCAGAAGGTATTTTCGCAACAGCCAATAAGACCATGGTGCGTCTTGGCTTTGAGCCAGTTGATGAGGTGAGTCTACGCCGCTTTGTGGGTCCCCCTTTAGCTACCTGTTTCAAAGTTGCTTGTGGCCTTGAAGAGGAGTATATCGAAGAGGCGTGCCATATCTACCGTGAAATCTACGATAAGCAAGGGGCTAAGTTTAGGGCTAAAGTCTACGATGGTATAGTTGAACTCCTAGAGAACCTAAAGGGGCAAGGGGTTGTTATGGCAGTGGCTACCCTCAAGTATGAGGTGTTGGCGATTGACGTATTGGACCACTTCAAATTGCTCCCTTTCTTTGAAACAGTAGTTGGTGCCGATTATGGAGGGGAGTTAACCAAAGCTGGTATCATTGCCAAAGCGATGCGACGCTTAGGGGAAGATGACCACTCTAAAGCGCTGATGGTGGGCGATACCCAGGTTGACCTTGAGGGCTCGCTTGAGTCGAAGCTCAAATTCGTAGGGGTTGATTGGGGATTTGGCTTTACTAAAGGTGCATCTCTCGAAAGAGAGGGGCATGTCTTAGGGATGATTGAGGCCCCTCACCACCTCTTACCTCTCCTCTAATTTAAAGAGAGCCCCCAGCTCGATGTAGTGGGCAACATTAGTAGCCATCCCTTTTAACTCCTCATCGGTTAGCTCACGCACCACTTTGGCTGGAGAGCCCATTAAGAGGGAGCGGGGAGGGTAGCTCTTGTTGGGGGGGACGACACTCCCGGCTGCAACGAGAGAGTGTTCACCGATTACTGCACCATCTAAAATAATTGACCCCATCCCAATTAGTGAGCCACTTCCAACTGTGCAGGCGTGGAGGATGGCTCCGTGCCCTACAGTAATATCTTCTCCTAAGTGGGTAGGCATCCCCTCAGAGACGTGGATTACGACATTATCTTGAATATTGGTTCCCCGTCCGACCCGGATAGGGGCCATATCCCCCCTTAGGGTAGCGCTATACCAGACGGTGGTATCACTCTCGAGGGTGACATCGCCCACAATTGTTGCATTTTCAGCGATGAAAAGGGCTTTAGTAGCCTTAGGGTAGATCTCTTTAAATGGGACTAGCATTGTTTATCCTTGAAAAAGGCCTCCATCAAAAATTTGTATGAATCGTCGATTTGTTGACGCCAATCGGTAGCACTGTTGTGCCAAAATTCAGAGACATAACGACGTACCCCAAGTGACCAAGCCTCCTCTAGCAGGGAAGGGAAGGCAACATGTCCCTTACCGTAGGGGATCTCTCTAAACTTACCAGGGAGACTCTCCTTGATGTGGAGGGCAACAATATGGCCTACTCCTGTAGCGAGATCTTTGTGGGGGTCTTCAGCCCCGTTCACCACGTTGCCTAAATCGGGGTAGATTTGGAGGTAGGGGGAGTTAATCAACTTCACGTAGTGGAGAGCCTTCTCAACTGTGTTCATAAAAGGGGTCTCCATCGTCTCAAAGGCTAGAATTACCCCATATTGAGCAGCCAGCGAGGTAGACTTAGCCAAATTTTCCTCAAAGAGGGCCCGTGTCGCCTCAGTTGACTCCCCATAGTAGATGTCGTAGCCCGCAAGCTGAATAATGGGAATCCCTAAGAATGAGGCAAACTCTAGAGATTTTTCCATTATCTCAAGCGACCTAGCAGCGGTGCTTTTATCGCCCAACGGGAAGCGACGGTGGCCACTTAAACAAATTGAACCAATTGGTAAAATTTCACGAGTTAGAGTGAGGAGTTCACTCTTCTCTTGGTGGCTATAGTCGAGACGACTCAACTTCTCGTCCCCCTCATCGATACTAATCTCGAAAAAGTCGTAACCCACCTCTTTCGCTATTGAGAGCTTCTCTCTAAAAGAGAGGTTATCGGCAAGCGCTTTTTCGTATAGTCCCAGCTGGTAACTTTTCATAATCCCATTATAGCAAAGATGGCCTTTAATGACGACCATTTTGCTTGACTTTTGGGGTAACTAGTATTTCGATTAAGGTATGGATAGAGTGCACATCGGGATTTGTATCGGCACAACCAATATAACCCTTACCCCCTATAGAGTGGGGCAAAAGGGGATTCCTACCACTACCTCCCTCCCCAATCCGCGCCTCTTAAATGGTGAATCCTACAGTTATTGTCAAGACCCTTGGGCGATTGAAGAAGCTATCTTATCTTTACTTAGAGGAGTGGAGGAGAGAGTCGCCTCTATCACCGTTACCGGTCAAGTTCACGGAATTTTGTACTACGATAAGGCAGGGAGGGCCCTCTCCCCCCTCTACACTTGGCTCGACCAGCGGGGGGTTGAGGTCTTGGAGGGGATTACAACGCAACAGCTCCTCTACAACGAGAGTGGATGCCACCTCCCTGCTGGCTATGGATTACTAACTCACTACACCAATCGGCGAATGGGGAAGGTGCCTGCTGGAGCAGTTGGCTTTTGTGGAATCTTAGAGTACATCAGTGCTCGCCTAATTGGGCACCCCTTAGAAGCTTCAGATTCTAGCACTTTAGCAACCTACGGTGGATGGGACGTTGTTTCACAAAAGTACAACCAACACCTCCTTAAAGTAGTCTTGGATAGCGACTCTCCCCAGTTTCTAACTCCCGCTCCCCCCTTCTCAATTGCCGGTTACACCCCAGAGGGGGTGGCTGTTGCCTACCCCGTGGGGGACAACCAGGCTGGATTTTTGGGGATGGTTAGAGAGTGGCATCAAGCGGCCCTTGTCAATGTGGGGACTAGTGGGCAGATCTCTTTCTATAGCGAGGGGGAGAAGGGGCACCCCTCTTTAGAGCTTCGTCCCTTCTTTGGAGAGGGGTTTCTCCATGTGGGGGCTACCCTGACAGCTGGTAAAACCTACGAGACCCTCCAAAGGTTTGTTAAGGGGGTTTTAAAGAGTGGCGCTTTAGACTTATCTACTGATGAGGTTTATCACCTGATGGAGGAGTCGACGCGAGGGATAACGGAGAGCCCTCTAAAGGTTGACCCCCGTCTAACTGGGTCACGCCTCGAAGCTTTGGCCCGGGGCTCTATTGAGAACATCACCCTCGACAACTTCTCTTTGGGGAATTTAGTACTAGCGACTATCGATGGGATAATCAGAGAACTGCTTGATTACACCTTTTTTGAGGTTGATAAAATTGTTGCTACCGGTAGTGCTTTTATAAAAAACAGTCTCTTTACAGCCTCTTTAGAGAGGCTATCTGGGAAAGAGGTGTTTGTAGCGCAACTGGAAGATGGAGCTGGTTTTGGGGCTGCTCTTATTGGTGCCCTCGCTACTAAAGAGCTCTCTTTGGAGACAATCAAAAAGGTTATTGGTGGATGAGATACGAAAAGTTGGGGGAAAAGTCTGTAAGGGCAAATCTCTGTTAAAGCTCATTTTCATGGTATAATGGGAAAGAGGTGAGACATGTCAATTGGAGAGATTAGGCGTCGAACTCGCCAAAAGCGAGTAGAGGAGATAGAGCGTCTTGAAAAGGAGTTAGAGAAACTGCTTAAGAGACACGAGGAGCTCAAACAGTCCCTTTTTGACACAAGTAAAAAAATTAAGGGGAGTCCAGATGCGACTCTTCTCGTCGATGAAACTGAGCAAATTAAGGGGGCAATCTCTGAAATTGTAGTTGAAATCAAAGAGCTTGATTGCCGCCTCCATCGCTTAAAGAAGAGAGCTGAATCAGAAAACTGATTGTAAAGGCTAAAGTTAGGTAGCTTGGCTCTCAGGTCAGATAGTGTTTGGGGGATGTTCAGCCCCACTATTCTATATGGGTGGGGGTGGTCGCTTTATCAAGGGGGCAACCTTTGTAGCGTGCAGGTCTAAAACACAGGCACTACATTTTTAGTAGTGAGAAACCCCCTTTCTCCTACTACGAGTTTGTCTCGCCTCTTTTAGAAGAGGCTCTACTAGCTCCTGAAAAATTAAGTAGTAACAGTTGGTATTTAAGAGAGGAGCTCCAAATGCTCCGTTGGGGGGCTAAAAGGCCCTCATAACCCCTAATTCTACTTGTAGCGTTCGACTCCCTCGGCTACTATTGGTGAAAGGAGGCGGTATGGAGGCACGTTTAATTGGTATTACAGGGGGATCTGGTTCGGGTAAGTCGACAATAGTTCGCAAGATTAGTGAGGTGGTGAGCGATTTTGTCTTCATTCCCCAAGACAACTACTACCACTCAGCCGAGTACATCAGCAACGAAAATATTACTGCCTACAACTTTGACCACCCCGATGCATTTGATACCGCGCTACTCCATGAACACCTGAGTCTATTAAAGCAGGGGTTACCCATTAAGATGCCCCAGTACGATTTTGTCCACCACCGACGTAAAGAGGAGTATATCGATGTGGTTCCCCGTCCCCTCGTAATAATTGAGGGGTTGATGATCCTCCACGATAAAGAGATTAGAGATCTTCTCGATTTAAAACTCTATGTCGACACCCCCGACGATATCCGCTTTATTAGGCGTCTTCAAAGGGATACCAGCGAGCGGGGGAGGACTGTCGCCTCGGTAGTGCGCCAATACCTCGAGGTGGTACGCCCCGGTCACTTCAATTTTATTGAGCCAACCAAAGCCTTTGCCGATTTAATAATTCCTGAAGGGGGATACAACGAGAGTGCCCTAAAAGTGCTTATTACCTTTGTAAAAGATGTAGCCGGGGTTAACTCTTCCTCTTTCTAAAGATAGTGTAGGGCTCTTTGATTGCTTTGTAAGAGAACTCTTCGGGAACTGGATCGCTTCCCCCTATATAACGGGAACGGTAACAGCGACCAATACGGGCTAAACCTAAAGAGCTCCCTTTAAAGATACCGTGGCGCCTAACGGCTTCCAGCATATAGGTGGAGCAGGAGGGGGTGTAGATGCACGATGGGGGGAGAAGAGGAGAGATGACCACCCTATAAATATGGGTGGGGATAAGAATTATCTCCCGGATGACCCTTAAAAATACCCTTTTAACCTTGCTCATTACCCCAATTTAAGCAAATGTTCAAAAAATAGCAATTAACCTTTGACGAAAGTCTCTCTTTTTGATATATTCCCGGGAGTGTAGATAAGATTAATGTAAGGAGGATAAAGATATGGCAGGTGGAATTTCAAAAAACTCTCGTCGCTTAGGACAAAACGACAAAAGCCTCATGAGTCGTTGGGGTGGAGTCATCAAGATGAAGTCAGTCATGGAAAACGGGAAACTTAAGCATGTCGCCTATTGTGAAAAGAGCGGCAATACTGCCCGTAAACCCAAAGACCTAATGTAAGAGGGTCATTTAAATGGAAAAGCTTGTGTCTCTGATACAGGCTTTTTTTATTTGTAAAAACTATTTTAGCCATGCTAGTGGGAGATCACTCCAATTAGTAGGGAAAATTTTACCATTGAGAAACTGATTAAAGGTGGTATAATTAGTGAACTTATGCCATGAGGATAGCCTTAGTGAGGAGGAGGAATCCAATATTTCTGATTGTTTTACAAAAAGAGCAATGCTAAAAATTAGCAAAACATCCCTTATTTCGCTTGAAACAGGGTGCCAGACAGAAATTTATCTATTCAGAAATAATACCATGTGCTATATTAGTGGTGTATAATGACTCAAAAGAATGTCCATGAGGAGGATTACGTGAAACGTCTTTCAAGAAGTTTTATTCCGGCGTTGTTGGTTGCGTTAATAGCTTTGGCTTTAATCGGATGTCAAACAACTCCGAAAGTTGAAGTAATTGAACCAATCACACCCGTGATTGTGCCTGCTCCTGTGGAGAAACCTGTTGCCGTTGAGGTGGAGGTTGTCCCAGAAGTAGTGGCTGAGGTTCCTGTGGTCAAGGAAGTTCCGGTTGAGGTGGTTGTCTCTAGACCCCCAGTATCGTTCCCACCCGTAGTGAAATCGGATGACGGCTACAGAGAATTTGATGTGTATATTGCCCATACAAACGACATCTTAGGAAGTTTCGAAGATGGCATTGGGATGGCCCGCCTGGCAACTGGAGTTGAGTTTGGTCGCTCATTAACAAATAAGACCTTACTCTTGGATGCCGGTAACATCGCCAGTGGCACCGACTTTGTTGAGAAGTTGTGGGGTGAGCCTGCTGGAATCTTGCTCGACCTATTAGGGTATGATGCAGTAGCTCCAGGCCCGGCTGACTTTGCTTATGGCGCTGACTATCTAATTGAGATAGCTCGTCTAGCAGAAGACTATAGCGATCTTAGAGTTTTGAGTGCTAACGTCCTTAACAACCGCGGTGAGTGGGTCTTCCAGCCTTACCAACTCTACAGTTTTGATGGTTTTACAGTTGCAGTGGCTGGGGTAACAGCTCCTCCTGTACGAACCG
>LSQX01271780.1_pt2 | contig 20026 bp, 14 predicted proteins | sample 654561 | NCBI WGS metagenome assembly LSQX01 (sample SAMN04489861, study PRJNA283612) | anaerobic digester metagenome | isolation source: 4 biogas reactors fed with cattle manure at either 37C or 55C with and... | place: Denmark: Kongens Lyngby | collected 2014
AAGACCATGTCAAAACTGGTGTCGGACTGCTACGACGGCAGCGGGCACGAAAGAACCGTGCAGTTGCTCGACGACCTTAAGGATATCGGATTCAGATATTCCACATTCGCGGGCATGACGATATCTATGACCGACATGGATATCCCATCCCAGCGTGATGAGATAGTGCGCAAAACCCAGGATGAGGTCGCAAAGAAGAGCCGAATGGTCGATAACGGTTTGATAACCCAGGCCGAACGCAACCAGCAGGTGCGCGACTTGTGGACGCGGGCGGCCGAAAAGGTGGCGGATTCGCTGCTTAGCGGGCTTGAACCGTTTAACCCGATCTCGATCATTACTACCTCCGGGGCAAGGGGAAGCACCAGACAGATTACGCAGCTTTCCGGTATGCGAGGTCTTATGAGCGACCCGTTTGGCAACCTCATCGAGGACCTGCCCATCAAGTCGAACTTCCACGAGGGTTTGAGCGTTCTGGAGTATTTCATCTCGACACACGGAGCCAGAAAAGGTTTGGCCGATACCGCTCTCAGAACTGCAGACGCCGGATATCTGACCAGAAGGCTCGTTGACGTTGCCCAAGACGTGATCGTCCGCGGCCCCGATTGCGGAACCGCCAACGGCATATATGTCTCCACTATGGAAGAGAACGGCGACGTTATCGAAACGGTTGGGGACAGAATCAAGGGACGAACCGCCCTTGAGGACATCTATCTGCCGGATCAGGACGATCCGATTATCACTGCCGGCGAAATGATTACCGACCAGATCGCCGATGCCATCGATGCCGCCGGACTGACCAGGGTCGGCATTCGCTCCCCATTGACCTGCGAATTGCGCCAGGGAATATGCAGCAAGTGCTACGGCAAAGATATGGCTATGGGCAGAATCGCGGAGTCGGGCACGGCTGTGGGAATCATCGCGGCTCAGTCCATCGGCGAGCCTGGGACGCAGCTTACTATGAGAACCTTCCACACAGGAGGGGTTGCTGGCAAGTATCTCACCGGCGTTGCTGAGGTAAAGAAGAAAAAGCAGGCGTCGCTCAGAGACCTTCACAGCGACATTCAACGCGGAATAGTCTCATTCGAGGATAGCATTGAGGGCATGGAGCGCGAGCGAGTCAAGCAGGTCCAGGCGATGCTCAAGGTTCTCGAAAACCAGGTAGAAGGTCTGCTGCGCGTTGTGGAGTTGTTCGAGGCGCGCAAACCCAAAGGACAGGCGATCATAACTGAGGTGGCTGGAGAGGTTCACTCTATCGAAACCAAAGCTATGAAACAGGTTATAATTCATACCGAAATGCCTACCTATGATACATCTATGCTGGCCGGAGAAAAAGTAGTTGGCGAGATTATAAACCCCAAGACCGGCGAGGTTATGTTCGAGGACGGCGCGGAGTTGACCGAAAAGCTTGCCCGCAAGATCAAAGACGCCGGCATTCAAATCGTCAAGCTCCGAAAAGCGCACATCGTACCTTATCGCGGAAACCTCGAAATTGAGGTTGGCCAGACATTGCAGGCGGGCGACCGACTCACCGAAGGCCCTCTTGATCCGCACAAGGTGCTCGAACTGCAGGGCGTGCGCGGCGTCATGGAATATCTGGTCAGAGAAATCCAGAGCGTATATAAATCTCAGGGCGTTGACATCAACGACAAGCACGTTGAGGTCATAGTCCGACAGATGCTCAAGAAGCGCAAAGTCATCGAGGCCGGCGATTCGAGATTCCTGCCGGGAATGATCGTTGATAAGTTCGATTTCGACGATGAAAATGCCCGCGTGAGGGACCTCGGCGGCACGGAGGCGACGGCGGAATGGGTTCTGCTGGGTATCACGGAGGCCTCCCTTGCGACAGACAGTTTCTTGAGCGCCGCGTCGTTCCAGAAAACGACCAGGGTGCTTACTGATGCCGCTGTTAAGGGCAAAAGAGACAACCTGGTCGGGCTTAAGGAGAACGTCATCATCGGACGCTTGATTCCCGCCGGGACCGGCCTGCCGAGATATCGGCAGTTGGAAGTCACCGACCAGGAAGGCGAAATAATCACCACTGCTCGAGAGCTGTTCAAGCCTATCTCAGAAGATGAGGAAGACCTTGAAGACCTGCTGCCGATCAGCCAGCCTGTCGAGGAGACCCTTCCCGATGCCGATGAGGAGGAGGAAGAGCCTGAAGACGACCTCGAAGATGACGATCTCATCAAAGGCGTAGAAGATGCTCTCAAGGGTGAGGGCGATGATGATGAAGCAGATGATCTTGAGCAGAGCGTCGATGACGCTGAAGAGTCTGAATAGCTCTGACTTATAGCAATACGCTACGGCCCCGGGTGCGCGATGCTCGGGGCCGTTTTTTATTTGTACGCAAAATGAATCGCACAGGGCAGGGGGCTGCGCATAATCATGCCACCTTTCCTCAGAAAATATAATCCCTGGCCTATTTACTAAAAGCGAACTGCCGGTCGTGTTGACTTTTGGCTGGGACGGCAATAGAATTCTCTTGTTGGTAACTCCAGGCAGAGGTGTCGCAAACGTGACTAGCAACTCTCGTTTTTCCTTATATATTTTAATTGGCTTAGCGATCATAGCTCCGGTTCGGCTGCATGCTCAAAAGCCGCCGGCGAAACAATCGACTCCGGCTGCTAAGGCTCAGAAGACGCAAACGCCATCAGATGAAGCCCAGAAGCGGTTTGACAAAGCGGTTCAACTGGCCAATCAGGGCAAATATGACGAAGCCATCGCGGAGATGCAAATAGTCAAAAAACTGGTGCCGAATCAGCCCGCGGTATATATCAATCTGGGCCAGTTTCATTTGCACAAGCAGAGCTACAACAATGCCGAGTTTGCCTTTCGGGAGGCGTTGAAGCTGGGTTCAAAGGAGCCGTATGTCTATTCTCAGTTGGCTCGGCTTCTAATGGCGAAGGATAAAAACACGGAGGCGTTGGATATGGCGCAAAAAGCGGCCAAGGCCGATCCAAAGGATTACGGGTCGCGCTTCCTGCTTGGAGTGCTGTATCTCAGGCTCGACAAATATGCCCAGGCTGGCACTGAGTTCAAAGCCGCGCTTGCCATTAACCCCGGAGATGACAGCGCGCTGTATAACCTGGCATATTGTCAATTTAACACCGGCAAATACATCGACACTAGAAAGACGCTGTTTGAATATTTCAAAAAGAATCCCAATGACGCTCAGGCGCGGGTGCTTGCGGGAGCCGCGCACGAGCAATCCGGCGATGATGAAGGCGCGATTGCGCACTTTAACAAGGCCGCGTGGCTCAAGGAGCCTGCATCTCGAATCGCAGTTCTGAACCTCGTCCGCATATACAACAAGCAGCAAAAGAGCGACAAAAGCCTGGAGACGCTCAAAAAAGCCGCAGAAGTTATGAAGGATGACTATGAAATAAACCTCGAATTGGGCAGGACATTGTATGCTCAAGGCAAATATAAGGACGCTGAGCCTGCATTGCTGGCGGCACACAAAGTCAAATCCGATGCGTTTGTGAATCTCAGCCTTGCGCTGAACTATCTCCACCAAAATGATTTCGAGAAGGCCGAGTCCTATGCGCAGACCGCTATGAAGCAGGAGCCGAAGAACATCCAGTCACTGGAGGTGTACGCCTACGTATTGGATACCGCCGACCGCAAGGATGAGGCCATCGCGCAATACCGCAAATGGGAGGAGTATTATCCGACTGACAGCGCTCCCAACGTCAAGATAGCAAGCGTCCTGCAGGCTCAGAACAAGCACGACCTCGCTGCAAAAGAGTATCAAAAGGCGATGACCAAGCAGCCGAAGGATACGACTATTATGATCAGCGCCGCATCTGCAATGCAGTTGGCGGGCAAATCTGACGAGGCCGCTGAGCTTCTCAAAAAGGCCATTTCCACTGAGCCAAATAACGAAACGGCATATATGTCTCTTGCGGGCGTTTACGAGCAGGAAAAGAACTACGATTCCGCGATAGAGCAGTATAAAAAAATACTCTCGTTTAATCCTAAGTCGACGGCAACCCTGCAACGTCTGGCAATGGCATACGACGCCAAAGGTGATTATATCGCCGAAATCGACGTGCACAGAGATATTATCGAGATCAGCCCGAATGAACTGCGTTCTGCGATGGCGATTCCGAGGCTGTATGACAAAGCCGGACAGCTCGATACGGCTATTGCAGAGAGCGGGAAACTGACAGAAGCGCGACCGGAAGATAACAACGTCAGGATTCAATATGCAGAACTGCTTGGCAAAAAAGAGGATTGGCCCGGCGCGATAGCCCAATATGATGAGATTATCAAAAGCGACCAACCGGCAACCAGCAGCCAGGGACACTTCCTGAAAGGGCAGGCTCAGGAAAAGCTCGGCAAGCCCGATGATGCAAAAGTTTCGTATGAAAGCGCACTCAAGGAAACGCCTAATATGACTACTGCTCTGGAGGCTTTGAGTGCGATATATGAGTCCGAAAAGAAGCCTGAGGAGTTCCAGGCTTATCTGAAAACTCTCATCGAAACCGGTGCAGACAACGCTCCCTACGCATATTATGTGGACGCGAGCAAAAAAGCAGGCAAAAACGAAGAGGCCACGACAACCCTGCAGCAGCTTTCGGAGAAGCATCCCGACAGCGCACCAATATCCTCAGCACTGGCCGGCCTCTACAAAGATACCGGCGCGATCGACAAAGCTACGTCTATCTACAACAAGCTCATAGAGAAAAACGAAAACGATTCCGGCGCGCTGCATAGCCTCGGCGATATATATGCCCAATCCGGTCAGGACGAAAAAGCCGCCGAACACTACGCCAAATCACTTAAACTATGGCCGTTTGACCCGGCTTTACAGGGCAAACTGGGAGATGCCTACGCCCGGTTGGGAAAGAAAGATGATGCCATTGCCGCTTATAAACAGGCGTTGGGAATGAACCCGAACGATCAGGGATTGTCCGACAAACTCAAAGCCTTGGAGCAAGCGGACAAGGCCCCGTCCGACGCACCGCCAGCCGAGCAGTCCCCTGAGACCGCCGCCGACTCAAAAGGTTCAGATGAATAAAGAGCAGTCAGAGAACACAGACGGACGGCAGGGGTGTGATATGATCGGTGCAGATGTTGATATGAAACCCGTTTTGGAGATGCGCAGCATTGCAAAGGCATATCCGGGCGTCATCGCGTTGAGCGGGGTGGATTTTTGCGTGCGTCCGGGAGAAATCCACGCGCTGATCGGTGAAAACGGCGCGGGAAAATCAACATTGATGAAAATTCTTGCCGGCGCTGAGACCAAGGATGCAGGCCATATATTTATAAATGGCAGCGAGGTTCACATCGACAGCCCGCAGGAAGCGATGCGCCAGGGCGTGGCGATCATCTACCAGGAGTTTAACCTGGTTCCCTATATGAGCGCGGCGGAGAATATATTTCTGGGTCGCGAGCCAGCCAGCGTGTTGCCCGGGATCATCGACTTTGGGCGTATGTATTCCGAGGCGGAGAAAATCATCGATGAGCTTGGCGTAGCCCTCAACGTACGCGCTCCTGTGAACCACCTCTCCGTCGCCCAGCAGCAAATGGTGGAAATCGCTAAGGCCACCTCGCGAAAATCCGGAATAATTGCGATGGATGAGCCGTCGGCCACTCTCACCGAACACGAACTGGAAAATCTGTTTGCGCTGATGCGCCGCTTGAAATCCGAAGGCGTGAGCATAATATACATCTCCCATCGCCTTGAGGAAATATTCCAGATAGCCGATACGGTAACGGTGCTGCGTGACGGCGCGCTGGTTGCCACCAAGAGTGTGGCAGATACCGATCGCGTTGATATAATCAAGATGATGGTGGGCAGGGAACTGGAGGAGACCTATCCGAAGGTTCAGGCAGAACACCGCGGCGTCGCATTGGAAGTCAGAAATATCAACCGGGAAGGCGTGCTCAAGGATATCAGTTTCAAGGTAAGAAGCGGGGAGATACTGGGCATTGCGGGCTTGGTAGGCGCGGGACGAACCGAAGTAGCCCGTGCGATTTTCGGTGCGGATGCCATAGACTCCGGGGAAATACTGATAGACAGCAAACCTGTCAAAATCCGCTCTTCAAGACATGCTATCTCGCTTGGCATAGGTCTGGTAACAGAAGATCGCAAAGCCCTTGGGCTTGTTCTCGGAATGGCGGTGCGAGAGAACATATCACTTGCCAATTTGCGCCTGTTATCCAGACTCGGCTTTATCAGGCGCGCAAAAGAGCGCGAAGTTGCCAAAGCCTATGTGGAGGACATCCTGATTAAAACCCCGTCAGTTGAGCAGGCCGTGCAAAACCTCTCCGGCGGCAATCAGCAAAAAGTAGTCCTTGCGAAGTGGCTGTTTACCAAATCAAAGGCGCTCATATTCGACGAGCCGACCAGAGGAATTGATGTCGGCGCGAAGGCGGAGATATATCAGCTTATGAACCGCCTTGCCGCCGACGGCGTCGCGATTATTATGATCTCATCAGAACTGCCGGAGGTGCTGGCTATGAGTGATCGAATTCTGGTTATGCACGAAGGGGAGATTTCCGGCGAACTGACCAGAGAGGATGCAACCCAGGAGCGAATTATGCACCTGGCCACCGGCGAAGGCTAAAAAAAAGCCCGCGTCTGCGGGCCGATTCTGAACGATTGGTCTCTTATTCTAAATAATCTCTAAGCTTGCGACTCCGACTCGGTTGACGCAGCTTCTTGAGAGCTTTTGCCTCAATCTGCCTGATTCTTTCGCGGGTCACCTTGAAATGTCGTCCGACCTCTTCGAGGGTTCGGGAGTAACCGTCATCAAGTCCAAACCTCATCTTGAGCACATCGCGCTCCCTCGGGGTCAGGTTGTTGAGCGATTCCTCAATTTTTTCCCTGAGTATCAGATTCGAGGCCGCCTCAGACGGCGAAATAGCCTCCTGATCTTCAATGAAGTCCGCCAGTCGGCTGTCTTCTTCCTCGCCAATAGGCGTCTCCAGTGAAAGCGGCTCCGGGGCCACTCGTATAATCTCGCTCACTCTATCCGGCGCAAGTCCCATTTCCATGGCCACTTCATCGAGCGTCGGCTCCCGGCCAAGGTCCTGCAGCAACTGTCCCTGCGTTTTGATCAGCCTGTTGATCGTTTCCACCATGTGCACGGGGATGCGGATAGTGCGTCCCTGATCGGCGATAGCGCGAGTGATAGCCTGCCTGATCCACCAGGTGGCATANNATCCACCAGGTGGCGTAGGTGCTGAATTTATAGCCTTTGCGGTAGTCAAACTTTTCCACGGCTCGGATAAGGCCGATATTGCCTTCCTGAATGAGGTCAGGAAAACTCATCCCGCGTCCCGAATATCGCTTGGCTATGCTGACGACCAGCCTCAGGTTGGCCTCCGTGAGCACCGCTTTGGCTTCCTCGTCCCCTGCTTCTATTCTTTTTGCCAGCGAAACTTCTTCGACAATGGTCAAAAGCGGAGTCTTGCCGATTTCACGCAGCCACATTCTTACCGAGTCATCAAGGGGCAGTCCTTCCAGTTGCGCCGCTTCTTCTTCAGGCGCATCAGCCTCACGCGAGCCAAATTCATCTTCATCGGACTGTTCGATCTCGTTTGCTGCATCCTTAACCTTCTCGACTACACGAATGCCTTCATCAGCAAATGTCTGCAGGATGTCATCTACCTGCTCCGCGTTGATGTCTTCGTGGCTGAGAGTCTCGTTGATCTGATCATAGGTCAGAACGCCGCTTCTTTTGCCTTCTTCGATGAGCCTTTGCAGGCGGTCGTTTCCCTTAATTTCAACAGCCACAGCGTTCATCTCCCTTCAACTGCCGGAGCCAGCTTGCTATAGTTCCAATTTTCAATCTTTCGCTATCCTATTCGGTTTCAACGCCGCCACGGGCCGGAGGTGTCACGCACGAGCCGCATGAACTCTTCATACTGCTCATCGCCCTGACGTATGGCTCCTGCCTCAACTTGCGCGGCGAGATCGCGCATACGCGCCAACCGCTCATTGTTTTTCTGTTCTACTATTACCGCTTTAAGGTCTTCGACTGAATACGCAGCCGCAGACTCTTCCGACCTCACAAGAATATCAAGCAGCAACTCTTCTGCCGCTGAGCCTGCGACGCGAGTTCTCAGGTCCTCATGATCAATTCTTCCCAACTCCGAGTCCTGTTCACTCAGCGCAACAGCCAACGCTCGCGTATCACTGCCAGTAAATTCATTCGGCGTCAATCCCTCAAATACCTTGCTAATAGGGACATCTGAAAAAAGAATTATCCGCAGCAGCAGTCTTTCCGACCGTTCGGCAAGGCTGAGAGCCGGTTTTGATTGCCCTGGCTGGCCGGCATTACCCGCATTTATCCGCGTTGTATGCGTCCCTGCGCTACGCCGCAGTCGGCGATTAATCTCGTTTCTGATATGATCCTCTGCAAGAGTGGTACCCGTGCCGAAGTTTGGATGATATTTCGCCAAAAACCTTATCAAGCGTTCCCGCTCAAAAGCGTTTGCAACGCCAGCCAGAATATCAATAGCTTCTGCCAGCGCGGACGACTTACCTTCATCTGTATTCAAGTCGTGATTAGAAAGCGCAATTTTAATGCGATAATCCGGAATGGGCAGGGCATTGTCCAGCAATTCCGCGAACCGAGTCGAATCACCGCCTCTCAGCAGGCTATCCGGATCTTCTCCTTTGGGCATAGCCAGTATCCGAACGCGGAAACCTGCCATTTCAAAAAGCGGCGCGCTGCGCAATGCTGCGTTCATACCCGCCGAATCGGAATCAAAACCCAATGCCACGTTTTTTGTGAACCGACTCAATACACTTACGTGTTCCTCGGTCAGAGCCGTTCCCAATGTGGCGACGGTATTATCAAACCCTGCACACTGCGTGGTGATGACATCCATATATCCTTCGACCACAATGGCCAAATCATCGCGAGCAATACTTTTTCGCGCAATATTCAGGCCATACAGGGTTTTATTCTTCGCAAACAGCAATGTTTCCGGAGAATTGAGGTATTTTGGCTGCCCATCCCCGAAAGCTCGACCTCCAAAGGCGATAATCCGATCCATAGTGTCAAAAATAGGAAAGATCAGCCTGTCCCGAAACCGGTCATAATACCCCGACCCGCTTTCACGCACAACGATTAAGCCCGCTTTGACGGCATCGTTGTCTTCTACTCTCTGTTCGCGCAGATGGTTCAGCAGCAGGTCCCATCCATCCGGCGCATATCCAAGTTTATAAGTCTCCTGCGCATCATCCGACAGTCCGCGCTGCGACAGATATTGTTGTGTCTTTTCGGAATGAGCCAGTTGCTGACGAAAAAAAGTGCACGCAATATTGTTAGCTCTCAGGATTCTATCCCGTTCGGTGCTTTGCTTTACAGCTCTCTCCGAGCGCTCTATTTTAATTCCGGCCTTGCTGGCAAGCTGCTCCACAGCCTGGCCGAAGCTAAGCCCGTCTATTTTTTGCACAAACGAAATCACGTCGCCGCCTTCGCCGCAGCCGAAACACTTCCATACCCTGCGCTGGGCGTTGACATTAAACGAAGGCGTTTTCTCGTTATGAAACGGACAAAGTCCCAAAAATGAGTCGGCGCCGCTTTTCTTGAGGGCCACGTGAGCCGAGATCACCTCGACCAGGTCGCACTTTTCTTTAATCTCTTCTAATGGATAACGGAACCCGTCTGAAGCTCGCACTTGACTGCCCCTGAAAGAATTCGCCTCCGCAACGCAAATCGCGGAGGCACAAAAACCATCCGTCTCCCACACTCAGGAAACGCTGAAAAAATGTTATAAGAGCAAGTCGAACTACATCAATTCCGATGGAACCATAGCAATGGTGACGCCAACCAGCTTCTTATTCAAAAATGTATACAGCACCCTGCTTTTGTCCACATAGCTGGCTCTCAGGAATCTGCCGGCATATTTCTGGTTCTCAGGATATCCGCATACCCACAGCACCAGTTTATAGGTGTCGCCCAACTGAATCCCTGTCCGCGTTTTGGAAAGGCCCCACGGTCCTTCGCCGCCGACGGTTATCTGCGTTACCAGACCGTCGGTGATAATAAACTCAATCGTAATCCCGTTTTGCAGGTCATACGTCCAGGTTACTTCCTCTGAGGTTATAGTGGGAGCGCCGGCGGGCTTCGGCTCAAGGTCACTCTCTGGCGACGGGGATGCCTGTGCGCCGGGCAAGCCAAGCGCCGGATTCTGTATCGCCAAAAGTGCTGCGGCAGGGTTAATAATTCCGCCCGTGGTCAGCCCCGCTCCAAATGCGCCGCCCTGAGGAGGAGCATACGGGATATTGGGTATCACCGGAGAGACGTTTTGATCCGCGCCCTGAGACCTGACAGTGCCGACAGTGATCCTGCTGGGATTGCCCCATTTGTTCAGCACTTCTTTTGCCTGACGACCGAGCCGTATGCCCGCAAGCATATCCTCCGGCAGTTTTGGCGGATAGAAAGCGCGGCCGGTTGTCACCAAAGACCCTTGCCGGATATTAGCCGGAACATTAACCGTTCCCGGAGTCGGCTTGGCGGCTTTTTTCTGAGCTGTCGCGCACGTTGTAAGCAACGCCAGCGACAGCGCTACGCCTAATCCTGTCCTCAAGGTGGAAATCCCATATTTTCTCAACATCAAACTCAACTCCTCCAGGTCAAAGACAACCTTCAATCCAATTAACCTTATGCCCTTAAGCGCGTTATTCCTTCAAACTTGCTCGAAAATTTACGATACTCCGGCAACGGCAATTTCCGTCGATATCGCGACTCACAAACCTTACCTGCCTGAGGCGGTATTTGCTGTTCCATTCATCTCAGAGAGTGCGACAAAACCATACCCTTTGCCGCGCAGAGTGTCGATTATATCAGGCAGAGCCTGCACTGTCACCAGTTCGAGATTATGCAGCAAAATGATACTGCCGGGATCGGCGGACTTTATCACATGGTCGTATAATTTCTTCCGCGTTGTCCCCTCATATTTAGAGCAATTAACAGACCAGAAAGCCGTTGTCAGGCCAAATCTGCGCATCACATTCGACAGGTTTTTGCTGCTGTGACCTCCCGGCGGCCTGAAGAATCTAATCTCCTGTCCCGTAAAGGCTCTCACCGCCGCCGATGTTCGGAATATCTCCTGAGTTATTTCCGCCTCGGAGAGATACGCGCAATTCCGATGATTATACGAATGGTTGCCGATCTCATGCCCGTCATCGGCTATCCGCGCCAGTATATCCGGGAACGCGACAGCCTGTTTGCCGACCACGAAAAACGTGGCTTTCACTCCTTTTTCCTTGAGTATATCCAGTATTCTTCCGGTATCCGCTTTCGGGCCGTCGTCAAAGGTCAACGCAACAACTTTTCTGCCGGCATTACCTTTATACAGACTTCTGTCTTTGCCATCAGCGCCGCTCATGCTTGCCAGTTTATGCGCAGCATCCAAATACAACGGGTCGGCGGCCAGCACCCTTTCCAGAGCGGCCTTTTCCATCCCGAATTCGCGCAGATTCCGAGCGCACACGGCTACATTATAATTTATGGCGCTTGCGGACGGCTTCATCAGCATTACATCCCACAAACGCTGCCATGTCGAGTCCGCATACTGCCCGCTTATTTTTCCCGACGGAATATCAGCTCCCTGGTTTTTGACAAGGACCTTCATAGACTTGGCGCTGACCACATCTCCTCGCACATCAGCCCCTTCGATTTTTACCACGTGCACTCCGTTGGAAGTTGTTTTTGTATCCCACACGTAGTTGAACGGCGGAGTGTTGGTCATCCCGACAAATCGTCCATCAACAAAAAACGACACTATATGCACGTTTGCCGCTTTGGAAAGGTCGGCCTTCAGGCTGACGTTGCCGGCCAAAGTCTGCAGGTTGCTGTCTGCCGATGCCGCAGGTTTATAGGAACCGCTGATATTTTGTCCGGTCATCACGACAGGCGCAGATTTTACAAATGTCATCGAGCAGCCTGGTCGTTCTCCAAAGCCCGCTGTCGCCGCTTTCTGCTGCAGCGCGCTCCATATCTCCAGCGCGTCCGCCCAACTCCGCCCGGCAGTCAGCCTCGATGCCTTAAGGGCTTGCAGCGATTCATCATCCGGTTTATCCTCCGCGGGCGTGAATTGTCCCCCCGCAAGGGATTTGACATAACCAATACCGGCCTCCACGCTTGCTTCCGGGCACGCTTGCTGAGCCTGACAGAAATGATCCGCGGCTGTCGGCAGATTCGACTTCAACAACGCAATAAGCCCAAGGCCGTAGTGCGCCGGGCCGCATTGTGCATCCATTCCTATCGCTGTCCGATATTCTTTATCGGCATCGGCTGCGCGTCCGCCAAAGAGCAATGCGGTCCCCAGCGCAACTCTTGCCAGCGGATCGTTGGCATTTGCCTCTATCGCGGACTGCAGGCTGACGACGGCTTCAGGGTTCATTCCCTTCTCGATCAATTCCAGCCCTTTGACAACCGAATCCAGATAGCTGTCAGGCGCGGCGACTGCCCCCTGCAAACCCGCAGCAAGCCAGACAACGACGAGCCATATTAACAGATTTTTTAACAGTGATCCTCGAACAAACAATTGACAGTCTATTTGCTTTCACTCACGCACGACATATCCAATGGTATGACGACGCTAAACACGGAATAGTTTCTCAGAGAAGGCCGCCTCAAGACGGAACACATACATTATAACCTCAGTCAATAGGCATGATAGCCCTCTCAAGCGTGCAATTGCAAATCTCCGTTGACTCAGTTGTGGATGATGTAGTACTATTTGTCTAACCTTACCCTTGTGGGAGTGTGAAAATGGCTCGTTTTTCAGGCAGAATCGTCACGTTCGCGATAGCGATAATCTTACTGTGCGCCTCATGGTGTGGTGCAATGGAGCTTCTTGCGCCTACTGACGGACAGGCGGTGCGGGAAAGAGTGAAAATCCAACTTCCGCTCGATGATGTGCCCGATGACGGTTTTATATCCATATTTGTGGGAGAGGCCGAGGCCGATAAGTTTGTGGTGGCCATTGCCCGCGATGCGGCTATATCGGAAAACAATGTGCTCACGTTTTTCTGGAACACAAAGCAGCCGTATTATGACTCCGCCCAGCCGATGCAGCCGAAGTACTTCAAAGACGGACGATACCAGATGATGGTGCAGGCGCACGATGCCAAGGGCAAAACAGTTTCCTCGGCCAAATTGACCATTGTGATGAAAAATCAGGTCGACAGGCCAAGCCCGGCTCCCGGAATCGATCTGGTCAACAGGATGACCTTTGGGCAGACCAACGATTATCGGGTTCGCTGCGATGTGTCAGTCTTCGAAATCGTCAACCGAGTGGGACTGCCTATTCTGGGCGGAATGGCTCTTTCAGGTGAAGTGCTGCTGACACAGAGCATAGAAGATGTGCGCCCGGCAGGTGAATTTCTGATCCGCCTGCGCACGGACGAAAAAACATTCGTTTCATCCTATGGAGTCAAAAAATATCTCTACGCCGGACAGGAACTAAAGCCGCAGCTATACAGATTAGTAAATAAGTATGGCAGCGTGATTAAGGCAAATATGTTCTCTAAACAGGCCAAATATCGCATTATGGATATTCTGCCTGTTCTATCCGCAGGTCAGAAGAAAGAAGGGGATTCCTGGCCGGATACCGTTACCCTCAAAATTGATGGATTGACGCCGTTTATTACCCTCAAAGGCAGCGCGATGCTGGATTCTTTCGAGTGGGAACAGGGACGAGAATGCGCGAAGATCAAGTCGATCGTTCTGAGTGAAACCCCAATTTCTCTGGCAAACGGTAAGATCAAAAGCACCGGTCCGCTCAACGCGGATGTCACCACGTATTTCGCATACAAGTCCGGGACGATGCTGCGCCGCGACATTCGATTAACATTCGATGCTGAGATTACTCCGGATTCCAGGGATGAGGCTGGCGGCCAACTGCCGGGAGAAGAGGGACCCGATAGTCTGCCCGGCGAACAACTCTATCCATTCTCCGACGATGATGACATCGCTCCCGCCCCTTCTCCGGGCTTGGGAACGTCACACGGCGCGACATTCTCTCAGGGCGTCACCGAGAGAGGACCTAAAAAGGGCAGAGTCGAGCTTGTTGTAGTGATTAGACTGGAGAAGTAGCGAGATTTGGCTGCAAACTCAGAAAAGCGCGCGGAACTCTTTGATCACCTCGCAGAACTCAGGACAAGGCTCATCCGCTCCGCAATTTATGTTGCGGCAGGGATGGTCGTCACCTGGTTTCTGTATAAGCCGATCTATAAGCTGCTTACCAGGCCGTTGGGTGACAATCTAAAAGGCGGCAGCCTGATATTTACCACTATGGCTGAGCCGTTTATGCTCAGACTGCAGGTTGCGCTGGCCGGCGGGTTAATAATTGTGCTGCCTCTGCTGGTTCTGGAAATCTGGGGATTTGTCTCTCCGGGTTTGACTGATAAAGAGAAAAAGCCTCTGCGCTGGACCGTCCCGATGGCCATAATATTGTTTTTGTGCGGGGCGGCGCTGTGTTATTGGATTCTGCCGGTTGCATTCCAATGGTTCGCCTCATACAAGCCTGCCGATGCGCAATATATGGTCACTTTGCCGGGATTGATCCGCTTTGAGCTGCTTATGGTGCTGGCCTTCGGGTGCGCGTTCGAACTGCCCGTGGTGCTTATGCTTCTTGCACAGGTTGGCCTTGTAAACTCTAAGATGCTGAAAAATAACTGGCGTTACGCTATCGTCATCATATCGATTGCAGCCGCAAGCCTTACCCCTTCCAACGACGTGTTTTCTATGGTCACCCTGACCCTGCCTCTCATTCTTCTATATATAGGCAGCATCTATCTCGTAAAGTTTGTCGAAAAAAAGCCTGCCTCGGAACCGGACTGATCTGCCAATGGACGCCTCAGCTTTTCTTGAAAATATCGAGGCATCTTCCGGGTATCGCCATCAAATCGTCTGCTCAAAGCGTTTGCCCGCCAGATCCGCCGCCTATGGACAGGTATTTCCGCCGCTTCCCGAACAGACAGCCCGATCGCTTGCGGCAATGGGGATCGATCGGCTCTATTCGCACCAGGCCGAGGCAGTTCAGGCCGTCAGAAATGGCGAGAATATCGTCGTTGTAACTGCTACAGCCAGCGGAAAGACCCTGTGCTATAACATTCCTGTCATTGAATCGCTGGAGTTGGACAAAAACGCCCGCGCACTGTATATCTTCCCCACAAAAGCCCTGGCGCAGGATCAGCTTGGCAAGATAAAGCTCTACGATCTACCTTTTATAAAAGCGGCCACTTACGATGGTGACACTTCTCGCAAAGAGCGTCCGTTTATTAAAGCAATCTCAAATATAGTTATCACAAATCCGGATATGCTGCACATCGGCATTTTGCCATACCACACCACCTGGGCAGAGTTGTTTCGCAACCTAAAATACGTGGTCATCGACGAAATACACACCTATCGCGGGATATTTGGCGCGCACGTCAGCAATGTTATCAGGAGGCTGCGCAGAATAGCCGATCACTATGGCGCATCGCCTCAATTTGTATGCGCTTCGGCTACCGTGGCAGCCCCGCAACAACTGATGCTCGATATTACCGGATGTGATGCGCGGGTAATCGACCGCGACGGATCGCCGAGCGGGGAGAAGTATTTTCTTTTTTGGAACCCTCCATTTCTGGAGGCAAAAGGAGATCGAAAAAGCGCAAACTCCGAGGCGGTTTATCTGCTCACCCAATTGGTGACATCCGGCATAAGGTCGATCATATTTACCAAAGCCCGCAAGACCGCCGAACTTATATTTCGCAACGCTCGAACGGCTCTTCGAGACAGAAAATCCCCTTATGCTGACAGAATAATGGCATATCGCGCAGGCTATACCCCTGCCGAGCGTCGAGAAATCGAGAGGATGCTTTTCAGCGGTGAACTGATCGGAGTTACCTCGACGACGGCCCTTGAGGTCGGGGTGGATATAGGCGGACTTGACGCGGTGGTGATGACGGGCTATCCGGGAAGTATTGCAAGCGCGTGGCAGCAGGCGGGCAGGTCGGGCAGGGGATCGGAGCAGTCGATGGCCGTGCTGGTGGCCAATAATGATCCGATTGATCAGTATCTTATGCGCAACCCGGACTATTTTTTTGGCGGAACCCACGAGAGAGCAATTGTGGACAACCAGAACCCCTTTGTGCTGGCGGATCATCTTCAATGTGCGGCTCATGAACTGCCGCTGCGCAATGAAGAGATCGAATCTCTTTTTGGAGAGCGGTCATGGGAGGCGCTCGGGGCGCTTGAGGAGTTGGGCAGGTTGAGTTTTAACGGCAAGTGGTATTGGCCGAGCAGCCACTATCCGGCTTCGGGTGTCAACATTCGTTCCTCATCGAGTATGCAGTTTACTATTGTGTCTGTCGATCAGGGCGGAAAAACGCTGGGCACGGTCGATGGGCCAAGCGCATTCGAGGTGCTTCATCCCGGAGCAGTATATTTGCATGCCGGTGACTCCTATGTCGTTACCCGTCTCGATATAGATGACACGGCGGCGTATGTGGAGCGCAGCGAGGTCAACTATTACACCACTCCGGGAAGTCATGTGCGTGTGGAGGTGGAGCAGACTATCGAAGATAAAACGATAGACAAGGCAAATATACGGCTCGGCAGTGTGCGTGTGACGCATCAGGTGACCCACTTCTGGAAAAAGAGACTGCTCGGCGAGAGCATTATCGACAGGACTGAGCTTGACCTGCCGGAGGTCGATTTGCATACCGAATCCGTTTGGATTCCATTGCCCGCGGAACTGACAAGGGAAGCAGCTATGCGAGGTTTCGATCTGCTCGGCGCGATTCACGCAATAGAACACGCGGCGATTGGCATTTTGCCGTTGATTGCACTATGCGATCGCAACGACATAGGCGGCGTCTCCCATCCGAGCCATCCTGATGCGGACGGCCTTGCTTCGATTTTCATATATGATGGCCGCGCAGGAGGAGTCGGGATTGCCCGCGCAGCATTTGACAATATCGGACAGGTTCTGACCACCACGCTGAAGAGCATCGACGACTGCGCGTGTGAGGATGGCTGCCCGGGCTGCATTCAGTCCCCTAAGTGCGGCAATAACAATCAGCCGCTGGATAAAGACGGAGCCGTTTTTCTGCTGAGTGAGTTATTGAGGTCATCAGATAGTTGACGCATTACAGGCGGCTTTGGTACACTTATGGCTGTCAAAGGATCGAGGGTGAATGCGATGGTCTCCGAAACAGTCGAACTAAAAGGACATATCATTGATACGCTCACGCTAGCCAGAGTGTTGGATGGGATTCAGTCCTGGGGAGGCGAATTTGAGATCGAGGAGATGCATGTTGGCAGGACCAATGCCGATGAGAGTTGGGCAAGAATCCGCGTCAGCGCGCCTGCATCGGATGCCTTGGACTCATTGCTCAGTTTCATAGAAAAAGAGGGCGCGCAGAGAGTTGATTTACAAGATGTCCGCCTGGAGCCTTGCGAGAAGGACGGCGTTTTGCCAAATGGGTTCTATTGCACCACCAATCAGCCGACCGCCATTCGAGTGAACGCCGAATGGATACCGATTGAACGGATGGAGATGGACTGCGGTATTGCGTATGAGGACGGCAAAGCGTTTACGATTCCGATGTGTCGGGCGCGGGTAGGGCAGATGATCGTCGTTGGGCATGAGGGAATCCGCGTGGATGTTCCTCGTCGTGCCGGTCCGTCCGGTTCATTTGAGTTTATGTCCAGCGCCATATCCAGCGAAAAACCGAAGACTCTCATGGTTGAGGAGGTCGCCAATAGGATAAGGGACGTCAAAAGCCGTGGCAGGAAGGTGTTGCTGGTGGGCGGCCCGGCGATAGTGCACGCCGGAGCCGGCGAAGCTGTGGAGGAGATGATTCGTGACGAGTGGATAGAAGTGTTGTTCGCGGGCAACGCTTTTGCACTGCACGATATAGAGTATGCGTTTTACGGCACGGCATTGGGCGTCAGCCTGGAGAAGGGCACTCCCGCTCCGCACGGTCACGAACATCACCTGCGGGCGGTGAACGAGATAAGGCGGATAGGCAGCATCGCAGAAGCTGTCAGGCAGGGTGTTTTGACGAAGGGCATTATGCGGCAGTGTGTTCTAAAGGGCGTTCCCTATGTGCTTTGCGGTTCGATTCGCGATGATGGCCCTCTGCCTGAGGTTATAACCGATGCACTTGACGCTCAGGACGCGATGCGGGAGCAACTGCCGGATGTCGGGCTGGCGATAATGGTGGCGACTACTCTGCATTCGGTTGCAACGGGGAATCTGCTGCCCGCTGAGGTGGGCGTTGTATGTGTCGATATAAACCCGGCGGTGTGCACCAAGCTAGCCGACAGAGGCACTCAACAGGCGATTGGCATAATCACAGATGCGGCTCTGTTTATGAAGGAACTGGCAGACGTGCTCAGGGCTTAAATGTTGAATACGCTATTGGAAACGGTTAATTAAGACTTCAATTTATCACGGGCGAGTGGCGGAAAGGCAGACGCAGCGGACTTAAAATCCGCCGACTATATGTCATGTGGGTTCGACTCCCACCTCGCCCACCACTGTGTTTTGTGCTCAATATTAGGTGCTGCTAACAAATTGGGGCCTGACAAAGACCTCCAAAATAACAAAACTGCTAACGGATTGCTAACATAATCTACGGGATGATCCAGTAAAATTGTGCAGCGTGCTGGAAAGATATATAAGTGTTTGAATGTTGAATGCATTCATATTATTTTGTTCCAGAGCCTTGACAAGCAGGGGTTTATTGCCCATAATACGGCTGGTAAGGGTTGACTGGATGAACTCGCCGGCCTTTCTCGCCAAAAAACAAGGCTCTCTTATGAAACGGTTCAAAGCATCCAGGTTTCTGAGCGTGATACTGCTTGCAGCAATGTGCTGCTCAGTGGTCGTCGGACAATCAAATGGACGGATCGCCGGATCCGCTCAGAGTAAAAGCACGTGCGCCTGCGGGTGCTCACACGCAAACCGCTCCCCTGATCCGATTTTTCAAGCAACATATCATCCGGACCAGGATTGCAGCAACACCAAAGCAACTGATCATTGTGCGGACCAGGGCAAGAACGGATGCGGCTGCAAGCTCAAACCTGTTACAATTCCAGTGCATCTGCCTGCGATTATGGCCGACAAGTATGAGAACGATGAGCGTCAGTCTATCTCTTCTGCTTCCGATTCAGACCTGCCTGCGCACAACGCTGCTCTTCTTTGCGTTCCCGGTCACTGTTTTCGTAAAGTATTAGAACAATCCTCTCACTACCAAAGCCCAACAATTTCCTTCCAAGGCCCTCGTGCGCCTCCTGCATGATCTCTGTAGGCGGTCGATGACCGTCCAGGCTGCAACATCACGATCCCGCGGGTGAAATGGCGTCTTTGCGCCGATGCTTTTATCGGCGCCCGTGCAGTAGTTACAGGAGAGGGAAATGGCATTGAAACATATCAGATTATTGCTTATGTACGTGGCATTGGCTGCATTCGCCTTCGTCGCCTGCGCGTTGGCTGCCAATACGGGGACGATTTCGGCTCGGACTAAGACGGATGTCAATGGTTGCGGCTGCGGTTCATCCTGCACCACAGCGGGAAAATCAGCAGATTCTTTAGATCTGACTGCGGCCCAGAAGCAGAAGCTCGCTTCCATCGACAAGCAATACAACCCTCGCTCTCAAAAGATGACGAGCGAGTCCGACGGACTTCGCAGGGAGTTCGCAAAGCTGATCTCCGACGCGAATGCCGACGAGGTGAGGCTCGCCCGCGTCGTTCGCCGACAGTCCTATTTGCAAGGCGAGATATTTCTATGGAACAGACAGAGGGATAAGGCCATAGACAAAGTCTACACAGCAAAACAGAAATCAATTCTGGCGAAAACAAACGGTGGGGGCTGCGGCTGCGGTTCTACATCCGGCGGCTGCGGGTCATCACCTGCATCGAGTAATAAAGGAGGGCAATAGCAATGAGTTTCAGATTATTTGTATTCGTGCTAATGGTCGGATTGGCAGCATTATCTTCTTCTTGGTATGCGCAGAATGCTCCTCAGCCGGACGCGATGCTTGACGCTAATGTTGCC
>LSQX01365344.1_pt1 | contig 20021 bp, 21 predicted proteins | sample 654561 | NCBI WGS metagenome assembly LSQX01 (sample SAMN04489861, study PRJNA283612) | anaerobic digester metagenome | isolation source: 4 biogas reactors fed with cattle manure at either 37C or 55C with and... | place: Denmark: Kongens Lyngby | collected 2014
TAAACTAGGCTTGTTTTTCTCCATCGAGAAGGAATAAGTTTGTAAGAAAAGTAACAGGACTGCGTAGAGAGTATGGAGTTGTGTTTAACGCTCAGAAAGTAAAATATCGCACTTAAGTAATACGTGTGAAGTGAAAAACAGATATATATAAGCGAACAAGATAGGGGGAGGGCTCTTGCAAAACAATATCATGAGAAAGATATTTCGTCTATCACTCCCTCACATCTTGTACATCGTCAGATCAACGGTATGAAACAGACAGAATAGTCATCAATAAATAATGGTAATATTTGCATAATTATTACAGAACTGATGAATTTATCATAGCATAGAAAGAAATTAGATCTCTATCCGTAAAAACATGGAAAAGCCTATTAAACAATAATACAAGTTGTCGCATGAGAAGGAGAAAACAAACAAGCTTGAATGATTTAAAAATAGTGATTGGTAACTTAAAGATGAAATGGACAAAAAAAGGACCTTTCATCGGAAAGGTCCTTGACGTTAATGTTTTTACTTAGATAGAGCCGGAAGCTGCTTCCATAATAATCTCTGAAGGTGTCGGGTGTGCATGGACAGCCGAAGCTAAATCATGCAGGGTGGCTTCTAGTTGCATGGCTAAGACGCCTTCTGCGATAATATCAGTCGCCTTGTTTCCGGCAACGTGCATCCCGACCACTTCGTCATATGGTGAAACAGACAGGATCTTGACAAATCCTTTGCTGTCGCCTTCGGCCAGGGCTTTGCCATTGGCGCTCAGAAAATACTTGCTGACTTTAACATCCTCATACATTTCCCGGGCGTCTTGCTCGCTCAGGCCGACAGATGCCACTTCCGGTAGGGAATAGACGGCCATGGGAAGTTTGTCATAGTGAATCGGCTGCTCATTGCCCAAAATATGCTCGACCGCCACGATTCCTTCTTTGGAAGCGACATGTGCGAGAGGGAATTTCCCATTGACATCGCCGATGGCATAGATGCCTTTCACCGAGGTGCGAAGGAATTCATCCGTCTCGATAAAGCCGGACGGACTCAGCGTAAGATCTAATCTTTCCAGACCGCTCAGATTGGGACTGGCACCAAGCGCTACCAGAACCTTATCGAATGTTAAGCTGGATGTTTTATCGCCGCTGAGATAGCTGACCTTGCCGTTTTCGAGATTTTTGATCTCCGCCTGGGTAATGAATTCAACCTTCTGCTGGCCCAGTTCACGCTTTAAAAAGTCAGATAATTCAGCATCCATATGCGGCAGAATGCGTTCTGCCATGGTTAAGAGACTGACGCTACTGCCCAGAGCAGAAAACAGCGAAGCATATTCGACGGCGAAGATATTATCGCCTAATATGAGCAGCTTTTGCGGAATCTTTTCAAGAGACAAAATCTCAGTAGGGCTCAAGGCGTTTTTGCTATCGATGAGTTGGCTCAGACCGGGAATATCCGGGTAATGCGGCTTGGCACCGGTCGCCAAGATGATATGCTTCGTGTGAAAAGTGTCGGAACCGACCTGAACTTCGGTCGGGCTCAGCACATTGGCCTCTCCAATCTGCCACTCGACATGGCTCTGTTTGAACAGAGCTTGAATGCCTTTGTTCAAGCGAGTGACAACCTTGTCTTTTCGCTTTTGCATTTCTGACCAGTCGAATGTGATCTCACCGGAGATATGGATTCCGTGTGCCGCGGCATCCTTCACTTCTTGATATCGCTGAGCTGAGGCGAGCATGGCTTTTGCAGGGATACATCCCGTATTCAGACAGACCCCTCCTAACGAAGCCTTTTCAATGACCAGTGTCTTAAGTCCGGCTTTTCCGGCTTTGGCGGCAGCAACGTATCCACCGGGACCTGATCCGAGAATTATCACGTCATACATTTTCTCAACTCCTCAAAAGCAGCATGTCAGGATCACGCAGTGCTTCTTCTAAGAAACGCATAAATCGCACCCCGCTGGCCCCGTCGATCATGCGATGATCGTACGAAAGACTCAGTGGCAACAGATGTCCGATAGCCAGCATTCCATCTTTGACGATGGGCTTTTGCTGAATGCGGCCAATGCCTAGGATGGCAGATTCAGGATAGTTGATGATCGGGGTGCCGAAGCTACCACCGATCGCCCCATAGTTTGTGATACTGAAGGTGCTGCCACGCAGATGCTCAAGGGTAAACTTATTTTCCCGTACGAGCTCCGCCAATTCCTCAATGCCTTGCGCCAATTCTATGATGCTTTTTCGGTCCACATCAAAGAGGACGGGGACGATGAGTCCTCGATCGGTATCGGTGGCGATCCCAAGATGATAATTTTGCTTGTAGACAATCTCTTCTTTTTCTTCATCAAAGGTGCTGTTGAAGATGGGAAATTCCTTAAGAGCCAGCACAATAGCTTTCATAATAAACGGCAGGTATGTCAGCTTGACATCCTCACCGACAACTTCTTTCATTCGTTCACGGAAAGCGACCAAAGCACTGACGTCGATTTCCTCCATGGATGTTGTGTGAACGAGGTGATTCTTCGACTCCGACATCCTCTGGGAGATGGTTTTTCGGATACGGGTGATCGGCTCTCTGCGCTCTCCTTGCTCATGTGCGATTTTTTCCTCGCCTTTGATGGGGAGAGGCTCTTGCTTCATGGCCTTTTTACTATCGGCAAATTTGCGGATGTCTTCTTTCATCACCCGCCCGCCCGGACCTGTTCCTTCGATCTCATGGATGTCGACTTGGAGATCTTTTGCCAGTTTCCTGGCAACCGGTGTCGCAAGCACCTTCTTCTTCACCGGAGCTTTTTTCTCTGTGGAAGTCCCTTCCGTAGAAGGCGGCAGCTCCTCTTGACTTGAGATCAGGGTGCCGACCACGCCGGCTTCTTCATCCGTCTTTCTTTCGGGCTCCCTATTTATATCCTCCGCTTGCTTTTTGACAGAGGGTTTCTCTTCTTTTTCAGCGGCCGGAGCGGGCGTATCCTCGAGGGTCTCCTTCGGTGCAGCTCCTTTTGTTCCGTCATCGATGCTGATAAAGACCTTTCCAACTTCTAGGGTCCCGTGCTCTTCGACGTGAAGTTCGTGTACTTTACCTGTTGCTGCCGAGGGAATGGTGGTGGTCATCTTGTCCGTTTCAATTTCGGCTAGGTCTTGTCCTTCCTTAACTTCGTCGCCGATGTCGACAAGCCACTTGATCAATGTGCCTTCGGTAATGCCTTCGCCGATATCTGGGAATTTATATTCAAACATACTCTGTTACCTCCTAGTATGCGGCAAGTTCACGAATCTTGTGGCGAATACGTTCCGGGGAGGGGATATAGTGCTCTTCTCCTCTAGGAAGTGGGAAGGTGGTGTCAAAGCCTGTCAGGCGCATGGGCGGAGCCTCAAGAGATAAAAACGCCTTTTCATTCACCACAGCGATGATTTCCGCTCCGGCGCCAAAGCTCTTTGCCGCTTCGTGCACCACTAAGATGCGACCTGTTTTTTCCACAGATTCGATGATCGTCTCACGGTCCATCGGACTGATGGTTCTCAAGTCGATGACTTCAATGGAGAGTTCTTCGATTCCCGAGACCGCTTTTTGCACGTCAGGCACCATTGCTCCCCAAGTGACGACGGTTACATCGTCGCCTTCCTGAAGGACCTTTGCTTTTCCGATCGGAAGTGTGTAGGCTTCTTCCGGAACATCTTGTCTAAACGCTCGATAGATGCGTTTGGGCTCAAGGAACAAGACAGGATCGGGATCCCGAATGGCGGCAATCAATAGCCCCTTTGTGTCATAAGGAGTGGAGGGGATGACGACTTTGAGACCGGGGATATGAGCAAATAATGCCTCGGTGGACTCGGAGTGATGCTCCAGAGCTCGAATCCCACCTCCATATGGCGCGCGAATCACCATCGGCAGATGACGGAGGCCACGGGTTCGATTTCGATAGCGGGCTGCATGGCTGACAATCTGATTGACGGCCGGATAGATAAACCCCATAAACTGAATTTCCACTACTGGTTTCATACCGTTGATGGCCATGCCGATGGCACTGCCGACAATGGCTGATTCTGCCAGAGGGGTATCAAATGCCCTTTCTTTTCCGAATTCCTGTTGCAGTCCGACCGTAGCCCGAAACACTCCGCCTTCGACCCCGACATCTTCCCCGTAGACGACGACGGTGGGGTCCAGTGCCATTTCATTTTGAAGGGCTTGTTGTACAGCCTGAACGATATTGATTTTATTTGCCATCTGACGCTGCTCCTTTCAGATAGTTGCGGTATTCATCCAATTGATCCTGCAATTGCGGCGTCATCTTTTCGTAGTGATACGAGAAGATTTCTTCAATTTCTGTGTCTGAGGAGTGCTCGATGGAGCGATAGGCCTCCATGACTTCTTCCTCTAACGCCTCTTTCATCGCTTCGATCTCTTCTTGTTTCAAGAGATTTTTCTTAATCAAGTATTTCTCCACTCGAAGGAGAGGATCTTTTTCCTTCCAAGGATCGACTTCATCGTCTGTTCGATATTTCGTTGGGTCGTCCGAGGTGGTGTGGGCTCCCATTCGATACGTATACGCTTCGATGAGAACGGGCCCCGTCTCGCGAGCGTATGCAACAGCCTGTTGGCTGACGGCCAAAACAGCGAACAAGTCATTGCCGTCCACTAAGATGCCCGGCATACCATACGCAAGTGCCTTCATCGCCAGATTTTTTGATGCCGTCTGGATGACGACCGGCACGGAGATGGCATACTGGTTATTTTGAATCACAAACACATTGGGCGTACGATAGACTCCGGCAAAATTCATGGCCTCATGAAAATCTCCCTGTGATGTTCCGCCGTCTCCCGTATATGCCATCACGACGTCATTCTCGCCTTTTAGGCGGATGGACATGCCGATTCCAACGGCGTGTTGGAACTGCGAAGAGATGGGAACAGAGATAGGCAGAAGACGCAGATCTTCTCCGGTGTGGCTGCCCCATTCGTTGCCATACCAGTACTGCAAAATTTTATCTACCGACCATCCTTTGGTCAGCCACATACCGAGCTCGCGAAAGGCCGGGACCGCCCAGTCTGTTTTTTTGAGAGCATAGCCCGATCCAACTTGCGCCGCTTCCTGTCCGAGGTTTGCCGCGTAGGTCAGCATACGACCCTGTCTCTGTAGCGACAGGGCGATAGAGTCAATGGCTCTTGTTTTTTGCATCGTCCGAAACAGTGAGAGGACTTCCTCATCAGAAATTTCCGGCATCCATTCCGGCCGGATAATATCTCCTTCTTCATTTAAGACTTGAATCATCTCGTCTTCGAGCGGATTAAACTTTTCTATTAGCATACATTCCTCCTTAATGAGAACAACTGATGCTGACGTATTGGCTGAATACCTAGATGCATGTGAATGAGAAATAATAAGAGACAGTTAATGGCAAATGCCATATGTCGTTGCCATTCATATACCCACACTTGTCAGGGTCTAGTGAGGAGGGCATGGTTGATTTTTGTTAATATACGTGTAATCGGTCTAACTATGTCAAAAAATGTCATGGGAGGACCTCTCATGAAATCGAGCGACAAAGAGTGATTGTTGTTCGTTCAGAAAATGGGTGAGAAAACCAAAGAATACCGCGACCTGCTTAAATCGAGCCGATCGCGGTTGTTTCTTTAGATCAAAATACTTCAGAAAAGGGGCATTTGATTCGTATGGAAGTCTACTTTTCTCTCCAGTAATTATTGGCAGCTGCGACGGTCTGAAAGTTGATGGCGACAACTTGAGAAGCGGCTGTCAGACTGTCTGCATTGTTTGCATAATCGGGACGCAGCTTTTTCAACACCTCTACGTCTGTCTGTGTGTACTTCACTCCCATTCGAGACAGCTTGATAGCCAGTTCAAAACCTTTCTGTGGCGTGCTTGTGATAAGACTTGTGAGCCAAGTATCCATTTCAGGCCTCCTTTTTAGGTCTTTGAGAAACAGTAAACATGTGATGGATGAGCCTAGAGAGACCGCAAAAGCATGAAAAAAGTTAATTCTGTATATTATTTTTACCCCCTGAAGAAAATGCCAAAACGGTATTGTTTTTACTTAAAGATAGTGGCAAGACGATTGATTGTCAGGGTGGATGGACTAGCTTACCTTTTTTCAGTAGAGGCGTGACGCTATAATATAGGAAAACATCATCTTTTGAGGTGGAAAGAAGGTGGCAGAAGATCTTCTCCTCTAAAATGTAAGAAATCATTATCCCTATTCAAGATATATTGTCAGCATTTATGGTCTCTGGTTTTACCCATCGCCCATGTTGTCGGATGAGAGTCTCTTTACGGGTATTAAATGAAAGAACCTTAAAGGGGATTTTGGTAGTTTATGAGCTTTGAAGGGAGAGGAGTCTAAGGTGCGAATGGAACATGTGACGATATACACAAATGACTTGGAAAAGTCGGTGATGTTCTATCAGGAGATGATCGGGCTAGATGTAACAGGCGATTTAAGAGATATGGGAAGCCCCATTGTATTTCTCTGTGGACCCGAGGGCGGCACCCAAGTTGAACTCATAGAAAGTCCTGAAGAAGCTTATACAGGAAAGGGATTGTCGATCGGCTTTTTTACAGAAGATGTGGAGAAGGCGAGAGAAAAAGTGATGGAGAAGGGATATTCACCTACGGAGATCATATCTCCACATCCTGATGTCCGCTTTTTCTTCTTCCATGATCCAAATGGTGTCAAGATACAGTTTATAGGGAAATAAAGACAGAAAGGAGAGCAGATTGGGCAGTGAACGATTGAGAAATATCCGCTACTACTTGCTTCGGCACGGGCGCTACCTGGAAGTAGCTCGCTGGAACTTTCTCTTTGAAGAGGGGTCTGAGGTAGAGGTATTAAAGGCGTTGAAGGCGTATCAGAACAGAGACGGTGGATTTGGAAGATCACTTTTACCTGATTATCGCAACCCAGAGTCTTCTGTGATAGAAACGTGGTTCGCCGGACTCATTCTGCGCGAGATAGGCTTTCCCGACATGTCTGGTGGAATGATTCGTCAGATGCTTGCATTTTTTGACGAGAGAATAGACTTCTCGAATGTGGTGTCTTCAGAGCGGGTCGCAGAAGCTTATATGCCCTGGTGGTATCGCTCTGAAGATAAGAATGAAGCAGCGTATGATACATTGAGTCTTGCCGGTTTCGTCCTACGACACGATAACCCTGAATCCTCCCTTTACGCTCGGGCACAGAGTTATGTGAAGAAGGTGCTATCTGGTGAAAACAAGCCTTTGAAAGCCCATGAGATCTCCCAACTTCTTCTTTTCTGCGAAGATATGAAGATTGCTAGAAGAGATGATCTCATCTCTGAAGCGTTTAAGGAATATGTGCGACAGCAAGTGCAAAAGCACATAGAACAAGATCCTTTGAAATATCGGCTTGGTGACGTAGTCGTCAGTCCGGACCGGTTTATCATGTCTAGGAAAAGTCCGTTTTATTCTCAAAACCAGCGTATTTGCGATTTCTATGCACGCTATATAGAAGATACGGTTTTGCCCGATGGATACTGGCCTCTCAAAATAGAGTGGGAAGCCAATAGAGAATGTGAGCATGTTCTGAGAGACTGGCGAGGAATCCTCACCGTACACAATATGCTCTACTTGCAGGGGATGAAGACGGACGATGATTGACGAGCCGTCCGTATACTAAAACACAGGCTATATTTTGAGTCGTTGATAAAGAGATAAAAAGATGTCTGTTTGCCCCTGAGAAAGAATCTAGGATAATTTTGACTTTGAAGTGGTTTTTTGATGATGAAAGGCCCTTAGATTTAAGCTCATTTGTCTATAGCTTTTCTTTGACATCAGGTGGGGAATGCCGAAGGTACATATTCCGGAATTCGCTGAACCTAGACTGTGCTAATTCTGTTGAGTACGAAAAATCATGTATTGTCCTACAAATGTTGGTATAACAATAGCTACTGATGAGATGAGTATACTTAGAAATAGTTTTTGCCTATCCATTTTTCTAAAATATTGCTTCCACACAAATAAAGACACTCGAATGATAATTTATCTACTTTTGTTTTTTTATACTTTGTGAAAGCTTTGAAACCCTAGTTATTACCAATCTCTCTCCTTATAGCCCTATTTAGAAAATCTCCTTTTCTGATGTAATATTATTATTAAAAAAGGGATGATCTAGGATTGTTAAACTATAAAAGTAAACCGCAAAATCCTCATAAAGCGCACTTGACAATGCTTGAGATCGCACTTCTTGCAAGGTTTTTTGTGTTTCTAACATCTTTTCTAAACCTTGGCCGATCGAAAAACTTGATTATCTTGCAACCAAATTGGTCGTAATTCGTACTTAATGGATGAGAGGAGGTGTTTCGTGGACGACCTTCAAATTATAGAACTATTCTTTGAACGTAATGAGCTTGCAATAAAAGAGACGGACGCAAAATACGGCAAGCTGTGTTTTAGAGTAGCAAAAAATATTTTGCATAACAAGGAGGATTCCGAAGAATGCGTTAAAGACACATATTTAAGTGTGTGGAATACAATCCCGCCAACACGCCCCGTCCGATTTGTGGCATTTATTTGTAAGATCGTTCGAAATCTTGCCTTGAAGAAGTACGATTATATCTATGCTAAAAAATGCTCACCAAATATGAAGGTATCTCTTGAAGAGCTAATAGAAATATTGCCAGACGACAGAATAAGCGTAGGAACAGAAGATAAAGAAATAGGCGAAGCAATAAGCTGTTTCTTGAGAACAGAAAACGAATCTGCCAGAAATGTGTTCATACGTAAGTATTGGTTTTTTGATTCCTTGAATTGTCAAACTAAGTGCAACACAGTGTCGTGCTGAATTACATACGGTGTTTAAGTCGCTAAATTTTTTCTAGGCCTTTTGTTGAGCTTATCAAATATTTGTTCATTAGCATCACCAAAGAACAAGGTCGCTAACCCTGTTATTTCGACCTTGTCTCATGTGATTATTTTATATTTTTATATGTCGCACTCAGGTGGATGTCCAGATTGTAGCCTGAAGCTTTTGTGATTCCTTCGATCTTCATTTCCATAGGGTTCATTGTCTTGCGATCATAGATCAAGATCACAGAGATCTTTTCATCGGGATGATCTGCGTCAAAGGCTAGGTTGATTCCGTAATAATGAAACACGTCTTGGATCAGTTCACGAGCGGCGCTGCCCTCCAGTGCTATGGAAGCGCGCAGCAGTTCAGTGGTTTGTAGCTCCATCTTAGTCTTGCGCCACAATGACCTCTGAATGGCTGTTTCTGTATCGTACATGTCGCGAACACGTCCGGGAGACATGCTATTTTCTTTGACAAATTGTTTGGCGGCTTCGTCATAAGAGTAGACGGTGCCGTCTTTTGTGTATATCTCAAATCTTGCCGGCCCTAAATTTAGGAAAAATGGTGCTGAGGTAAGGAGCTTCACATGGGTAGAAAGCGGAAGTTCCTGATGCTTTAGATGCTTATCCACGGTGATCTCAAAGCTCGGCATCAGAAAGCCTCCTCCAGAGGCTTTTACAAGAATCGCTGTCTTTGTCTCAAAAGACTTCAGAGAAACCAGGCGGCTCAGCACTTTTTCTCTATAGTCTTCGTAAGATAGCTCTTTTTCTAAGACTGGCTTCTTGGAAATCGGACGAGGTGTTCTGTTTTTTTGACGGGGGAGGGGCTGGGCGTCCACCGTCGAGCTTTCCTTTTCTACATACACCTGCTCCGGAGGATCGAGGGATACGGGGGGCTCCGTATTGGGTTTTGTGCAGGATACGAGTAAAAGAATCATTGCGAAGATCATGGTGAAGCGTTTCATCTGTGATCTCCTCCTAAAGGTGATAGTCTTTTCCTACCCACTCAAGCAGAGCTTGCAAACATTCTCGCTCTGACCCTTGTGCATGGGAATAGATGAAAAGAACGCTGAGTATCCTGTTTTGTGCATAGTTTCTAGAAAGCGTGTAGAATGATAGATAAAGAAACCGAGCACGAGAGAACCCTAAATAGGAGAATCATATGTTTAACAAGAGCGCGGCAGAACAGCTCCAACTGATAAAAAAAGGAGAGCTTGGGATAGAAGAACTTGTCCGGATGTATTTGGAGCGGATCGAAGCATACGATCAGGGGGCTGATGGACTCGCTTCCGTCTCTGAACTCAACCCCCGCGCGCTGGAAGAGGCAAGGAAGATGGATTCGCAGAAGGATCGCCGTGCACCTCTGTTCGGATTGCCTATTCTGATTAAAGACAATATCGATGTGGAGGGACTTCATTCCACATCGGGGTCTTTGGCGCTGGCAGATAATCTCGTGCATAAGGATGCCGATGTGACGGCAAACCTCAAGAGAAACGGAGCCATCGTTCTTGGAAAGACAAATATGACAGAGTTTGCCAATTACATGGCTGAATATATGCCCGGAGGATACAGTTCCCGCGGTGGACAAGTCATGCATGCGTACGATCGGCAGAAAAACCCGGGAGGATCGAGTAGCGGCTCGGGTGTCGCTGTTTCTGCAGGACTCTGCTCTGCGGCGATCGGAACGGACACCTTCTTTTCGATCGTCGGCTGCGCGACACTAAATGGCATTGCCGGGCTGAAGCCTGCTCATGGCTCTTTGTCCCTTAGAGGGATCATTCCGATTTCGCATACGCTGGACATGGCGGGTCCTATGACAAGAGACCTTACAGATGCCCTCCATGTGTACTCGGCGATGAGAGACACCCCATTTGAAGAGGTCAAGCCAAAAAATGTAAAGGAGCTTCGAATAGGAGTAAATCCTTTCCGCACAAAGAGGGTGCCGGAAGAACGGGTCGCCATGACAGACGAGCTGATGGATATCCTCAAGGGAGAGGGTGCATTTGTAGATGTGGTTCACCATCCTCATAAAATTGCGGAAGACGAAATCATGCACTATGAGTTTCGCCATGCGCTTGAGGCGTATTTGTCTACATCGAATGCTAAGAGAAAGACACTGGCTGAGATCTTAGCGTTTTATGGAGAAGACCCGGAAGGACGTATGCCACATGGATATAAGTATCTTCGCAAAGCGCTGGAGGAAGCGTCCGGAAAAATGGATGAACCGGAGTATATGCAAGCGCTCAAGACACGTGAAGCATACAGAAGAGAAGTGTATCAAAGCCTGGAGACATTTGACGCTGTCCTGATGAGCGGTCATACGGGGATCATGCACTTTATTGGAGCACCGTCTGTAGCCCTGCCTATTGGAATGGCAAAAGACGGGACACCGATGGGAATGATTCTCTATGGAAAAGACGAACGAGAGTTGTTCTCTGCTGCCCTGACCATTGAGAGATATACGGAGCGGGTCCCGCTTCCCCCAAAATACAAGTAAGAAGACTTTTTTAGAAAATTGATCTGCATCAAATACTTCTTTGTGTTGCCCTGCTAACATATATTTAACCGCTTATGACTCGTCTAGGAAAAAGCGAAGAAAAGTGAAAGGATGTTGGAGGGAGCGACGATGAAAAACCTAAAAGAAGTGGTGGAGAAGAATCTTGATAAATTGATCCTTTACGTCCCTATCGTGGCTAGGGTGCATGGGGGAACGCATCCCGAGTTTCATAAGGTAAAAAGTGTCTTCGATCAGATGCTTCCCAAAATGCAAAATCTGGAGGCGCAAACGCCGGAGCTAGACTCAGAATTCGAGGAGCTGCGCCGCATTACCGACCATTACGAAGTGCCGACAGATGTCTGTGAGAGCTATGAAGCCGTGTATCAGATGCTCGAAGAACTTGATCAAGCATATACGAAGTGACTTACATCAAGGGATCATCGATCCCTTTTTTTGATTATAGTCCCTCTAGAAGTGGTACACAGTAAACCTAAGAAAACGAATGCGTCGATAAAGGAGAAAACATGAGTGATGCCAGAGAGCGGATGGAAAAAGCAAAAGAGGCATACGCGGAGGTCGTAAAAGACAATGAACAGCTTCGAACGACCGTAAGCTTCTTAAGAGAAGCCGCCGCACGACTTGAACCGCTGGCACAGTACTACTTTGAGGAGTGGCTCGAAGATCTCACGGACCTCGAAGAAACTGAGTATGAGAATGAGATCATGAATGAAGATGCCATCTATACTGAGATTGCCGATCAGTACGAGTTGATGAAACAAATCCTTCTGATTGCAGCAAAATACATCAACGACGAGCGTTCCTATTAATATCCTTTCTCACAGACTCTGATAGCGACAAAAAATGCACCGGACGAAGAGATGTAAATCTTCTCATCAGGTGCATTTCTATTTCTGCTTTAATTAGCCAATCAGATCTTCTACTTTTTTCAGTTCATATCCGAGATCTTCGGCAACGGGGGCATAGGTGACATACCCTTCAGCCGTGTTGACGCCGGGGGCTAATTCAGGAAATCTTTTGCAGGCAGCTTTCCAGCCCATGTTGGCAATGGCCACGCCATAACGCGTGGTGGCGTTGGAGAGGGCCTGGGTCGCAGTCTTGGCGACGGCTCCTGGAATATTTGCCACGGCATAGTGGACAACCCCGTGTTCAACAAAGATGGGATTCGAGTGCGTCGTGGGTCTTCCGGCGGTCAGATCGGTTGATCCACCTTGGTCGATCGCTACGTCGACGATGACGGAGCCGGGCTCCATGGTCTTGACCATTTCTTCCGAGATCAGCTGCGGTGCTTTATGACCGGGGATGAGAATGGTGGAGACGACGAGGTCGGCGTCTTTGACGACTTTAGCAATATTAAAGTTGTTAGAGTAAAGAGTCTCGATTTTGTCGAGGAAGATGTCTGCGACTTCGCCGAGTCGATCGATGTTAACATCAAGAACAGTGACTCTGGCTCCCATGCCTACGGCAATGCGGGTGGCGGCCGTTCCTACGACACCGGCGCCGAGAATGACGACATGTGCGGGGGGAACACCAGGTACGCCTTGTAAGAGAACGCCTTTTCCACCTTGGGGTTTCGTTAAGTACTTTGCGCCTTCTTGAACAGCCATGCGACCGGCAACTTCACTCATGGGCTTAAGAAGCGGCAGGGCTCGTCCGACTTGAACGGTTTCAAACGCAATACCGACACACTTTTTGTCGACGAGTTCTTTTGTCAGAGGCGCATCGGCTGCCAGATGCAGATATGTGTAGATGATAAGGTCTTCGCGGAAATACTTGTATTCACTGGCAATCGGCTCTTTGACCTTGTAGATCATGTCTGCCTTTGCCCAGACGTCTTCCGCTTTTTCAAGGATCGTTGCTCCGGCGTCTCTATACTGCTCATCTGTAAAACCAGACTCCAGACCTGCTTTTGTCTCTACGTAGACAGTATGTCCTTCGTGGACAAACTGATTGACGCTTGCAGGTGTACATGAAACACGACTTTCCTGATCTTTGATTTCTTTTGGCACTCCAATGACCATACGTTTACTCCTTTTTCTTTTGACAATATTCTAACCATCACAATCATAACACGAATAAAAGAAATTTTGAACTATTCTCAAGTAAAGAAACGAAGGAAAAAACGGCGGTGTTTAGGGTCTTCTAGATCACTGAGATATCATAGATAAGGAGGGGTCTCTATGCTAAGATGAAAGAAGAAACTTCCACGCGCGGGAGCGATCCCTTTGGCGGGTATGTCAACAGGTCGCTGGCGTGTCACATATATCACACGGTGAAAAGACAGGAGGAGTCGATGGACGCCAAGCAAACATACTATCAAAATGTCTCGAAGACCATTATCAACAACTTAAAAAAGAGACAGATGGAAGGATACTATTGTCAAACGTCTTCAGAAGCAAAGGAATTGATATTGTCCCTGATGCCTTCTGGCTCCAGTATCAGCTGGGGAGGCTCTCTCACGCTGGAGCAGACCGGCATTCTAGAGGCGATAAAAAAATCTGAGTACGTTGTCTACGACAGATACCTGGCGCTCTCAAAAGAGGAGAGAAAAGAGCTGTACTCCCATGTCGTAGGCTGCGACTATTTTCTGATGAGCACCAACGCCATCACGCTAGAAGGCGAATTGGTCAATATCGACAATACGGGAAATAGGATTTCTTTTCTCTGCTTTGGTCCGGACTCTGTGATTGTCGTCGCTGGGATGAATAAGGTGGTTCCCGATGTTGACTCGGGCATGAAGCGGGTGCAAAATGTAGCTTCTCCACCCAATACGACCAGGCTTGGCAGAAAGACGCCATGCGCAGTGACGGGAAGATGCGCGGACTGTTTGGTCTCTGATACGATCTGTGCGCAGAAACTTGTCACACGCTATTCTCCGACGCCCGGAAGAATCAAAGTCGTCTTGATCGGTGAGGAGTTAGGCTTTTAGTGTTTTTCGTGTAAGACGAGAGTTGATGCGTGATGTACTCCGATGAAGCAAAGCTACAAGGAGCTTTTATGAAGATTCCCAAGTCTTTAGTCAGAAAAGGATTCGCGGTGGTGAAAAAGCATGTCGGCCCTGTCGTAACAGAAGTGGTGACATCGGTTGCTCCTGTCGCGGAAAGAGCACTGGACCGTTTTCATGAAAAGAAACGAGAGACTGTGGACCTGTCAAATGTCATAGATCTCCCTGTCGAAAAGGCCGTATCCTACCTAGAGGATAAGGGATTTGTCGTTCATCCGGTCCTTTTGCCCCCTCACAGTAAACACAGACGTGATCGCCCCGACATCGTAATCGACGTCGTGCCAAAAAAAGCGAAAAGGGATGCACAGATTCTTGTCAAACTGTACTATATCGACAAAGAGACCTTGGAGCAGAGCCATCAGATGGTCGAACTCGTCAATGTCGTGGGGATGACGCTGGATCGGGCGACAAGTATTTTAGAGGGACGAACTCTCCATGTGGCGACGCTCATTGCTCCGGCTAAGAAAGAATATGCGCAGCTCCAAGCAGAGCAGGTTGTTGCGATGAAACCTGCGCCCTCTCCCTTTATAAAAAATGTGAAAAAAGGGTCGGTGGTTCAACTTCACTACATTGACGAGCCGACGCTTGAAAAAAGCCGATGGCTTCAGCTAATGCATCAGGAGAAGATCCTTGCACGCAATGAAAAAGTCAGTGCTCCGCTCCTTCGGGTAAAAAAGTGGGTGGAAAGAAAAAATAAAGACGGGTCATAGGAAAATTCCTTCCCGTCTAGCTGAAATCGGTCGTATTTTTCAACACATATTGACGTTCAGATATGTGTTTTTTTGTGTTATTTTTTGACGACAGATGATTTTAAATAGATGGATCCCATGCCTTCGACGCGCGCCTCGATGTCATGATCGTCGACCGGTTCATCCAAAAGCCGAATGCCTCTGACACGGGTACCCTGTTTGATGACGTCTTTTCCCAGACGGAGATCTCTGATGACGGTGACGTCGTCTCCATCTTGAAGTGGGTTTCCATGTACGTCGCGAATGATCAGGGCTTCTTCTGCAGCTTTTTGGCTTTCTGCGGTCCACTCGTGAAAGCACATGGGACAGACATAGAGATGGCCGTCTTGATAGGTGAATGTTTCTTGGCATTTGGGGCAAGCAGGTAAAGACATGATACGCTCCTTCTTCTCACGCAAAAGGGTTTATCACCCTAGTGATGGATGAATACTGTCTCTAGGATACCATAAACCTCTATAGTGTACCCATTTGAGGATAGTCCCGACTCTCCGAGGAAGGTAAAATCAATATTGACATAGATTTTTGTGGAAGATGTACCTGTTCGACGATTCTGATAAGGAGAAGAACACATGAAAAACACGAAGAAGCTCACGATCCTTCATTCCAATGATCTCCACGGTGATTTCCTCGCTGAAGAAATAGATAAAAATCTCGTAGGCGGCGTGTCGATGCTCTCCGGCTACGTGGAGAAGGTCCGTGCAGAGAAAGAAAACGTCATCTATGCCGTCGCAGGCGATATGTTTCGCGGATCGCTGATTGACTCAGAATACAAGGGAATCTCTACAATAGAAATTATGAATCTCCTCGCACCGGATATTGTGACGATTGGAAATCATGAGCTCGATTACGGAATCGCTCATCTGCTTTTTTTGGAAAAATGCGCCAAATTCCCGATTATCAATGCCAATGTGTACATCAAGACGACAAATACACGTCTGTTCACGCCATATAAGATCATTGAAATGGACGGAATGCGCATTCTCTTTATCGGCATCATTACAGAAGAGGTGATGGCGCAGGCAAGGCGAGAAGATCTAATCGGTGCCTTCATCGACACCTTCGATGCGGCAAGAGAGGTGGAGAGAATCTGCAATGCATACCGCTCCGTGGATATTGACTTTACGGTGCTTTTGACGCATATCGGATTTGAAGAAGACAAAAAGCTTGCCCGACTTCTCAGTGAAGAGAGTGGAGTGGATCTGATCTTGGGTGGGCACAGTCACACCATGATGGAGCAGCCGTATGTTGAAAACGGGATCATGATCGCACACGCCGGAGACGGAACGGATCAGATTGGTCACTTAGACCTCGTGATCGACATGGATCGAAACACCTTCGATTCTTATGAGTGGAAGCTCGTGCCAATCGATGAGACCCACTGCCCGAGAAATCTGAAGCTAGAGGAACTCATAAAGAATTATAAGCGAGCGACCGATGCAAAGTACGTTCGCCACGTCACCAATTTTCACCGCCAGCTGACGCATCCTGAGCGAAATCAGGAGACAGAGCTAGGCAATCTCTTTGCCGACATCATAGGGAGATCTCTAGGTGTAGATATCATGCTACTTGCCTCAGGAAGCATTCGAAAGCCATCCCTTGGGCCGATTGTCTGTTATTCTGATCTCATGGAGATCTTTCCGTTTGATGACGGGATCTATCTATTCAAAGTGACTGGCAAGTCATTAAAGAAGATGCTTCACTTCATGCTGCGAGAGGAAGCGTTTGCAGGGAATACGGAATTCTACCAGGTTTCAAAAGGGCTGAAGATGATCTATTCACGCTCGAAACGAGCATTTGAAGAATTTAGTTTCCAGGATGTGCCAGTAGAAGAAGAGCGTCTGTATACACTGGCTTTGCAAGGCTTTCATTTTTTGAATATAGAGGATTTTCTGGGCGTGGCCATGGAGGACATCCGCTTTCATCAGATGCCTCGCCTGATCTCCAGTTCCTCGTTAGACATCTTAGAAGAAGCACTGATATCCATCGCAGGGTTGGATGCGAAGGTGGAAGGCAGAATTACCATTGTTGATTAGTCTACAACACAAACTAGGGGGTTGACATGTTTAAAGGACTATTTGAAAAGAAGAACTGTGACATCTGTGACGGGAAGATCGGCGTCCTCGGGAATCGAAAATTAGACGACGGCAATCTCTGCAAAGACTGTGCGAAAAAACTGTCGCCATTTTTCAGCGAAAGAAGAAAGTCGACGGTGGAGGACATCCGAAAGCAACTACACTACCGAGAAGAGAATGAAAAAGCACTGTCGAATTTTGTACCTACGAGGATTTTTGGCAAGAGAAGACGTGTCCTGATTGATGAGAGAAGCAGACATTTCATCGTCACGCATCAACAAGATTGGCAGAGAGGAAACCCCGACATCATCGGCTTAGATCAGGTGACTTATGTCAATCTCGATGTAGATGAAGACAGAGATGAAATTTTCCGTGAAAGCAGCGACGGGAAGAAAGAAAGCTATTCTCCGCCGCGCTATGAATACGAGTATACATTTTGGATAGATATCGGGGTGCAATCTCCTTGGTTTGACAATATTCGCTTTCAATTAAATGACGAGAATCCTCGATCACGTCATGACAGCATGTATCGAAGTTATGAGCGCGAAGCCAATGAATTGCGCCAGACACTTTTAAAAAGAGAAGCGCCGGCAGAGGCAGGGCAGGCTTTTGCCGCCACACCGCCTCCTGAGCCTCAGCAAGCGATGGGTCCCAAATTCTGCGGCAGCTGCGGTGGAAGTCTCAACCCGATGGAGCCTTCGAAATTCTGTCCGAATTGCGGAGCTCCGACAGGCGTGTAGTCTGTAGTAACATCTCAGTAAAAGAGGTATGGGAAGCGCCATTGCCTCGATAAGAAAAGTGACATATTATAGTGATTAGGCCGGTCTTTTCAGACCGGCCGTTTTCATTGACACAGTATTACTCAAATGATTCGACGCCTGCGAGTTCAACGGCTTCTTTTAAGTATTGATCCAGCAGTCCCTGCTCTTTGAGTTCTTTAATACATTGATTGAGGTGATCTATTAATTCCGTGTTCCCCTTTTGCACAGCGCCTCCAAACCCTATGCCGTCAGAGACGATGCCGACGTCTTGGACCATGAGATCGTCATTGGCTGAAACATACGCCATGCCGACAGGGCCTTCGCCAAAGACGCAGTCAATTTTTCCCGTCTTCAGCTCCGTAATCAGGTCATAGAACTTTGTCAGACCGATGCCTACTTCTTCTCCGAGCACTTCTTTTGCGATGGTCTCCTGTACCGTCCCTTTCTGATAGCCGCCCTTTACTCCGGCTAGGCTGGCAAGATCCGTGTATTTCTCTTGATCTTCTTTTCTGATAATGATAATCTGCTCGGTTTTAAATAGGATATCTGTGAAATCCGCTACTTCTTTACGCTTATCATTGGGAGAAAGAGCCGCCATCACCAGGTCAAAATCGCCCTTACTGAGGCTGATCAAAAGGCCATCAAACGACATGTCGACGATTTTTAGTTCAACCCCTAGTGAGTCTGCAAAATACTGCGAGACAGCGATATCAAAGCCGACGATCGTATCTTCTCCATCAATCTGTGTATGGAACTCAAACGGAGGATAGTCTGCAGAAGTTCCCACGACGAGCACCCCCGCTTCTTTGATCTTTTTTATCGCCTCGCCCTCTTCGCTCTCGGCAGGTGCACTTTCTTCAACGGGCGTCTCTTCTGCCGTCTGCGACACGTCGGGTGTCTCTGCAGCAGGTGTTGTTTCTTTCGCGGGTGTAGCTGCACATGAAAGGAGTTGTGTGCTCAGCATCACCAGTAGCAGTACTAGAATAATGTGTTTTAGTGTTTTCATTTGTCGCTCCTATTATTTTCTTTTTCTATTCCCACATGGGGTTGTCCCATAGTTTTGCTGTCGTCCCGAGCTTCATCTCCACCGCATTTTGAAAGATCTGATAAGCGACCATGATGTCCAGTGCCCCGATGCCCATCGAGGAGCAATAGAGCGACTGTTTAGCATGTTTGCGGCCAGGTTTCTTTCCGAGAACGAGCTCGGATATCTCTGTTACATCTTCTTTTGAAATGCTTCCTTTTTCATACATCTGTGTGATGACTTTTCCTTTGTATGTGATCATCTGCTTCCAGTAATCAACAAAGTATCCGTCCATCTCCTCCACGACATCGATATGAACTTCGTTGGAGGCCATATTGATAAGCGTGATCCCTTGATGGATCCAGCTCTTATCGATAAACGGCTCGCTGGCGGTGGTCTGTGTGACAATGAACTCGGATTTTAGAGCGGAGGCCTTGCTGTCGGAGGTGGGGATGATCTCGGCCTTGATCTGGTCTTGATATTCTTTTGCGAGTGCTTCTGCCTTTGATAGATCGAGATCAGCCAGGTAAATGGTCTTGAGTGTCGGCAAGGCCTCGTTCATCGCCAGCAGCATCGTTCGACCGATCACCCCTGCACCGACAAATGTCGCAGTCTGAGTGTTTTTTGGAGCCGTATACTTGGCAAAGACGCCGGCAACAGCAGACGTGCGCATCGCGGTGATGAGCGTGCCATCAAGAATACAAAACGGCAACACTGTCTCCGGGTCACTTAGGATGATGATGTCAATCCCGTAGGGGATGCCTGGCGTGAGGGCGTTTTTCTTGGATTCAGCGGCCCATTTGACACCGCTGATGTGAACGTCGCCTCCGATATAGGCGGGCATGGCGTTAAAGAAGGATTTCCAGTGCACCTGATCGTTTGGGATCAAGGTGCGAAGCTTGGGAGGATTTTGGATTTCTCCCTGACCTAAGAGAGAATAGGTTTTTTCCGTCACCTCGAGAATCTGTTTCATGTCGAGCAGTCCTGCTTGGATCACTTCTTCTTGTTTCAGAAAAAGGATGTCTGAATTCGTGGTATGTATCATATGGTTCTCCTATTTTTCAATTATTTATTTAAGCAAATTGCAATAACAAGTTGA
>LSQX01141686.1_pt3 | contig 20019 bp, 14 predicted proteins | sample 654561 | NCBI WGS metagenome assembly LSQX01 (sample SAMN04489861, study PRJNA283612) | anaerobic digester metagenome | isolation source: 4 biogas reactors fed with cattle manure at either 37C or 55C with and... | place: Denmark: Kongens Lyngby | collected 2014
ATAGCAGTAGAGGAGGATTGCCTGGAACGCTGGGAAATCATCGGCCACTTTCGTTATCCCCTTTTATAGAGTCCAATACCCTTAAGAAAACCTCCACCAACTTAGGGTCAAATTGACTGCCAGCCTTGTTCCGCAGCTCTTCAACTGCTTCCTGGTGAGATTTAGCCCGGCGATAAGGTCGCTCATTAGTCATGGCATCATAGGCATCAGCAATAGCCATAATACGGCACTCCAGGGGTATTTCCTCCCTCTTCAGGCCCAAGGGGTAACCCTCTCCGTTCCACCATTCATGGTGTTTGAGAATCCAGTCAGATATCAGTACCAATTCGGGTACTGACAATGCAATACGATGCCCGATTTCGCAGTGCTTTTGCAATATGCGATACTCTTCCTCGGTCAGTTCATCCTCCTTAAATAGGATGGAATTAGGTACTCCTACTTTACCAATATCGTGAAACTGAGCCAGCAAGCGCAGATCATTTACCGTTCGGTCAGACATGCCTAATTCCTGAGCCATATGTTCCATCAATATTTGCAGTCGCTCCGCATGGCCTTCAGTAATATAATCCCTGGCTTCTAGGGCTTTCACCAAAGTCTGAACTATTGTACTGCGGGCACTCCTGCCACTGTCCAGCTTTTTCCGGTACATATTGTCGTCGGCTTCCTTAAAAACCTCCAACATTGATACCTGGGGGTCTTGACGAACTGCATAACCCAGAGAAACGCTGATGGGAAAATCACCATGCTCCTGATTAAATGTCTTTACCCTATCCCAAATAGAATGAATCCTTTCCTCCAATAGCTTAGGGCTGGCATTGGGAACAATGGCGGCGAATTCATCGCCTCCCACCCGGGCCAAGATGTCATCACCGCGGAAACAACTCTTCATCAGGGCAGATACCACCCGCAGCAGGCGGTCTCCTTGCTCATGACCAAGGGTATCATTAACCAATTTTAAGCCATCCACATCGCACATTATTAATCCAACTGGGTTGGAACTCGATTCATGCCGTTTTAATTCCTCTTCAAAATACCGGCGGTTGTACAACCCGGTTAGGGGATCATGATGACTTAAATAAGTTAACTTCTCCTGAGCAGCTTTTTGTTCAGTAATATCACGTCCTACGGACTGGTAATAAATGCTATTCTCAAAAGCATCAAAAATGGCCCGGTGAGTCCACTGCTGCCAACGAATATCCCCATTAGATAAAACCACCCGGTATTCCAATGTACAGGAAGGGTTTTCCAGTGACAAGCTACTCAGTTGCTGCATGACCTGAGTTCGGTCTTCTGGATGAATAGTTAACTTGAAGTCCTTATCCAGAACCTGCTCCTTCTTTTTATTAAAGTAGCGGCAGTAGGCCCCATTCACAAAAGTAATTCTGCCGTCGGGACGGCTGCGGCAGATAAGTTCGGTTTGATCCTCTACAATAGCCCGGTACTGAGCCTCACTGATCTCCAATGCCCGCTGGGCTAATTGGCGTTCGGTAATATCCTCGGCCAATACCATGCCCCCAATAATTTTATTGCCATCGCCGTAAAGGGATGATGCATTCAACCTGATAATACGTTCCGAACCATTCTTATGTATAACAGGTAATTCATAGCTATCTTTGGATCCCTTCTCAAGCCGGGAACGTATTCCCTGGTAGACCTTATCTCTTTCATCAGATCTGACAAAGTCAGCCACATGACAGCCTATAATCTCCTCCGGCCGGTAGCCGATCACGTCAACGGACCGCTTGTTAACAAAAGTAATGCAGCCCTCTCGATCGTAGGTAAAAAACATTTCATGCAGGTTGTCAATTAAAGTGTTCAAATACTCCACCTGTTGGCGCAGGTTTTTCTCACTAGCCTGCAAAGCTAGTTCAGCTTTTTTACGGTCGGTAACGTCCCGTACAATACCACGGAAGCCAACTACTTCATTATTTTCTTTGATAGGAATGACTGTACTTTCTACAACTAGCTGGCTGCCATCCCTATGCCTCACGTACCACTCAAAATCCCGCACCCTTTTACCAGTTTTATAAACATGATTGAAGATATTACTAACCCGGTTAGCATTAGCCTCATCCATAATAGCCCGGTAATTCTTACCCAACAATTCTTCAGTACTATAGGCAATCCTTTCACCCAGGAAGCGGTTTACAAACTGGAAATTGCCTTCCAGGTCCACCTCAAAGTACCCATCATCAATGCGCTCGATCATGTTGCGATACTTTTGTTCACTCTCAAACAACGCTTTTTCTATTTTTTTGCGCTCGGTTATATTGCGCATGGTTTCTATGGCACCTACCAAATTGCCACTACGCTCCCGCAAAGGCGCACTTTTGCAGGACAGATAGGAGCCATTCACACCCAGTTGAGGGCAGTATATTTCCGCAAATAACGTGTCATTTTCTATTTTATTGACGACGATGTTGTTATTTTCGATTAATTGTGGATCCAGCGCCATATCGATCAGCATGGGAACCCGGCGGCCATAGAAAGGAATAGCATATTCGTAATTACCTCGCCCCAAAATATCCCGGGCTTTGATACCCGTTAACTCTTCCATAGCGTAGTTCCATAACTCCACTTGACCTTGTTGGTTTATTACAAAGGTAGGCTCTGGTAAGAAATCGATAAAAGTTTGCAGTCTTTGATGAGCCTCAGCCAGAGCGTTTTTATTTTTTTCCGACTCCTCCAGCTGAGCACGCAGTTCTTCTTCCGTAGCCAGTTGTTGTTGGTTGGCTGCCACTAGTTCTTCACGAATCCTGAGCAGGGTTTCATTACTGAACTGCAATTCCTTTTCCATCTGGCGCCTTTCCGTGACATCTTCTGCTAAAGCCATTTCCCCAATGATTTCACCATTTTTTATAATAGGCGAGGCTTTCAACTGGAAAACCCGTTCACTGCCATCACGATGCAAAACCTTGACCAGATAGGTATCCTCTTTACCCTCAGGTATGCGCCGTTTCAATTCCTTGATAAAATATTCCCGGTATCTTTCAGGGACAAATTCCCACAAATACCGGCCTAGACACTCATGAGGGTGGTAACCTAAAATATCAAAGGATTTGCGATTGGTGAAGGTAATCCTCCCATTTACATCGTAAGTATAGAAAAGCTCGTTAATACTGTCTAAAAGCAGACGATAATCGTCATTCTGTTCGGAATTAAGGAGAGACTCCTTATTGTGACCGTCATTTACTATGAATAATATAGGTCTTAGGTCTCCTGTTATGGATAAGGCAACAGCTACCACATCCACTGGTATAATCTTGCCCGACCGGTGCATAAATTGTGTACTATACAGGCAGGAGAAACCAGGTATCATTTGCTCCAAGCGCGAGCAATCCTCGTCCTGGTGCTGGTGATGAGTAAGGCTTGTTACCCAATTAAGATGGAGGGCATCAGGTAATTCATAGCCCAATAAGCTGGTAAAGCTGGTGTTGCAGGCTAGAATTGTACCGTCTTTAGTACCCGCAAAGACCGGTTGTGAAATACTTTCTATTTGATATTGCAGCTGACTAAAGCCGCCATGTTTCATTCTCATTCCTCCGTTATAAAATTCCAACCAGTTCGACCCATTATACTTAATTATAATATAAAATATTCTTTTGTAGCCTTATTCTTCCACAGTCCCAAAAAAACCTTCCTGATTAATCGAAATATAGGATTTTGTTCCCAGGGCCTATTGTGTATAGGAATGTCTTTGTTATCGCAGCCGGTATAACCTGTCACTGATTTTCACAGGAGACTAATCGGCTAATGGAACTACAAGGCTATTTGCTTTATGGTTTTAGTTTGGCGATGCCTATTTCCTCGTGTAAAATAATAAGAGTGTATTGAAGGCAGGGTTGAGCATGAAAATAGAAACAGTGGACCTTCATAATCTGAGTCTAAGTGATGCGCTGGCAAAAGCCGAAAAAAACTTGATTTGGTCTATTGAGCATCAAGTCCAAGTAATCGATTTTATACACGGCAAAGGGCTACACAGTGACCGGAGATTTTCGGTTATTAAACAAGAACTGCGCCGCTATCTGAAGGATAATGCCCAGCTGAAAGATGCCGGATACCGTGTGGTGCCTGGAGAATCAGATCTCCCCATCGCATTGAGTTTTGATGAGGGTCATACTTTAGTGGTGGCCCGGGGGCTGGAAAAAGAGTACCTGGGAGGACGTCGCCAGCAAGAGAAAAACCGGTTGCTGTTTTCTAAAGAAGGACGGCAGGCTAGAAAAAGCGCCAAATCCATACAGGCCTCTAAACGTAAGCGCAGGCCGCGATAAAACGGTATTTTTTATGAGGTAGTTTTATGTTACACTGTCTCTTAACTGACTTGCCAAGGAGGATGCTTTGTGTTTATCCATGTTACTGATCAAGTGTATATGGTTGCACCTACTGATCAGGGCACTTTCCCAAGTTCTATTTCCTTTTATATTGACGATGAAATACCTACCCTAATTGATACTCCTTTGACGGTTTGGGCCCAGGCATTCAAGGCTAGTTTAGGTGATCGTCCCGTAAAATTAATATTGAATACCCACTACCACCGGGACCATACGGGATGCAACTACCTGTTTCCCACAGCAGATGTCTATGCCCATCCAGCTGATATCCCGGCTATGGTCTCCCGTGAGGCATTCATACAATATTATGGTTTCGATAAGTACGCCGATAAAAGCGTATTTGAGGGGATAATGTCCTGGATACAATGGAGCCCTTGTTCAGTAACCCATGAACTGGAGGATGGCCAAATTATTAAGCTGGGCAACGTGGAGCTAACCGTAATCCATACTCCCGGTCATACCCCCGGCCACTGTGTATTTTACTGGGAAAAACAAGGTCTGCTCTTTTCCGGTGATATTGATCTTACTAATTTCGGTCCCTGGTATGGAAACATCAACAGTGATATTACCCAGCTAATTAGCTCTATGGAGAAATTGATAAAATTGAATCCTCAGGTGATATGCTCAGGACATAAAGGGGTAGTTGAACACAATGTGCGTGAGCAATTGGAGAAATACCTGGCACGCCTGTTAGAAAAAGAAGAGAGTATACTAAAGGCCTTAAGAAAGCCTCTAACTCTCGATGAATTAGTACAACGCAAACTGGTCTACGGACGCTGGGGAAAACCAGAAGATCAGTTCTATTTTTTCGAAAAACTCAGTGTAATGGTCCACCTGCGCCGCCTTATTGAACTCCAGCAAGTAGAGGAGTACCAGGGCAAATACCGGGCTACAGGTGCTGCTGCTTCTAAATGTGCTCAATTATAACTGCTTTCTATTTCAAGATATATACATCAACCGGAGCTAGGCTTCCGGTTTTTTTATGACGAGCGCTTTGCCAGAACTGTGGACAAATAATGATACAGTTTAGCGAAAAGAAAAACCAACAGAACTCCTAATAAAAATCCCGCCAGAACATCACTGGTAAAGTGAACATTCAGGTACACCCGGCTTATACCAATCAGTATAATCAGCAAAATCAGTAAACCGGAACACACCCGCCCGCATCTTCCCGGTATATTTATCCACAGGAGGTAAGCCAAAAAGCCATAAAATGCTGTAGACACCATAGCATGACCTGACGGGAAGCTGAAACCAGCAGCATAAGTCAAATGCTCTCCCAATGGGCGAGGTCGAGCGAATAATTCTTTTAACCCGTTCATAACTGCCCAACTGGTAAATAAGCACAGATTGAGAACCAATCCCTGCAAACCTCTTCTCATTCTAATAAACACCAGCATTGATGCTATACTGCCCATAATAAATGCCGTAGGCGAGCCTAATTGGGTAATCCAAAGGAAAAACTGGTCCGCTACAGGATGGGAAATACCAGTCAACCAAAGTCTGACTATACGGTCCATAGTTAATTCGTTAATAAAGGGATGCCAATTGTTCAAGTTCTGGTCCCCTCCGCTAACCCGAACATCAGTCTATTGTAATTGTATCTCCCCGGCCATGTGTTTAGACCTGGACCCAATCAATAATAGAAGCCAGCGCCGGGATGCTGGCTTCTTTTTTATATGCTTACTCCAAATATGACTAGTAGAAGTGAATACGAAATGGTAATTGGCATCGTATATCCTCTTTCATACTCTGCACATCATTTTTATACTCAGCAGGGTTAAGACACAGAACGGTACTAAAAGCCCAGCATAAACCCAGATAAGGCATTATTTTTGTCATATAAGGCTCTCCAGCAGGATAGCGTAGATGCACAAGGGGGTGAAGATCTATGCTGGCCAGGTCCTTACAAAGCTGGTGGTCATTAATACCCGTATAGGTTTGATATTCAGCTAAGTCAAATTCCTCCCCAGTGGCAGGCGTCTTTTTAATCTTTCGCTGGAAGTATTGTTTAATCAGGTGGCGTTTAACGTCCCGATTGGTAGCCAAAAACTGAAAAAAGCGGTAGCGCCTGCTCTTGATCAAGGTGGTTGGATCAGCAATAGTAACGATCATTCCCTTAGGGTTCATGCGATCTGCTGATACCTTTAATAGGTTTACAGGATCCTTAAAATGATGCAAAGCTGAGGAATAAACGAACAGATCATACTCAACATCCTGCTCTAAAAATGAAAAGGCATCCGCCTCCACAATGTTTAAATCCTCCAAACCCAACTTGGCAGCCCTCTGGCGAGCAACATTCAACATTTTATCTGACAGATCCACCAGGGAAACTTCACTATCCGGCTGAATAGACTTAATCACGAAGGCAGCCTTACCGGCACCGCCGCACATATCCACTGCTCTCACCGGACGGCCTAACTTTTCTCGCAGAGCTTTTAAGACTGCTGCCAGTATAATCTGGTATTCTATGTAGGTATAACGCGGTTCCTCAAAATCCTCGTAAAATTTTACAATGTCATCCCGCTGGTATTTTTCTATATTAGCCTGTAAAATTTCGTCCTCCGAGTATTCGTGCCATTTTTTGCTGCTCATTAAATTCCCCCTGCCATATTTGTCTGCCACTGTTTTCGGTATCAGCGTGCTTAATTCCTTTTTTTATTGCAGCAAACTACTATTCTCAATAATATCACCTGAATGGTCCCCCAGCTATTTTGAGTTGAGAATTGATTTTCAACTACTTACACAAAATATAAAAAAGCAAAGGAGGTGGTTTGTTTGTGAACAGGCAGATGCGTCCCTACGGCAAACCAGGAGGTCTTTTTCCTACGGACTTCATGAAAGGACTGTTGGGTCCTGCCGGGTGGGGAAATTGGCTGGATCATCCTTGGCTTCCAGCTCTATCGTCTATTCGCACCGATATTAAAGAGACCGCTGCTGAATACATTTTAGAGGCAGAGATGCCAGGTTACGAAAAACAAGACATCGAGGTTGAATGGCAGGACGGCCAGCTAACCATAAGAGCGCAGCGTCAGCAAACTGTGGATGAGAATGAGCGGGATTACGTGAGACGGGAACGATCTTACGGTGAAGTTTCCCGAAGCTTTTGGGTTGATAATATTCAGCCAGAAAAGATAAATGCCGAGTATCGAGATGGTATCCTGAAAATTGTTCTTCCGAAAGCATCCCCCACCCGGGAGCCGGGAAAGAAAATCGATATTAATTAACAGAGGATGGATTAGGCCATCCTCTTGTCATTGCTGCGAAAATAGTTTTCTTAGTGTCATTGGCCGTCCAGCGATGTTTTCATTCATCGGGGTGTGTTCTGCCGATGACATTCACTGGCAGGAACCGGTTCCGGTAACGTACCAAGTGATCAAAGAAAGTCCGCCCGAAAACAATGGCAAAGATTACGTTGCCAAATGCATGCAGAGTATCAAATACAAAACTGCTGGCCCAAACAGCAACCAGGGTCTGCCAATTCAGGGGGTAAACTAAGTTTAGCCAATGCCAGGTGTTCATAAATAAACCGTAAAAATAACCCGCTCCGGCTGACATGACCAGAAATGGCATTAAGGTTAATTGGCTCTTGCCTTTGCCCAGGACTCCACCCAAAAGCCCGCATATTCCCCAGGCCATCATCTGCCAAAGAGTCCAAGGACCATGGCCAACAAAGAAGTTGGAAATCAGCCCCGTCATAGTTCCTACTACAAAACCAGTGCGGCTGCCAAAAACATAACCACTCAACAACACCAAAAAAGTGGCGGGCTGAACGCTGGCTACCGCCGCAAAAACAATTCTCCCCAAAGACGCCAGAGCTGCCAGGGTAGCCGTTACTGAAATTACCATGGTGTTAACTGGCCGGCGGCCGGATTCCCACATTAAGAGCCCTAAAAAAACCAGGAGCACTAAGGTGCTTACCAGTCCCCAATTGAGTGATACAACCGGCCAGAAGCCCAGGGTAACCCCCAAAGAGGCAGCCGCAACTACTCCTAGTAAAATTAACGGTATCAGACTTGTCCTGGCCATACTTCCAGCCTTTCCTCCCCTGGGTTTTTATCATCAGCAATATCCACTATGGATCCGTGCTGTAAATATAAAACTCGATCCGTAAAAGAGTTAGCCCAGTTGTGGTCATGGGTGGCTACCAAGATAGCTGTCCCCTGACGGGCCACATCCCGGAGCATAATGGCCAAATCATTTTTTAACCTGTAATCCAAGCCCCGGGTTGGCTCATCCAAAAGCAGCACTTGCGGCTGAGCCACCAGAATTGAAGCCAAAGCAGTTCTCTGCCGTTCACCCCAGCTTAAATCACGGGGGTTGCGCTGAGCCAAAGGCTGCAGGTGCAATTGCTCAAGCATCCTATCTACGCGCGAGTAATCCTTTAATTGCAAACTGCGATAGGTGAATTCTATTTCCTGACGTACCGTGGGCGAGAAGAGATAATCCCCCGGTTCCTGAGACAGGTATCCGACTTTTCTGGCTAACTGGGGGGCTGGCATACGGTAGGGATTCTCTCCGCAGATGTCCACTTGCCCCTGGCAGGGTTTCAGGGTTCCCATAAGCAGTTTTAATAGGGTGGTCTTACCTGCTCCATTAGCCCCCATTAAACAGGTTATTTCCCCCGCGTGTAAATCCAAGCTGAGTTGTTTTAATACAGGTTGATCAGCATTAGGATAACAGAATTTTACATCTTTGAGTCCCGCCAAACGCCGCCCTTTACTGGGAACAGGTAATCTCTTCGTTGCTAGACAGTCCTCAGTTTCCCCATTGCCTAATAGCCAGCTGATTCTTTCAGTAGGTTGCGACTGTATCCTTCCCTGGCGAATATATAGTACCTTATCCACCCGCTTAACCAGCTTGTCCAGTCGATGCTCGGCTATTACCACCGACATTCCCCAAAGGTGCCGGCACCGGTCCAAATAATCCAGAAATTGTTCTGCTGAATCCCCATCTAATTGGGACAAAGGTTCATCCAGTAATAACAGTCGGGGCCGCACCGCCATTATAGATGCCAAAACGGTCTTTTGCTTCCATCCCCCGGACAAGTGCAGGGTAGGATAATACAGCCAGGGCTGCATAGCAAATACTGCCGCTATTTCTTGCAGCCTATCCTGCATCAAAGCCCGGGCATAGCCCACATTTTCCATGCCGAAAACCAGTTCCTGATCAACCCGGGTAGTTACCAGCTGGCTTTCCGGGTCCTGGAACAGAACTCCTATATACCGGGATAAATCTCGATGGGTCCACTGCCTCATGTCTTTACCAAAGAGCTTAATCTGCCCCTGCAATCTGCCTCCATAAAAACGCGGTGCCAACCCGCCCATAACCCTGAGAAGAGTGGATTTTCCACTGCCCGAGGGACCGGCTAGGAGAACCGACTGTCCCTTAAGCAATTCCAAATTTACATCCTGTAAATCAGGGTGCTTGCTGGCTGGATAAGTATAACTCACCTTCTGTAAGCTCATCAGTAGCGGCAGCAAGATCACCCCCTTTTCCCAGTGCAGGTACTACCAGCAAACCGGCTATAGCCAGAGCCGGCCACATTTCCGCCCATAGGACTGAGCTCAACTGCGGATAATAGGAATACTCTGACCATCCCAGAATCATGGCCCCGATGCTTATAGCTCCGGCAATTGTTAAGCATAGTGCAGCTAAACTGTCATGCCCTTGCCAGGTATCTTGATAATAACTGGTGCGGGGTCCGCTGCCAAAACCCCGTCCATACATGGATTCAGCCATGGCAACCGAACGTTCCAGACTGGATAACAATAGTATGGAGCTAACCGGGAAAAAGTTTTTAACCCGATTCATCAAACCTCCGCTACTCCACTCTACGCCCCGGCAGCGTTGCACTTCCGATATACGGTGATATTCTTCCATCATCAGGGGCACCAAACGCAGGGCCAGATTAAAAGTCAAAGCCCAACGCGTTCCAAACAGGCTCAACATTCGCAGTGCCTTCGCCGGACTGACTAGAGCAAAAAAAGAGGCGCAGCTACTGATAATCACCAAAAGACGAAGGGCCATTCCGCCCCCATAGAAAAGGGCCTCCCAGGTGAAAGGCAAATAATAGTTTCCTGAAAAAAGAGTTATGGGGCTGGTAAAAATCGGGGTGCTGCCTGCCCGGGAAAACAAGACATTGAGAACAATAATGAATGTGATTAAAGGTATACTCATGCGCAGATACGCACTCCAGTTCGGAACGGTACCGGCAGCAATCATCATTACGGCTATAGCAGCCAACATAGCCAGCAAATAACCAGGGTGCTCAAAAACAAGGGCAAAAATAAGAAGGTACAGGTGCATAGAGGCCAAAACACCAGAATGCAGCTTAAACAACGGGCGGTTCTTTTCCATAAACACAGGAATCTGATACATATTCTATCCTCATAACCTCTATGAATAGATGCTAATCTACAGGCAGAGCCATAATCTGGCCCCTCTGTACCACCAGACCATATTTACAGCGTAAATCATCTGGCTGTGTACAGAGAATCCGGACGGCTTCTTTCACTCCCGTCTCATCCACTCCCGTCACCAGCCACAGGGGGTTATTGTCTCCCAATCCCTGGGCAGTGGCTACTATGACCCCAGTTCCCTCTCCTAAAGTCTTTTGGACTTTTCCATCAACCGATAACAGTTCTATTCCGCCGGCAGTAAAATGGATGCTGGATCCATTGCGGGCGAAAGCCTGATTCCATTTAGAGATGTAAGTATTCCCCTGTAGTTCCGACCAGGTACCGATTACAATAACCGGAGCTTCCGGTTTATCCAGCTGGATCCCTCCTTCAGCCAGATCAACTATTTCCACCTGTAAAGCCCCCTGAGCGGTTAGCGCTCTCTGGCACTCCTCGGCTACCTCCTGATAAGATGAGTTGGCGAGGATAATTGCTGTTCGGTTTACAAAAGGTTGGGGATAACACCCAATTACAGCTGACGGGCTAGCCGCATCAGACCAGCGGTGGTAATCCCACCACACCACATCAGCGGGAACAGGTTTTAGCTGATCAGCCCCCACCGAAGCCACTGCACCATTAACAAAGAAAAACCAATCAAAGTTCCCCTCGTCACCGGCAGTGGATTCCAGTCCATTCAATCCTGTGATAAAACTGCCGCCATAACCGGTAGTAACCTGGTATTCTCTTTGCATATATTCCATAAGGCTCCATTCCGATTGTAGCTCAACCTCCCGGCTGTCCAAAGCAATCTCACCAAAATCTCTGGTTAAGTTTATTGTGAAGTTTCCGGCAATAGTTTCCGAAGAAGAAATCGGTTCGGAATCTGATAACGATTTATCCTCAACCGTGCCAACTGAAGTGCATCCGCTGCAGGTTACCATCAACAGCAAAACCAAACCATATATTATCTTTTTAATCATGGAGGTCTTCCTTTCTCAATATTTAGCTAATACCTTTTACAACAACTCTCTTGCTAATGAGCCCGGTTAGCATCTACAGACTAAAAAACCGGATCATTAACGATCCGGGTTACAGACAGGCGGCGAAAACACCTCTTATTTTCTCCTCCCTTCTTGCCCCGAAGTTCGTCGATATTTCCCCTCAGGCAGGTCTCCTGGCTCAGGTTCATTCTACTATCCGTCCCTTCCCGGGTTATCCCAGTGGTTTTTCACGGAGTTCGTCACCAACACAGTAGGGGGAACTGCAGCGGATTCGCACCGCTTTCCCTTTTCAAGCACTTAGTGCTACCTGATGAGATATGTAGTTTTTCTGTGGGTAATTATAGCACAGCTACCCTAGATATCCAAATCAGTCCCAGTAACAGAACGTGTCACCCCTTATAGCAGCACAAATTTTGATAAAAAAACAGGAGACCTGCCAAGTGGTCCCCTGCGTAAACTTAACAAATATAGCTCTTTAGTCGTCATACATTGCGTCAATAAGGTCTTTGTATTTTTCCTGTACGACTTTCCTTTTTACCTTCATGGTAGGAGTGATCTCTCCGGTTTCCTGTGAAAACTCTTTTTCAAGCAGAGTGAATCTCTTGATTTGCTCAACTTGTCCCAGATCCTTCTGCCGCTCATCAATAATGTTTTTATAGAATTCAATAACTTTGGGGTTTTTAATAAGATCAGCTCTACTGTTAAATGTAATACCCTCTTTGGCAGCCCAGGCTTCAAGATTTTCATAGCTTGGAACAATAAGAGCAGATATGTATTTTCTGCCATCTCCAACTACTGCAATAAATTCAATATAGTGATCTTCTCCCATAAGAATTTCAATCATTTGCGGAGAAATATTTTTACCTCCCGAGGTAATAATCAGGTCTTTCATCCGGTCAGTAATCCAAATGTATCCATCTTCATCAATTTTGCCTATATCACCGGTCTTAAACCATCCGTCTTCAGTAAATACTTCCTTGGTCATTTCCGGTTTGTTTAAGTAATACTTAAATACATTGGGGCCTCTGGCTTGAATCTCACCTGTTTCCGGATCAATTCTGGCTTCTGCCAGAGGAGTACATGGTCCTACTGAGCCAAACTTAAAAAATTCAGGACCATTCATGGCTATAACCGGTGAGGTTTCAGTTAAGCCATAACCTCCCGTGATTAAAAATCCGCAGTAAAAAAAGAATTTTTCAATTTCCGGGTTGAGGGCTGCACCGCCATAATTAGCGTGATGCATATTCTTCCCAAATATTCCCCGTATTTTATGCAGCACCAATTTATCTGCAATTTTTCTTTTTAAAGTGAGGAAGAAACCTGGTTGAATTCCAGCCAGAACTAAATCTCCATGTTGGCGTCCTACCTCTATTGACCAATGGAATAACTTCTGTTTAAGGAGTGATGCATTATTAATTTCGGTGTACAGCGTGGAATAAATCTTTTCGAATAAACGGGGAGCACTGTTGAAGACTGTAGTATTAGCTTCTTTCAAGTGATCAAGAATTTCATTGTGGTCCTCACAATACCATATCTTCATACCCATGGAAAATATTCCGTAATTCCAGGATCTTTCCAACACATGAGCCAGGGGTAGCATGCAAAGTGAAGAATCTCCTTCTTTAAAGCCCTTCTGTGTGTATCGCCCAACTGCCCAGGAATTATGCATTAGAGTTTTATGAGTATGTACTGCACCTTTCGGTTCACCGGTAGTTCCGCTGGTATATATAATGGTACATATATCTTCATAATGAGCTCTTTTCATAATCTCTTCAATTTCTTTTTTGCGGGATTTTTCGCGACCTTCTTTGATAAAATCATCCCACATGATAACCCGATCATCATTATGAATTTTAGTTCCGCGATGAAATACGACAATTTTTTCCAGTGAGGGGCATTTGTCCAACAGGGGGTAGGTTCTGTCGTAATGAATCTGCCGTCCGGCAAACATTACTTTAATCTGAGAGTCATTGACTAGATACTCCACTTCTTTCTCTGTATTGGTAGCGTATATGGGAACAGTAATACATCTGATTAGTTGGGAACCCAGATCAGACAGATGCCATTCTGCCCGATTGGTCGAGAATATACCGATTTTGTCTTCTTCCTGGATGCCGTGATTAAGAAGTGCAGAAGCAACAGCAAACATTATGTCGGATACCTGGTTCCAGGTAAAGGATTCCCACTGACCATACACTTTGTGATAAAGTTGTTCCTCATCTCCGTACTTTTTAGCCAGATTGACAACCATGACTGCTGTCTGCTGCCATTCATCCAGATATTTCTGAAACTCCTTTTCCAAAGCCTCCTTTTCTTTTTGAAATTTTTCCGTGTAGTTAATCCGCGGCCCAAGGGCCTTCAATGTGTCGTATCCCATTTCCTACCTCCATTTTAATAACAAAATAATATTAACGTATTAAATTATTATGATTATGATAGCATATTGTCTTAAAATAATTTAGGTTTGTTAATAAATATTTTCACTGGCGATAAAATGTAATAAAACATCAGAAAATGAAAAACGCACTCCCTCTAATTGGAGAGTCCGTTCATGCCACTGGGCAAAATAGGCGGAATTACTGGATTTGCACCAGGTTTCACGTCCCCAGCGCAAGACAACTCATACCAAACTAAACTACTCCCCCCGCCCAAAAAACATGAGATTTTTGTCAGTTGTTATTGATCCCAAATAATTATTACTACGCTAAGCCATTGAAACACGTTTATTGGTCTAAGGGCATAAAAAAAGCCGGGTTTTAAGCTAACCCGGCTCCTTTAATATACTAATTGCCAATACCAAATATAGATTCATCAATTTCCAATGCCGTGCGGTCTTCTTCCTTCATTACAAGGACTACTGCTCCGATTTCTGGAATTATATTGCGGACAAAAAACCGAGCAGAAGCAATTTTGCCTTGATAGAAAGAATAATCGTAATGATCTTTATCAATTTCATCCAGTTTCTTCTGCGCCAAGAGGGCCATTTCTAACAGCAGCTTTGCTGCATAAAGCTTACCGGTAGCATGCAGTACCCGGGTAGCAAAGAGTTTTAACTGATCTTCTTTGCCTTCAGCACGCCATTTATTCAAAATGCTTTGCAGCTCATCGAACTCCTGCAGGGCTCTTTTCATCAGAGCAAATTCCCGGACAAACTGGCTATGGCTGCTGTTGGTATCTACAAAACTAATTATTTCCTGCAACCAATCAGCAAAAACCTGCCCCTTTTTCATAGTCATCTTACGACCTACCAAGTCCATAGCTTGAATATAGTTAGTTCCTTCCCAGATGGGATAAATCCGGGCATCCCGATATAATTCGGCAATAGGATATTCCTCTGAAAAACCATAACCACCGTAAATCTGCAAAGCAGCACTAATACAATCCAGGGCATAGTCTGAACAATAAGCCTTGACCAGCGGTGTATTAACTTCCACCATGTTGCTGGCATACTGAACTCTTTCAGGTTCACTGCTGTTCTTCCTTACATCTACCTGATAAAAAGTACTGATAGCCATAGCCCGGAAAGCTTCAATATGGGCCTTCTGATAAATTAAGCTGCGACGAATGTCCTCGTGGTTAATAATGGCTACTTGCCCGCCTTTAGGATTGGCAGTGGCTTTTCCCTGTATACGCTGGCGGGCATAATCAGCCGCATTATGATAAGCAACCGCAGCCAGCGCAGTAGCTGACAGGCCCGTCATCAGCCTTTCTTCATTCATCATATTAAACATCTGGGCCATTCCCTTGCCTACTCCATCTTCTCCTGGCGGATCACCCACCAGAAAACCGATACAATCGTCATTTTCGCCGAAATTCATCACGCAGGTGGGGTTCCCATGCAGACCCAACTTGTGTTCAATGCCTGCGCAGTTTATATCATTAAACTTCCCAGGATTACCGTTTTCATCAGGCAGGTACTTGGGCACTACAAATAGTGATATCCCAGCAGTCCCCTTCCGGGCCCCATCAATACGCGCCAGAGTAAGATGAATTATATTCTCGGTGATATCTTGTTCTCCACCGCTGATAAAGCATTTACTGCCCTTAATTTTGTATACACCTGGCTCACCCGTAGGAATAGCACGAGTAGCTATATTCCCAACCTCAGAGCCAGCTCCAGGTTCAGTTAAATCCATGGTCCCAGCCCATTGACCACTGTACATCTTGGGCAAATAAGTCTCCTTCAATTGGTCGCTGCCAAAATCCTCAATCAAGCCTGCTGCTGCTCCGCCCGCCAGATACAGGGTACCCAGAGAAGGATTGGCTCCAATTACATATTCCAACATGGACCACAAAATGCACAGAGGAACTGCGGAAGGATCATTGGGATCATAGTTGCTGCTGCACAGTCCATTATTCTGAATAAAAAAATAGGCTTCTTTGGTGGAAGCAGGTGTAACCACTTTGCCATTTTCATACTTAGCCCCTACTTTATCAGAGTCTTCAATGGTGGGAGCAATGACTTCCTTGGCTCCCTTCAAAGCGTTATCCAGAATAAAGTCTATGTCGTCTATAGAATACCCATCCTTAAAACGTTCAGTGTTTAATATTACATCTAAATCCAACCACTCTTTCAAAATAAATTTATGATCTCGACTGTAGTGCATAAAATTCGATGACATGTTTTTTCCCACCTTTGTCAAATATTCTTCCGTACATTCATATTACGTCTTTTTATTATACAATAACTTAAATTATGGTTGGCTGCAACAAATTGCCTGGAAGGAATGACTCCTGCTCTTTAACCAAATGTAGACTTATAGTTTTAAAAACAACTCCCACAATAGATAATGCTTGTGGGAGTTAGGTATATTATACTCTTTAACTAGAATTAGTTCCGGAAAACTTTCGTATCATGGGGTAGCTTAATACAGGGATTCAATAATATCTGCGTAGCGTTCCATTACCACCTTAGTTTTAATCTTAGCGGATGGGGTAATTTCACCTGCTTCTTCCGACAACCTTCGATTCAATATCTTAAACTTCTTTATGGTCTCAAAGTCATCCAGCTTCTCGTTCACTTTATCAATTTCGTTTTGTATCTGAGCCACTACCTGGGGATTGTTAATAATGTCTTCCCCTACTTTGATGCAAATACGCAGGCCATTTACTTCGCCGTACTCCAGTTGACTTTCATCAAAAGGCAGGGCTTGACTGCGTAACACATGCAAAATCACTTCGAAATTAGGAACAACTAAGGCACTGATATACTTCTGGTTATCTCCCAAAATTACCACTTGATCCAGCAAAGGACTCAAGCTACACAATCCCTCAATACGAGCTTGGGCTACATTTTTACCTGTATCCAGGACAATAATGGATTTCTTGCGGTCAACAATCCTGATGTAACCTCGCTTGTCCATTTCAGCTATATCCCCGGTTTTAAACCAGCCATCTTCAGTGAAGGATTCTCGCGTAGCCTGTTCGTCTTTGTAGTATTCAGTTATGATTCCATTACCTCTGATTAACAGTTCCCCATCCTCGTCAAGCTTAAATTCCACACCGGGATTGGGAGGTGATATCCACCCGATCTTATACGCACTGGGAGCTGATTCCGCTATGCCAGCTGCGGTCTCAGTCAAACCATAGCCATAACCTATATATACTCCCATTCCTACTAACTTGCGATGAAGACCCTCATCTAAATAAGCACCGCCGATATTCAGGTCCACCATCCTTCCCCCTAGAGCATGATGCAACCGCCAGTAAACTGAGTTATAAGCCGCCTTCCATTGTTCACGTAATTCCCCTTCCAGCTGCTCTTCGAAGGGTATGGTGGTGTTGATGTAGCCATCTTCATCTTCCAAAGCATAAGTGGCTTTGATGGCTATATCCACCGCCCAGTCCCACAGCTTTTTACCAGGTTCACTCGCACAAAAAGCCCCTTCCATGGTGGAATACATCCTGGCTAACAGCCGCGGAACCCAGGTAATCCAAGTGGGGCGAATAACACTCAAATCATTCATAAATGTGGCCGGGGATTGGGCAAAGCCCACCATTCCACCAATAGTAAGCGGGCCATAATAGCCGTTGACCTTCTCCATGATATGCGAGAGAGGCAGCGTGATCATACTAACACAGTTAAAGTTTTCTATGCGATCATAGATAGCCAGGTGAGAGTACCCGCGTATGGCAGCATATAGTATGCTGCGATGAGAGTGCATAGCCCCCTTCAAATTGCCAGTGGTTCCTGACGTGTATACCATAGCTGCAGGGCTGTCACCGTTAATAGAAGCCAATCGCTCCTTTAAGGCGTTAAGCTGGGTTTTTCTTTCTTCAGCGCCAATGCCTATCAATTCACCCAGGCCAAAAACTTTTTTCCCGTCACCCCGGAAACCCTTTTCCAGGCAAACCACATACTCCACACTAGGCATTTCATGTAAATAGCCCATTACCTCATAAAACCTCTCCACGGTATCTACGTACAACAAACGAAACTCGCTATGTTTTGCTATAGCTATAGTTTCTTCCCGGGAAAGGGTGGGGTAAATGGACACCGTAGCCGCACCCGCAAACATATTGCCCAAATCTGCCCAGGTCCAGCGAGCACTGCTGACAGCTTTGATAGCCAATAAATCATGGCGTTTAATACCTAATTTCATTAAAGCCAGAGCGATATTTTCACATCCAGCTACTAAATCATTGTAGGTTATTATTCTCCACTTTCCAGCATCGTTGAATAACTGAGCCGGCCTTCCCCCAAAAGCCATTTGGTTGTTGTACAAAGCCTGGGGAATCGTAAATACCTGTTCCTCGAATGTTTTCCACATCGCCAAAGCCTCTTCAATCATCTTAACTGACCTCCCCTTAATGATAGAAAATGCCGAACTATTTTATTTCTATGATAAATATCTCATTTTCGAAATATATATGTCAATATGTTATAATTGGGGCTATCGAAGAGCAACAGAAGACAGTCTAACGTTTAACTTATTTTCTACCGGTAAACTCAAACCGCAACACACACCGTCACTTTTGATGAAATCTAGAAGATTTGGAAAGACTGTGCCGTGGGAAATCAGAGGACGACCGGTAGCTGTTCGTTAAGCTAAGAAGGGATTTTTGAAAAGACAGGAGATCTATCGAACGATAGTCTCCTGCTTTTTTTCGATGATTGGCAATCCAACGGGAGGCATTCCCCTGTCGGAGCATGACTCTGAATTCAACATTCAATAGCAGTTTACCGGTTATACTTCAGTAGATCTCTAATCTCTGTTAACAGAATCTCGGTGTTTGTAGGAGCAGTCTCCGTTTCAATCTCTTCTACCGGTTTCTTAAATTTACTGATAGCTTTAACGAAAATAAATATAGACAGAGCAATCACAAGAAAGTCCACTACATTCTGAATAAACATGCCATAGAGAATTTGCTCATCACCCACCTGAATCTTCAGCCCGGAAAAATCCAAACCACCCAGAAGCAAACCAATTAAAGGCATTATTATGTCACTTACCAGGGAAGATACGATTTTCCCAAAAGCACCACCTATAATGACTGCTATTGCTAAATCCAATACATTGCCCTTCATAGCAAACTCTTTAAATTCCTGCCACAAATAATATCCCTCCTTTAACAATCTATTGTTATAAGTTTCCTATCCATATGAATTAAATGCAAATAAATAATCTCGGTTAAGCGCAACAAACTAAGAGAAAAAAAAGAAGACAAGATAAACGTCCCCCCTGTCTCCTTCAGAAAATAATTAATCCTGGCAACGTCCTACTCTCCCACGCGTTTACGCAGTACCATCGGCGCTGGAGGGCTTAACTGCCGTGTTCGAGATGGGAACGGGTGTTTCCCCTCCGCTATCGTCACCAGGAAATTTAATTACGTATGTAGTTGTTCTCTTTGAATCTCTCAAAACTGCACACAAAGTTGTTTATTTAAGGTCAAGCCCTCGATCTATTAGTACCAGTCTGCTTAATGCATCGCTGCACTTACACTTCTGGCCTATCTACCACCTGGTCTTGATGGGATCTTACCTCCTTTACGGAGTGGGAGAACTCATCTTGAGGTTGGCTTCGCGCTTAGATGCTTTCAGCGCTTATCCGTACCAGACATAGCTACCCAGCTGTGCCCCTGGCGGGACAACTGGTACACCATTGGTCCGTCCACCCCGGTCCTCTCGTACTAGGGGCAGCTCCTCTCAAGTTTCCTACGCCCACGTCAGATAGGGACCGAACTGTCTCACGACGTTCTGAACCCAGCTCACGTACCACTTTAATGGGCGAACAGCCCAACCCTTGGGACCTTCTTCAGCCCCAGGATGTGATGAGCCGACATCGA
>LSQX01000764.1_pt1 | contig 20018 bp, 18 predicted proteins | sample 654561 | NCBI WGS metagenome assembly LSQX01 (sample SAMN04489861, study PRJNA283612) | anaerobic digester metagenome | isolation source: 4 biogas reactors fed with cattle manure at either 37C or 55C with and... | place: Denmark: Kongens Lyngby | collected 2014
CCCAACAACCAACGCTGTAGGGGAGCGTAATATCCTCCCGCTTTGACGAATTGCTAAAACAATCTACACCGAAACGGCAATCAAAAACACATGATAAACCGCTAAAGCGGAATACGCAACAAGGACAACATTTATTCCGAAGTTGGCAATTTTTCTGTTTCGCATTATGTAAAGGATTAGCAATGCCAAGCCAACACCCAAGGTTTTTACTACTACCGCCACAGACGGATTAAGCAACAGCATTTTTCCGAACGGATTAGCCTCTGCTTGCAAACCTAATAGCTGAACCCAAAACAAAGTGATTATTAGGTCGAATATGTTGAAAATATAACAGGCCGTAAGGCGAAAGTTTGATGACATAGAAACCTCCTGTGTATATTATTTGGGATAAAGGGAGATTTATACTCGAGAAAACTTAACCGAATCTATATATTTAAAACATTTAGCAAAGACTTCAAATAATTACTAATAAATGCATAATTATAAAAAAACGGTTGACTGAGAGAAATTTCTGGGCTATGATTATATATGTTAGGATTATTATTCTGAAAGTGTGTAACTTGTGATAAAGGGTTACTATAAAAACATAAAATACTTGTATGGAGGAAGAGCTATTGGCTTACTGTCGAATTTGCGGCTCAAATATTTCTGATAATTTGAATGATATTTGCGAGTTATGCGCCATAGGGCAAGACCCTTATGCAACTAACTTCACTGAATACCAAGATGCCGATGAAAACTATACTTCTGTCGCACCGCATTCCGGCAATAGCAGTTCAAAACGAAAAATCCTTATAGAGCCAGATTCTTATCAAGAGGATGGTTTAGCCTATTCACAACCGCAAAATATACCCGTTTATACACCGGGTCAAGTTCCTGTAGTTGCAAACCCAAACTATGCTACTCCTATTGCTATCCCCGTGCGAAATCAGCCAACAACGACCGGTATAGTAAAAAACGTAAAAGAGGACTGCCCAAAGAAACTATTCATAACAAAGTGGTTTCGCTCACTTTTTACAGGACATCCCCTGCCACTTGATGACGATGTAACGATGTTTCAGGTTTTCCCCGACTACGCAAGCTCTACATTTAATGCACAAGGAAATGCGTGCGACCAAGTAATAGTGTATGGCAGGTTAAAAAAAGGTCTGCTATGCGAAAATAACGATGTAGAGGTATATGGAAATAGGGATTCGAGTAATAATATTGTCGCAAAAAAAGTAATTAACAAGGCGAGTGGTACGAGCATTATACCTGAAAGGACACTATCGGCTGGTTTGGTATGGTTTATCACTTTATTAGCTGTTTCAGGGGTGGTTGCCTTCGTTATGAATTATGGTACTACAGGGTTAATCTGGGCAGGCGTAATCATTCTATGCCTTACAAATCTACCACTTGTTTTTAAAATTATGGGGGTTATCTTTGGAATAATCTTTGCGATTTTTTTCGGAAGGAGAAGGTAGAGGATTAATAGATGACAAACGGGTTCACTTCGGCAGATAAAAACAGTGCATTATGCAGAAAAGAGCTTGATTCTATTCCGCACGGAAATTTTGTTTCAACTGGGTATGAAGAATGCAGAGATATGCAGTTTTTCAAAGTTTGCGGCTTAACACGCTTTTGGGAGTTCGAAAAGGATTTTCAAATAGGCTCACTTATGGCAGATATATTAAGTAGCTGCATTAGGTATGGAGTTCCTTTCGCCTACGCAATAATAGGTGATGAAAACGGCATAAACATTTATGTTGGCACTATGAAACTATTGCTGGGCAGTCTAAAAGCCTCCTATCAATCCATGTTTCCTGGAATAGACATTGAGAGGGTAAATGATAATCCTTTAAGAACTGCCCCAAATCAGTTTGGTGGATTGTTCACAGGCTTACCAACAAACAAGATAGAGCAAGACAAAAAAAGTTTTCAAATAGAAAATATTTGCCGTGGCATGAATTCCAAGAAGTTTACTTATGTGATTCTTGCATCTGGTTTAAGCAGTAATGCTGTATCTTTCGGACATGAGCGAATTTTGCAGGAAATGGAACATACTTATGCGTTAATAAATCAAACCATTATTGGTGGAGCGCAAGGCAACATTACTGCACAGAAGCAGGACTTTCATTGCAAAAACTATTTTGAGAACCTTGAAATTCTTGAAGAGATAATAAAAGTTGGCGTTGCAAGAGGGATGTGGAGAATGAATGGATATTACGCATCCGACAATCAAATTGACGCAAAACAATTAGGCAACATAGTAAAAGCTACCTTCTCGGGAAAAGATTCAAAGCCCGATTCCTTTCGCTTAATAGAATACAACTCTATAAAGGAAGTTATCCCCAACTCGTATATGATGGCAGATACGGTAATAAATCCCGGAATACATCCCTTAGGCAGTTGGTCTCGAGCTGGATTGACACAAAATATCAATCTGTTCGTATATAAATTTCAAACTATACTAAATAGCGAGCAGTTGGCAACGCTTTGTCAGCTTCCAACAAAAGAGTTTTCAGGTTTTTATATCGATGAATATGTGGAGTTTGATGTTTCTAATAGAATAAAGGATTCTTTGCAAGAGCCTATCGCCATCGGTGATATTTGCATAGCAGGGCGAAAAAATGTTGCTGAATCAACAAACAAATACCTGATTGAAAAAAACGATTTTACTCGCCATGCCTTAATTGTGGGCATTACAGGCGGCGGAAAAACAAACACCTCAAAATCGATTCTTGATTCTCTTTGGAATACAGACAAGAAGCAGGATAGGATTCCATTCATGGTTATAGAGTCTGCAAAACGAGAGTATTGGGAAATGCGAAATCTTAGAAACTACGAGGATATACTCGTGTTCACGTTGGGTGCTGAAGCCACAAATTCTTCCGTTAAATATAGAATAAACCCTTTCGAAACGAACCCAAAGGTTTCTTTGCAAACGCATATAGACTATCTTTTAACAACATTTAAGGCAGCTTTTGACTTATATCCTCCGCTACCCTACATATTAGAAAAAGCGGTGTATGAGATTTATAGCGATAGAGGATGGGACATAGTTGAAAGCAGCAACCGGTACGGATTAAAAGAATATCCAACCTTAACGGATTTATACAACAAAATTGATTATATTGTTGAAAACTTAGGCTACCATCACGAAATCAAATCAAATGTAAAAGCAGCACTACAAGCGAGGATATACTCCTTGATGATAGGCGGAAAAGGAGCGATGTTAAATACTCCAAAATCCGTACCTATTGAAGAACTGCTATCAAGACCGGTAATAATGGAGCTTGAAGACTTAGGCGATGATGAAACAAAATCCTTTGTTATAGGACTTCTCCTTGTTCAGTTGTATGAACATAGAAAATCACAAGTATCAAAAGGAAGCAAAAAACTATCTCATGTGCTACTTGTTGAAGAGGCGCATAGATTATTGAAAAAGGTTACTGAAATCGGAGAGGGCGCAAGTTCACGAGCAAAATCCATTGAGTTTTTCTGTAATCTACTTGCAGAGATTAGAACCTTTGGACAGGGAATTATTATATCCGAGCAAATACCAACAAAACTTGCTTCTGATACAATAAAAAACACGAACCTAAAAATAGTTCACAGAACCGTTGCCCGTGAGGATAGGGAAGAAATTGGATTCGCAATGAACATGAGTCAAGAGCAAATAGAATACCTAAGCTCATTGCGGCGTGGATATGCTGCTGTATATGCAGAAGGAGACAATAGACCAAAGTGCTTAAAAATTCCCCTGCTTGAGCCTTTTTACACCAAGGAGAGGGATGAGGTAATAGCCGAGGTTAGAAAAAAAGTGCATGATATTGCAAAAGACTATGACAAGATAATCTATCATCACTCAGGATGTTCGTTTTGCGAGCATAGGTGCAAGTATTATGAAAGAATATCTTCTTTACTTGGGAAAAGGGTTGACATAAATAAAGTACTGGAAAAAATAGCGGCAAGAAAGTTCTCTGCAAAGTCGATAGCTGCGTTTCTCGAATCCCAAATTATTAAGGAGTTAGAACTGCAAAACGATTTTGAAAGCAGATGTGCAATAGGGTACATATTGCATAAAGACTCAAATCTAAACGATGGTCAGCGCCAAAAAATAATCGCTGATTATCTTAGATATATATACGAATCTAAGGAGGATTAATGTATGGCTGACCAATATACGATTAGCCCAGCGGATCTAAGATACATTGAGAGGAGGTTAGACACCGTATTTGAAGGTATTGAGGTTATCGACTCTCGAGTAGATGTCGTGAACGACAATGTAAAGGTGGTTTTTGACAGAGTAGGTGCACTTGCACAAGATTTCTACGATTTTGTTTTTGAACAGAGGAAAGCAAACCGACTTGGGATTGCGCACACCGAAGTAGTAAAACTTAGGGCGGAATTAGAGCAGAAGTATGGTCATCTCTCAGAGATAAGAAGAACAACCACCGGAATTCTGCAAGCGGACGACCTTGGTATTGTTAAAACAGATACCATAGTTACCGCTACGGAAGAGCTATTACTATCAACCCCTAACTACTGGTTAGCGCCTTGCTTGGTAGCTCTTGCAGCATGGATAAATGATTCACCGGAAATTGCCGAAAGAGCGCTTGCGGAGGGATTAAAAAGGAATGATGAAAAGACATCCTTATTGTTTGCCCTTATTTGCAGACGCGCAGACCGCAAGCAAGCCTCGTTGAAGTGGCTGCAACGATATCTCGCCAACCAAGACGAACAGAATCTTGACAGAAAAGCAATCGTATTGATTGATGCATTTGCAAGCGGATTGTTAGGTGTTGACTCAGAAGGGGTTGTATCCAAGCAGATTGGTGAATGGATGGATAGGCTTGCAGAAAAACCTGGATTCATTGAGAAACAAAAAGTACAATGGTCGGAAGCAATTTGTTTGAAAAAGGCTCCTATACCCGAAAACGAATACCCCTATCTTAGAAAATACAGCAAAACATGGCCGATTTTGAATGAAATTATGCAGGGTGCAAGGCTTCATGCGATAGTGTTCGACTATTTTTCGAATATATTTAATCAGAAAGTTTCAAGCGATTCGTTGAAGTTTCAACTTGATGAGATATTGAGCAGCCTTGTAACCGACTTTGATGACGAAGAATTACCCATAAGGCAGAAAGAAAAGTATGAGCAGTTTGTAATAGACTTTTTAGGTGATGAGGATTTAGCGCAAAAAGCTATGGAGGTAGAGCAAACCGCATTCGAGACACATAAGGATTTCACCCAGTTGCTAACTGATGCGGCTATGAAGCCAGAGAGTTCAAATGCAAGCCCATCTACACAGAAGTTTGCCATTGCCTTATCAAAGGAATGGATAAGCGAAGCATATAATGATGTTACGGCACAAAATAGAATGCGTATTCCTGAATACATTGATATCAACGTTGACACCTTTAATGACAGGACAAAAGACGGGCAAAACGAGCAAGACCTAATTACAAGGTTCGATTTGCTCATAAATAAAGAAACCACAACAGCCCTTTCACAGCATAAACTTACAGGCTATGAGCAGTTTTGTTTGTTCGGCGGTATTACTATTGGTGCGGTTGGTGTGTTAATGATGCTTAGCCCAGGGCTTGGTTTTTTTGATTTTATTGCAGCAATAGTTGGAGTTGGCATGGTGATCAACCACTTTTCTAAGAAAAAGAAAATCATAGAAAAACATAAATCAATTCGTGAGATGTTTGCGATAAAACTTGATAAGGGTAAACAGATAATCCGTGCTTTATTGGCTGAAGTTGTCGATTTTCGCAAGGAGTTTTCCGAAAAAGATAAAGAAAGCGAAAAAGTTGTTGAGTTTATCGACCAAATAACCCCAGACCAATATGTTGCACAGTTGGCTAACTCAAAACGCAAAGTAAGTATTGAAGGATAGGAGAACAAAATGATGGAATCTAATAGACATGCAGATTTAATTAACGGTGTTGCATCCGGAGAAATTACGCTGTGTAAAAAATGTGGCAAGCAAAACAAAGCAGATGCAAAATTCTGTGCCTCCTGCGGAACGCCTATTGAGAGCGGCACGCCCGTAGCTAAGCCTGCTTCTGGAGGTACATATTGTAAGGGCTGTGGTAAGCAAATCAAAACGGATGCAAAATTCTGTGCATCTTGCGGAACTGCCGTAGAAAAAGATTTATCCGCCCCTGCATTTGAGGAGATAGGTCAAAACCCTGTTAACGAACCCATTGTATATGTTGAGCCAATAAAAGTATTTGCAAACGGTTTGCCAGAATGGAATTTGGAGCCCCCGGAGTTGGTACAAAGGAGGAGAACACAAAAATGAATGTAAAAATCGTTGTTCCAAAAACATATTCTGAATGGGCTGAAATACTTACTTTGTTAGAGCAAAAGGTTGATGATGAAGCTGTTTTGAATGCAATGCATAGGGGAACAATTGAGTGGCAAACAGGAGTTGCAGAGCGCTTTTCGCAAAGACTGATTGATGTAATCAACAAAAGGATGAACTGGGCTACGGATAAGTTGTCGAAGGATATGAGCCGAGCCAAAGGTCAAGAAAGTGTCATCGTGCAAGCACTTCTCTCATTAAGAAGAGAAATGTGTTTTCTTGCAAAAGCAATCAATTTGCCTGCAATTCCTACCGATTACCGACAACAATATCACCAGTTGGTAATTAAACAAGCAAATAGTATGCAAAGTTCGCTAGAGGATTCCGCAAAGCAAGACAAAACTGGCAAACTGGCAAGCATAGTTCGTAACCACAGAGTAAATATGATATAGGAGGAAAGAATGAGTTCATTACAGGACACAAAAAAATTGTTAAAAAGGTACGCCATGGCACGCATACCCTTTATAGCATTAAATACCTTGGAAAACGGAAGGGCTTTAGAAGTCTTGCGAGAAGTAGCAGAGGAGCTTTCGCTTCCAACATATGCGCACTCTTCTTCAAAGGGTACATATGACCTTAGAAGTGGAAGCACTGTATCCGATGATAGAAGCACTTATGGCGCGATTGAGTATATTAGCGACCAAATGAGAAGAAGGCAAAATCTTACGATTATTCTTACCGAGCCTCCAGACTTAAGTGTCGAGAATGGCGACAGCAGGCAGTTCCTTAGCTTTGTAACATTAGCAAGCGAGAGCGGCGGAGTTGTTATCGTGCTTTCGAACAATACGATTTGGAATCAAGTTCAAAGAACGGGCATGATAGTGGACCTTGACTTGCCAAACGAAGAAGAGATGTACGCTTTCATTAAGGATTTCATTGATGATAATCGCTCAAGAATCCCTATTGAATGGGATAACACCGATATCAGAGAGGCAACATCTTATTTAACGGGCGTAACACAAGTTGAAGCAGAGAATGTAATAGCAGCCTTAATCGCAAACAAAATAATAAAAAAATCCGACTTGGATGAATTGCGATACTCAAAAGACAAACTATTTGCTAATATTTCGGGCTTAGAGCGCATTGATGTAGATGAAAGCGTAAAAAACGTAGGAGGTCTTGAGGGAATTAAGAGATGGCTCGTCGAGAAAAAAGAGCTATTAGACCCGGAAAAGAGAGATGCGCTTAAAGCCAAAGGGTTGCCTGCACCAAGGGGAATACTGCTCGTAGGTGTTCCCGGTTGCGGAAAATCTCTCTCCGCAAAATCAATTTCGGCTATTTGGAGGTTGCCGCTTTATAGATTAGACTTTGCAACGGTACAAGGAAGCTATGTTGGGCAGTCTGAGCAACAACTGAAGAATGCGCTTACAACCGCAGAAAATGTTTCTCCATGCATATTATGGATAGATGAAATTGAAAAAGGCCTATCGGGTGCAGGAAGCTCAAATGATGGAGGTGTATCAACAAGAATGGTTGGTCAATTCCTATTTTGGCTTCAAGAGTGCAAAAAACAGGTGTTTGTTGTTGCAACAGCAAATGATGTATCCTTGTTGCCATCTGAGCTTTTGCGTAGAGGTCGCTTTGATGAGCTTTTCTTCGTTGACCTACCAATTGCTGAGGAGCGCAGAGAGATTCTCGAATTATATATGCGCAAGTACTTAAACCTCGATTTTACGGGCGCATTTTCGGATATAATCGTAGAGATAACGGAGGGGTTTACAGGTGCAGATATTGAATCTACAGTTAGGGATTTAGCATATAGGCGTATTGCCAACAGCGATTTTACGCCTAACCAAGAGAATATGATAACGGCATTCAACAATGTTGTTCCACTTTCCCAAACAAGCCCCGAGCGAATTGAGGCTATCAGGGATTGGGGCATGGAGCGTGCTGTGCCTGCATCTGGGAGACCGATAGGCAGTGAAAGGATTGCACGGGATAATGTTGGCACTCGCACAAGACGAGTATTGGTGGACTGATAGGGTGGTTTAATGAATCTAGAGGTATCTGAAAATAGAAAAGATACAGAAACCTATGAGTTGCCTGAAACTGATGTAGAGCAGTCGCCAGAAGTCGAAGAATCAGACGAAAATTTTGACGACTGTTCTATTAGCGAATCTGAAGAAATCGAAACAGATGATGAAATTGAAATCGATTTTGAGGATTGTAGGCAAAACGAAGAAAAACTCGAAGATACTTCTAATGAAGTTGAAGATGACTATGAGGATTGTAGGTTAACCGCTGAGGGGTCTGAGGAATCTTCAAACGAATCAGAGGATTATTTTGGCGAGCAAGAAAATGATGAGAATTTTGAAAATGTTGAGGAGGATAATGAATTAACAAAGGTTGGGGAAACAGAAGAAACTGAAGAACTCATTGAGGACAGCGAAGTTGTTGAAGATACAGAAGAAATTGACGAAACCGATAACAATGAAGATACTGATATAGTTGAGGATACTGAAAGCATAGACGAAACTATAGAGAATAGTGAAGAAAAAGATGAAAGAATAGACGAAACTGCAGATGAAACAAAGGAACCAGAAGGTATCGAGTTAGATGAAGATATTGAAGAAACAGAGGACAGCAAATTTGTTGAGGAAATAGACGAAGCTGAAGAAATAGACGAAACAGACAAAAAAGATGAAAAAGACGAAATTGCAGAGGACAGCGAAGTAGATGAAAAAACAGAAGAAACAGAAGGAATAGACGAAACCGCAGAAATAGAACCTAACGATATAGTTGAGGATACTGAAAGCATAGACGAAGTCGCAGAGGACAATGAAGAAATAGACAAAAGCATAGATGAAACCGCGGGAGTAAATGCAACCGAAAACATAACTGAACTAACAGAAGAAAATGAGGTCGTTGAAGAAATACAAGAGAATAATGATAGCGATAAACTCAACACTAAAGAAGCGGAAAATAAAAATACGCAGTCATTGGAAGAGCGCATCGATAAATTATCTTCAAAAGAAGAGATAGATGCTTTAGACGAAGAATCATCCGATAATCTGAATGAGTCAATTCAAAAGCAGAAGCAAATTGAAGCGGAGTTATCAAAAAAATTCGAAACATTAGCGACAAAAGAAGTAGGTAGCAATGAATATAAAGCATCACTAAGGGAGTTCAACGCACTTATCAAAGAGAAGAATGATTTAGATGACCACATTAGCGAATTATCTAGGCAACAGACAACTGTTCACAACAAGAGAATGGAGCTAAGGCAGGCTCAACTGGAAAAAGGTGCCGAAGCGGTGTCTAAGTCTGGATTATTGCGTATGCAAGCAGATGAGTTAAAAACTCGATTTGAAAACAGTTACTATACAGATAGGGTAAACAAAGGTGATTTACGCTACATTAAAGACGATAATACTCGTGTGATGAAAGAACTAAAATCCGAGCAAGATTCAATCAAGTTAGCCATGGACGCAAAGATGGACGAAATCACCGATTATGTTTGTGCTAACAATATGAGCCCTTACGATACAGCGAATGACCAACACTACCAAAGGCTTTCAAATGAATTCACTCTGATGAAAGACTCTTATGAAGATGTAAAATACTCTATAGCAAACTTAGATGGCAACAACGCAAGTATTTCTGAAGTATTAGGAGAGCAATATGCTTTACGAAGCCCTGTACGCTCTCCGATTAAAGAGGTTAACGATGGCAGTGATGACCCAACTTCCACTAATTATTTTTTCGACGAAGCAAAGGCAAACGAAGTTTTGTCCGATTTCAACCAGGAAAGTTGGGAAAAGTCAAGCATCGCAGATAGAGAAAAAGCCGTAAACAAACTTGCAGAATACAATGCGGAAATCCTTGGAATAGAGGAAAAACCGAGAATAGTTTTTTACAATGACAAAGACCCCGGAGTTTGTGGAAGCTATTCAGATAAACACAATATTATTTATGTTAACAAACGGAATATGCAAAATGGTGGAGAAACTGCCAATACGCTTTCCCATGAGTATCGCCATGCTTATCAGAATCAAAGGGCTGGTGAGCTGCAAAATATTCGTGATTTAGACTACAAGAATGGTTTAGGAGAAAACTATATTGATGCTGCTGATGATTACCAAAAATACCATAATCAGTTTGTAGAGCGTGATGCCCGAGCTTATGCTGATTCAGTTAACAACAAGTTGATTGAAGTAAATAATAGGCAGTTTACATATAAAGCAAATAGAGACACAGACGAATCGCTTCTTGTAGATGAAATAAAGCAACAATCTGAGGTTCCGAAAATAAATAAATCGGAGAAAACGTTTATAACAAATTCGGGAGAACGCATTTCATACAAAGGAGCGGCAGAAAATATTACTTCAAAAGCACAAGAATATCTGACTTCAATGAATATCGACAAGCATAAAAGCGAAGAAATTATCAGCGATTTATCTTTTAGGATTCATAGACAGCAAATTGCATCAGAGGCAAGAGTGTCTGGCGACCACGGGATAAGACATATTTATGGCAATTTTGAGCGAAGCGAAAACTATCTTGCCACAAGAAATGATGTAACAGATGAACAAAAATTTGCCGTCTTAGTAGCACAAGTGTATCACGACGATGGTTACACAAAATATCAAAAAGGTTTTTTGGATAGCGATTATGATGATATTACGCATGACGAGGAGAGCCTACGGATATGGAGAGAAAACCAGTCGCTTTATGAAGGTGTTATTAGTAAAGAATCGACGGATTCTATTAGTGTTGCAATAGGCGAGCATAATTCTTCCGCTGAAACAAACGTAACTGAAAACACTGATGCTAACAAGGATGTTATTGTTGCGACGGTTCATATCAGCGACAAGTTGGCGCTTAGTCAACGAGAAAAGTTTCCAGAACTGTTTCAAAGCGACCGCAGGCTTACCGAACTAACACAAAGGATGAACAACTTAAACTCCGCTGTTCTAAAAAATCCAGATTTAGAGTTTTACACAGACAAGGGTGAATTAACACAAGCCGGAATAGAGTTGCGGGAGAAGTATCAAAATGTTATTATTAACCACATAGAGACGCAGGGATATTCCCAAGAACACGAAACGAGACTAAAAGAGGCTGTACAGAAAGATGTTGCACTTGATTCGGGTAAGTTCTTTTCGGGTATGAATAGCATATACTGTCCTTCTGATTGTATTAGCTATAACAATGAAACCCACGAAAGCGAAATAAAGGTGTATAGTATTAAAAATGGTGTTAGCAGCGAAGAAAAACAGATTGAAAAGATGTTCAAAGACTTCTTGCCTAAGCGTGATGGTGAAAGCGACAATGCGTATTCGAGTCGAATTACCCAATGTGTCAATGCTGCCAAAAGCGCAGAAGGATGTCGGTTAGAGGATAGAGGGCTTACTTTTAGAATAGAAGCTATTACTGACAGCGAAATTCAAGGCTTAGAGTCAAGGCTTTATCAGAAAAACATGGACATGGCTAAAACTAATGAGTCGTTTGAGCGTAGCAAGGGGATTTTAGTAGAGAACAAAAACGAGTTTATCAGAAGCATAGAGTTGCGAAATGCTTCAGACATCAATTATGCAGAATATCAAAACGCATGCAAGATATTTAGTCCTAATAATGCGGTTTCTTATTCGGAATTCAAGTTATTGGATAAAGAAGAAAAAGAACGTGCATTAAAAGATGTTATAACGCAAGGCGTATTAAACGATGTGAAATCAATATTAAACGATTAAAGGAGAGGAAAATGGGTTTAGGCGGAGATTATATCAACCTGATAAATGAGTTGTGGGAAATCGAGGAGTTCAATATGTGGGACCCCCACGAACATGCTGCAATCGCGTATTTACTTGATAAGCTAAAAGGAACGGCAAAATACGATGAAGTGTACAGAAAACTCTTTGAGTTGGCAAAAAGCCGAGAGTCTAATACCTTTGCGTGGTTTGTTTCGCAAGAACTCGTTTCTGCTTATGAAACTGACGAAAGAATTTCAAACGAATCAATGGAAGGCTTCAAACAATGGTTGGATAGGCAGAAGTCTGATTACGATGCAAAAGTTTTGGGCTGCTATGGTTGCATAGATGATTACCTGTTGCCAAAGTGGTTCAATGCGTTATTCGATGCGCTTATGTTTCTTGAAGAAGATAAGCGTAAAAATATGATTATTGAGTATTGCGTACAAGACAGGGAGATGTCTGATGCAAATGCCTTAGAGGCGTATAATGAGCTACTTATTCATACAGATATTCTAAACGAGTTTTACTTTTTCTTAAAGAATAAAAGGTTTAAGGACTTTTTTCCAATCATGGTTGAGGGTATCACAGCAAAGCATCTTACCTCAACAACCTACCTTTCACCGATAGGGGCATTCAATTTTCTCATTTACCTGAGAGAGAAACCGCAAGAGGCCCTTGAAGCACTAAGCAATGGACTGCCAAGGAAGTAACAATGAAAGCAAAGTTCAAAGATTTTATTTCAAAATTATCCGATACTGAAATCGAGAAACTGCTCTATGATTTTCGGGTTTTTATTGACGAGTATAGAGAGATGCTGATTATTGAGCAAGCAAACAGAGTTGTAAGTTATTCAAGTTTCGAACCGGAAGAAAGCGATTTTATAACTGATGAACAAAATGAGTTCGAAGAAACGCCATTGTTAGATTTTATGACGACCGCAAGAATAATGGAAGATATTTCGTTACTTTCCGCCGAAGACACCTTGGCAACACTAAATGGGCTAAAAAACTTAAAAGAACAGGTATCGGTATCGCAGCTTGATTTCGAGATTATTTGCTTCAAAATAGAAGCTTGTGAAGCGCATTTGGGAGAGTTAGCTGAACAAGCGGATATGAATAGCCAAAGAAAAACGCTGGTATGCCATATCTGTGGAGTTGAAGTGGATACAGGAGCATTTTTTTGTGATAACTGTGGCAACAGGCTTTAGCAATTAACTTTTGCATGATGTGCATAGTTAAAAATAAATAATAAAACAATTGGAGGGAAAAATGGCAAGACAAATACTTATTCAAGGCAACAATAGCAAGAATAATACTAAGGTTACGCTCAACCCACGTCAAAGCACGAACACGAGTAAGCAGTTAAGTCAAGACGAAAAGTTGAAGTTAGATAAGTTGTTAAGAAAACCTCGTTCTAAACGATATATGGATGCCATGAGTAAACTGGATGCAGGCGGGCATGTGAGAAATCGTAGCGTTGTAGAGGAAATCATAAAAATGATAAGAAGCGAGTTCCCCGAAGTAGAAATTGAAAGCATTCTTTTGGGTATTGTTGATGTATGCTATCTCGGCGCACCTTATGAAGTTCATACATTAGATATTACTGGCGAAATTATCGAACACTACAAGTCGGGGCAAACCCTTCCTGGGGGATTAGAAAAGGCTCGTAGCATTGCTATGCGTGGAGGTTATGATTTTATCGAAGTGTATATTGATTGCTGTAGAGCTATAAGCTCAAACGGAACTGTATCTGTTATACCTTGTTAAGCTGTTTCGAAAATGGGTAATGAACTTGGATATTTTTCAAATAAAAGAAGACTAACACCCATTTTCCACTTGACACAATTTAATAATATGTGTTATAGTATTCAAGCGTCTTAGGGGCATGATGTAATGGTAACATAGCGGTCTCCAAAACCGTTCTTGAGGGTTCGAGTCCTTCTGCCCCTGCCAAAGAAAAGCCTGGAAATCATTGATGATTCCAGGTCTTTTTTATTCTAAAAATGGCTTTTTACCCTTACTTTTACCCTTNNCATAATAATCGGGTTTGCAGAAAAAACGTGATATAATGAACTCAACAAAAAGAGAGGGGTTAGTCAAAATGACATACGCTGAACTACTTAGAAAAATCAAAACCGCAAGTGCTTGGTACGTTGGTTCATTTATGAGTGAGTTTGTCGAACATTACGACAGATACTGCGATGACCCTGTAGAGAAGGCAAAGTTTATCGAGTACATGTATCAAGAGTACGACGGCGGGAACACTTTTGAGTCCATAAGAACTAAGTGTTATGCTGTGATGTCCATCGTCGAAAATCGTAAAGTTATTGAGGCTTTGGAATATGTGATCAACGGAAATGACAAAAAAATAGAACCAGAAACAAAAACAAACGCACGGGAGTTTTTAAAGGACATTAGAGCCAACAAGGTAAAACTACCTTAGTAATAGAACTTGAGCAAGGGAAGCACATAACAACTGGTTATTAGAGATGCAATAAATTCTCAATATCGTTCATTGTATCAATATACCGTTCCTTCAACACGATAAAAATTCTGTACAACAAGTTTTGTTGCGGTGTATCTTACTTTCAGAAGAAGCCCTTATTACGCTATTGGCTATGCTGCAAATGACACTGTACTTATTATTTTGTGGGTGTTGGCGATGGTTGAAGATGTTTCATATTTGTCCGTTGTTGTGTGCTTTATGGCGTTCCTTGTTAATGACTTTTATGGAAATCTGAATTGGTTCAGAATGGGAGAGCGGCATGCTGAAAGTTTGTAATTGCGAAAACATTCTTTTTCGTTACCTCTTTACCCAAACATTGAAATGGAAAGAAATGTATGATATAATTAGCGTGTAAGCAATATATTTGAGGTGCGTTGTATGAAAAATCATAAACTTTATCTAATGATAATTAGAGGACTCGCTGGAGTGGTTATCGTTACCTCTTTGTTACATTTAATAAAGAACATTTATATTCCTGGGCTATCGCTGATATGTATTTCATTGATTATGGTATTTTTCTTTTTTCAAGAAAAAAGCACAACCAATAACAAAGAGAGAAAGACGTTAGTTTTTATTGGGGGAATTCTTGCTGCGATTATGGGTGTGATGGAAATCGTAGTTGCAATTTTCTGAGAATTGTTTAACTTTCAGAAAGTCAACGCAAAATACTACTCAAAATCAAATCATTACTTGACAATTCTATATATAAGTAGTAACCTATCTTAAATAAACTTAAGGAGGACATTTATGAGATATTGTACAAAATGCGGCGCACAAATGCAGGATACAGATTTCGCTTGTGCCCAATGCGGTTTTTCGGTTAATCAAAATCAAGGGAATCCTAACCAAAACTACAACCCAAACTACAACCAAGGCAATAATCAAGATTACAACCCAAACTACAATCAAGGCTACAACGATGCACCAAGCACAGGCTATGCCGTTTTAGGCTTCTTTATCCCACTTGTTGGTTTGATTTTGTACTTTGTTGAAAAGGATAAAACCCCTCTAAAAGCTAAAAGTGCATTGAAAGGCGCACTATGGGGAATCGGTGTAGGAGTTGTAGTGTCAATCCTTTACTCAATTTTAGCAGCAGCTTTGTTCTCAAACATGTTCCAATTCCTTCCCTATTGATTCGCAAATGCTACGGCTTATAGTGTATTAGGAGATTTTAACAGCTCGCAACTGGAGGCAAGCCTTCTTTTGCGAGTTGCATTATAGGAGTGTAAAATGTTTCAAGACACAAGCAATCTATTTGATTCTGAAATAATACTCAAGCTGCACAGAACAGCAGATGCTATTCCACAACGCAACTGGGTTCCAGCCTACCATTTCAAGATTTACCGTAAATCCGATGATGTGGAAGTTGGCTTTTGCGACCTTAGAATTGGGCATACCGAGGGCACTTTCTATGGTGGGAATATTGGCTACACGGTTTATGAGGCTTATCGGGGGCATCATTTTGCTGGGAAAGCCTGTTTGTTGCTGTTTACGCTCGCAAAAAAGCATGATATGGGTTACGTGTATATAACCTGTGACCCCGATAACTTCGCTTCACGCAAAACCTGTGAATTTGCAGGCGGTGAATTAGAGGGCATATTCGACCTGCCGCCGCACAATGAAATGTATTTGGAAGGTGATAAACGAAAATGTGTTTTTCGGTTTATCCTTTAAAAAGAGCTTACTTCAAACCGGCTTTGTACAATAATTCTTCAATTATAACCCTATATTTTAGTATATGCGGCTTAATATCCTGTTGAGTTGAATTATACCAAATCTTATGGGCAGAATAGTTTCCGAGATCCTTGAATAGCGCCATATCCTTACGCGTGTTCGCAGACAGAGTTAATGTGTCATTTTGCTCCGCATTTTTCAGTATTTTGTCAAGTGATGAGTACCGTCCATTATTTTCAGTGATTTCGTCGTCTACTTGGAATTTTTGATAAGAGAGCACTAGCAATCCTTCTAATAACCGTCGCATCATTACTGCTGTGCAATCAAATAGATTATTTTCGTAACTGGCATTGATCTGTTTGCATAGAGATTGAAAATTAGGAGAGAGATTTTCAAAAATCGCAGTTGGAAGAATCGTACCGTCTTGCTCAATGCTGATACTGTCTTTATCTCTCATATCGTTTATTTCCTCAATCCAGCTTTCCAAGGTATTTGTCCATTGCGACCAACTTCGGGACAGTTTACAAATCCTATTTATTTCGGTCTGCAAATCTTTCAAAATCCCATTATCTGTCCAACCCAATTCCCTCAAACCTAATATGTATCTTGTAAGAAGATCATTCGCTTTGCAATCATCCCAATATGAATAAGAATTTTTGCATTTGTGCTTAATATGTGCTACTTCTTGATCGATAGGGCTTTGCGATCTGTTATAAGCTATACCTGCAAGTTTGTCAACAAATTCGCAAACTGATTCTCTAGATAATACCCCTTTTTCGTCATATCGAAAGTATTGTTTAACTCCAATATCAATGCATTCTAACAATAACTCATATTCATACTTTCTAATGATTTGTGCCAATTGTGCCTTGCCACTCTCGTTAAGACGATAAGGTGCAATTTTTTCATCTATAATGGTTTCTATCTTTTTACGTGCCATTTTTCCTCACTTAATTTGCCTCTACCAAAGATTTGGATAATACCGTAAACACATAATAAATGATATAGAGAAGCTTGTCAATTACTGTGTAAAAAAAAGGCGTTTCCGCCCTTTTTATTTTCAACCTTTTAATACTCTGACAAAACCCTTTTTGCCTTTTTTTATAATAACTCCATCGCTTAGCTTGCTCTCAGCAATCGTTTCTGTTACCGACTCTACCTTAACATCGTCAACGCTAACTGCGCCGTCCTCAATCATGCGGCGAGCATCCGACTTACTCTTGCACAGTTTACCCATGCAAAGCAAATCTACAACACGCAAGCCGGTTTCGTCGATGTCGGAATCCGTCAAACTCAAAGTCGGCATATTGGATATATCGCCACCGCCTGAGAACAGTGCCCTTGCAGCTTCCTGTGCCTTTTGTGCTTCCTCTGTTCCATGCACCTGCTCTGTTAATGTGAACGCCAACACGCTTTTTGCTTCGTTTAGTGCCGAACCCGTAACGCTGCAAAGCTCGTTTATTTGCTCCATAGGCAAGAATGTAAGCATAGACAAGCACATTTTCACGTCTGCATCGTCAACATTTCGCCAGTATTGATAGAAATCAAACACAGGGCATTTATTCTTGTCAAGCCATAGTGCACCCTTTTCTGTCTTGCCCATCTTTTTGCCCTCTTTTGTTGTTAAAAGTGCAGTAGTGAAGCAATAAGCATTCTTGCGCTCTTTTTTTCGAATCAAATCCATGCCGCCAAGCATATTAGACCATTGGTCGTCGCCGCCCACCTGGATTGTGCAGTTGTATTTGCGGTTCAGCTCTAAAAAGTCGTAGCTTTGCATAAGCATATAGCTCATCTCAAAGAAAGACAGACCGCCCTCAAGCCTTTGCTTGTAGCATTCTGCAGCAAGCATGTGGTTTACGGAAAAATGCACACCAATATCACGCATAAAATCAAGGAAATTCAAGCTCCTAATCCAATCGCCATTGTTCACGAGAATGGCTTTATCATCGGAAAAATCAAGAATTCTGCTCATCTGTGCCTTGAAGTTTGCAGCGTTTTGGTCTAACTCTTGTGTTGTCAACATTCTGCGCATATCCGACTTGCCCGAGGGGTCGCCAATCATGGCAGTTCCTCCGCCCAATAACGCTATGGGCTTATGCCCAGCATGCTGCATGTGCGCCATAACCACCAACGGCACGTAATGCCCTATGTGCAGGCTGTCGGCTGTCGGGTCGAACCCTATGTAGAACGTAACAGACTCTTTTTCCAGAAGCTCTTTGATTTCTTCAGGGTGAGACGCTTGTTTTAATATGCCACGCTCTGTTAGTACATCATAAACATTTTTTTTCATTTACTTTTCACTCGCTTTCGTGCGGAATTGCATTGATGATAACATATTTTAATACTTTAAGCAATAAGGCTTTGGTGATTTTGAGTTCGCTGGACTTGCGGATTAGTGGAGAAAAAATCGTGAAGCCTTTTATTGTATTAGTTGAACTACAACCCCCTATTTGATAAAGTGCATAAAAAAACCGCCATTAGCGGTTTATTATTGTTTTAATTTCAGCCCTCACTCACAGCCGACCTATACGCATGACCCGGCAACAGCTCGATTCCCCTTGCTTCAAACAGTTCGCCTATGGTTACAAGCTGATAGCCCTGCTCGATTAGCCAAGGCACTATCTCGCCCACAGCATTGGCGGTTTCGGGGTAAAGGTCGTGCATCAACAAAATTGCACCGTCAAAAACATTGTCCTTGATATGCTGAACGATTTTTTGGCTATCCCTCGTATCCCAATCCCTCGTATCGACAGACCAAAGTATTACAGGGCGTTCGAAAGCGTCCAATGCCGTTTCATCGAAGCTTCCCCATGGCGGACGAATATATTTCGGTCGCTCGCCAATAAGGCTCAGCATAAACTCATCAACTGGTGTAATCTCCTTTCGCACCTCCGTAGCGCTAATACCTTTCAATGCAACCTTATGTGTTTGAGTATGATTGCCTATTTCACATCCCATAGCGTATGCCCTTTCGACTATTGCGCTGTTCCTGCATGCCATATCTCCGACTATGAAGAATGTTGCACGAACGCCATAGCCTTCCAAAATATCAAGAATTCTGGTTGTGCTTGGCGCAGGACCATCATCAAAAGTAAGCGCAATTATTGGCTTTGTCGGGTCAATCGAATTCTGCGGTGAAGGCTTCGGAGTATTTGTAGGAGTGGGCGTACTCGTATCAATGGTAGGCTCGGGCGTAGTGGGTTTGAAAACAGGTGTTGACTGTTCGTCTGTCGGTAACGGTGTGCTACCGCTAACAGGCTTCATCAATGCCAAAACTGAAACAAACGAAACAACAAGACATGCTATTCCAACAATAAAAAAAATGGCTCTTTTATTCATCTGTACCCCCCTTGTCAACTTCCCCCAAGCGATTAGGCTTCATAAGTTCATTTTATTCTTATTATTTTGAAAAGTCAATGTTAAAGGTAACAATAAATGTCAAAGTCGAAAATATATTTTGCGTTCCCATAGTTTCACTTAATAGCCATCAGCACCAAAAAAAGTATGAAATACGGCATCGTGTAGTACATAGTGTTTTTTAAAAAAAGCCGATGTCAAGTAGCCCACCACGCAAACAAGCGCAACAACTGCAAAGGTAGGCAAATCCTTTAGGTTTTTGATTATTTTAACGAGTAGCCCAAGCAATACACAAAGGGATTACCTTTATGCAACCGAGTTTTTACACAATCCCCCAGCCATCAGCGCCAAAAAAAGTATGAAATACGGCATCGTGTAGTACATAGTGTTTTTTAAAAAAAGCCGATGTCAAGTAGCCCACCACGCAAACAAGC
>LSQX01251064.1_pt3 | contig 20013 bp, 15 predicted proteins | sample 654561 | NCBI WGS metagenome assembly LSQX01 (sample SAMN04489861, study PRJNA283612) | anaerobic digester metagenome | isolation source: 4 biogas reactors fed with cattle manure at either 37C or 55C with and... | place: Denmark: Kongens Lyngby | collected 2014
CCCTTGTCCTTTCCAACGGGACTGTAAAGGACTACTTTAAAGATATGATCATGTCTCCAATGATTTGGGAATATACTGACGATTATGCCTTCAAGGGAGATCTGGCCATAATGGATCTTATTTCTACCAATGAATGGGAGAGACCCATTTACATATCATCCACTGTACCGTCAAGTCAGTACAAAGGTTTGGAAAAATTCTTTATCCAGGAAGGGATGGCTTACAGAATAGCTCCTGTTAGTATTGATCGCCAGGATCGTAGCGAGTTTGGAATAATCGACCCTTACGTGATGTATGATAATGTAATGAATAAGTTCAGATTTGGTAATGCAGATGATCCCTCTGTTTATCTGGATGATAATAACCGGAGAATGTTGAGTAATTATAAGAGGATATATGCAAATCTGGGGAAGGAATTTCTGGCTCTTGGCGACACTCTCAAAGCCCTGGAACTGGTTCAGAAAGGAAGAGAAATAGTACCTGTGGAGAAAGTACCCGAAGATTATTATTCAGTGGGTTTTGCAGAGATACTTATCAGGGCAGGGAAAAAAGATGAAGGCGAAAAACTCATTGACGAAATAGTTAATTATGCAAAAGAATATCTCAATTATGCCGTTTCTCTCGGACCCGAAGAAAGATTCGGACTGGAGTTATCCAATGGGATCAATATGCAATCATTGCTGGATATTTATAATCTGTCACTGAATCATGAAATGGACTCACTGACGACAGTGCTGGAACCAATGATAAGTACTTATTATGGGAGGCTGTATAATACCAATTAACTATAAATGAGGCTCTTCAGGCCACATCTGCTTTCGTTTTTATGCTATCATGAGGCCTTTTTCAGGATCAAAACGTCCAGGAAGGTACTTTTTCTGACCTTTGATGACGGTCCTGATCCGGAGTCAACTCCTGTAATCCTGGATATCCTTGATAAAATGCACGTGAAAGCTGTATTCTTCTGCAATGGTAATGTTGCAGAGATGTATCCGGAGCTGATAGAAAAAATACGGCAAAGGGGTCATATGACAGGGAACCATGGATATTACCATCTTAATGGATGGAAAACAGCTTATAAGGATTACCTGCATAATACAGAGAAGGCTGATGCCACTACTTCAGACAAATTGTTCCGCCCGCCTTACGGGAAAATAACTTATCGCCAGTATAGGGATCTTAAAAAAAGATATAAAATAATTTTCTGGGATTTAATGGCCTATGATTTTGACAGATCTTTCGGACCCGACAGATCAGCAGAAGTATTGAAAAAAAAGATCCGTCCGGGATCAATTATAGTCCTTCATGATAGCCCGCGGTCAAACTGCAGGTGCTATCTTGAGGAATTCATCAGAGATTCAGTAAACAGAGGCTACATCTTCAATCTGCCTGATGGATAAACAGTTAAAATGATTAACCGGAGAATGAGTTCTTTTTTGCGATTGTAATATATCTGGTATCTGGTTCTTTTATAAGGGGTTTTATATTTCCGATTGAATCGTTATTTTTGAAGAAGTATTTAAAAAAGTGTAAATGAATATTCTAATTCTCGGATCAGGAGGCAGAGAACATGCTCTGGCATGGAAACTGGCACAAAGCAAAAAGATAAGCAAAGTATTTATTGGTCCGGGAAATGCAGGTACTTCATTTACCGGTACAAATATTTCTCTCAATCCCGAAAATTTCATGGAGGTAAAACGTGCTGTACTGGATCATGACATAGGGATGGTTGTTGTCGGACCTGAAGCTCCTCTGGTTGCAGGCATCCATGATTATTTTCTTGAAGATGATTACCTCAGAAATATACCGCTTATAGGTCCGGACAGATGTGGGGCACGACTGGAAGGCAGCAAGGAGTTTGCAAAGGGATTTTTAAAAAGGAACAATATTCCCACAGCAGCATACCGAAGCTTTGACTTGTCGAATGTGGAAGAAGTTCGTCCTTTTCTTAAAGAACTGGATCCTCCATACGTCATTAAGGCGGATGGCCTCGCAGCAGGCAAAGGTGTTGTGATATTAAATGATATTGAGGAAGCTGAGAAGGAAGTATTGGACATGCTTCACGGAAAATTCGGGAAAGCCGGTTCAAAGGTGGTTGTCGAACAGTTTCTTAAGGGTATTGAATTATCGGTTTTTATTATTACTGACGGACACTCATATAAACTTCTGCCTGAAGCAAAGGATTACAAAAAAGCCGGAGAGGGAGATACCGGATTAAATACCGGAGGAATGGGAGCCGTGTCACCTGTGCCCTTTGCTGATGAGTCCTTTATGTTAAAAGTGAAGGAGACAATTATTGATCCAACCATAAATGGGTTGATAAATGAAGGTATAGTATATAAAGGGTTTATTTTTTTCGGATTGATCAATGTCAACGGCGATCCGTTTGTAATTGAATATAATGCACGTCTTGGTGATCCCGAATCAGAAGTTGTTATTCCAAGGATCAAATCAGATCTGTTTGATTTACTTGAAGGTGTTGCTGAAGGGAATCTGCAGGAAAGATGTCTTGAGGTGTATGATGATTACGTAACTACAATCATGCTGGTATCGGGAGGTTATCCCGGCACTTACAAAAAAGGGAAAGTGATCAGTGGCCTTGATAAAGTAAATAATTCGGTTGTATTTCATGCCGGGACAATGATTTCGGGAGATGAAGTTCTTACTTCAGGAGGACGTGTTATTGCTGTAAGCTCAAGGGGAAAAACAATGAAGGAAGCTTTGGCAGAATCATACCACAACGCCGGCTTAATATCATTCGGGAATATCTATTACAGAACAGACATAGGCTTTGACCTGTAGAAATAATGCTTTTAAAAATATTCAGAAGGACAGGTCCGGGAGTGATCTTCCTTATTCTTTTAACTCTCGGATTATTGTGGATAAGTGCTTTCCTGCATCCTCAACAGCTATCCCTGCCGGTTTATGAAGCAAAACCAATGCCTCTGTATGCTCTTATGAGGCAAATGATTGGCCTGAAACTATTAGGCAGCTTGCTCTCTGCTCTTGTATTACTGGGATTGATGCTTTTTCTTATCTCATATTTCAATACGACAATCTTTTTCATAAATGAGAGAACATTCCTCCCTGTGCTTTTTTATCTTCTCTTATCTGCAGTATTCCCTCAAAACCAGATATTTAATCCTGCCATCCCTGCTGCTGTTTTCCTGATACTTGCATTAATGAGGGTAATGGATGCATACAGGAAACAGGGTATAGCATACAATTTTTTTGATGCAGGTCTTTTCATAGGTATAGGCAGCCTTTTTTATGTCAATCTTATATGGTTCGGGATTGTTATACTTGCAGGTATTGTGCTGCTACGAACTGTTAATATAAAAGAAATTGCTGTTTCACTCCTCGGATTGCTTACGCCATATGTTTTAATTATCGGATTCTTTTATGTCACTGACAGGAATATAGGAATGTTTCTGTCAGACATTAATGAGAATATATTTGGAAATACACACTCTTTTTTATTTGACAGATATACTGTGCTTGTCCTGATCTATATTGCTCTTATGCTATTGATCAGTATAACATTCCTTTTTTCCCGGCTAAATACTAAGAAGATAAAATCCAGAAAAACATTTTATCTGTTATTATGGGTTTTCGCTGTTTCTTTGTTGCTTTACTTCTTTATACCAGCTGTCTCTGTCGAGATGATGTGGATAGCAGGTATTCCTGCTTCATATTTTCTGGCTCACTATTTTGTGTTCTTAAAACAAAAAATATTACCTGAAATATTTTTTACAGTATTCTGTTTACTGATATTATTGTTACAGGTCCTGAATATTTTCTAAGGAATTCTATCTTACCATAAAGACAACACCTACCCCTGATCCCTGTTTCCCTCCGTCAAAATCAAAATTAAGGGTGTAGATACCACTTTTATTACATATAAAATCTATAAAAGGGTATATTTTACCGGTCTTTTTGTCGAATGAAGAAAGGATCTCTTTGTTTGCAACATCTTTTATTGTAAGAATAAGCTGGCCTTGTGATTCGTCGGAATTACACAATGAAAATCTGTATTTGGTGTTTTTCCATAGTGACATCTGGGCCTTGTATCTCATATCAGCGGAAGGGGAGCCCTGTGCAAGCTGTATCCTGAAGTCTTTCAGGTATCTTGTGTCAGGACCGGCATTCATGACGCAATTACTTACCAAAGGGTCAGTTGATTGAGCCTGGGAGAAAATCCCCACAAGAAGGAACACTAATAGTAGGAAATATTTATTCATGTGTAAATAGTTTTATTCAGGGTCGCAATAATATGTAATGTAAGACAGGATAAAACATATGTCAGGTAATAATGTTGTCGTTGCCGGTGCATACATGGATTAAAACATTTTATTTGTTTACTATCAATTTATTACGGATCTGTTCTGTAATGTCAATTATTTCCTTCAGTTGTTCATCCGTCATCTCAACCTTACTGGTCTCAGTCTGTGTAACTACAAGTCCTCCATCTTTCTCAACACTAATGGGTTCTCCAAGTGTATAGCTAATCCTGACATCCCTGTATTTTTCTTTTATTATCTGAAGGGAGTTACATAATTCACTATATTCCAAATCTATTTTGCAATAAGGATTTGCCAGCATAATAAGATCATTCAGAATTATTTTCTGTTCTCCTATCCTGTCTTTCAGAACAGGGTCAGGGTATTCTTTTACAACCTGTGTTGCAAGGTATTGTCCTTCTATCCACACTCCAATGATCATAAGAGCTGAAAGCTGACCGCGTGCATTATCACGCAGATATTCATCAATTTGTGTATATGAATCAATAGAAAGGAATAGCAGGGAATCGAGATCCGAACGGTTCAGAGATAGTCTTTTGATTGTTTCAAAATCAAAGAACTGTCCTACGTTGATGCCTTCTGCAAGTTTTTTAATAGACGACAGGATATCAATTGAGGAAGCTGTTTGTTCATACATATTGAGATATCCCAGATCTGCACCCAGAATACCAAGAGAGATTGCTTTATCAAAAGCAGTTTCCTGTTTGTTCGCATCAATCGTTGATGCAAGATAATCAGCAGAGAAGGGAACTTCCATCATCTGGAGAAGGTTGGCAATTTCAACAGGAGAAGATATGTTTTTCGAGATCTCCTCTATAGCTTCGGCACTTAACTTTTCAGATTCTTCCAGAGGGACAGAATCTGCTTCGGGGAAAATAAATTGTTTTGTTTTGTCAGATGAATTTCTACAAGAAAAACAAACAGATAGAACAGCGAATAGAATAATTGCAACTTTTCCTTTCATCAGGATATTACTATAATATTATTACAAAAGTATAAAATTACGTTTTAATCGGTTAATCAATAAGCTCCGTAATTTAGATTTTTCAATCAGGTTTATAAATTTTGCAAGTAATTCATAATACAATATAATATAAAGAACTACTGTGCTTAAGAAAACCAGCAGTATATTAAACGTGAAAGTATCTGTTTTTGTTCCGCAAAATATCTTATTGGGAGCAAAAAAATGGGTACGGAAACCCGGGAAAACACTTTTATAAGGGTCAAGATACACAGGATCAGTATTCTGAACGATACTGTTTTCATATACAAGAATTTTATTCCTTTCGTAATATTTAGTTACAATTTCTTCCAGTTTATAGTTGTAATAGTTATCACGGAGCCTGTCCAGCTTTTCGCTGTTCAGTACATAGAATCTGTCTTTAATATCACTTGCCTGATTTGCGATTTCAGTAAATCTTTTGTCTGTGAAGTCAAGATAATTGTATAAGGAATCTGCAACAAAATAATTAAACGACCCGGGATCAAGGTGGTCTGAATATCCGAATGGAGGCAACCCATATATTTCATTTATCTTTTTCAGCTCATTATGAAGAAGTTGAAGCTTACTATAATGGCCGGCTGATGATTTATTGTTGTTATCGGGAGTCGTATTTGACAGAGCTCTGTGTTCATTGACTGATATATTGACAGCTTTCTTTAATTCAGGGATGCGGTATACTTTATTAAAATCAGCTCCGCTGATTTTTTTCTGAAGGGAGTAATAGGTATCATTCTTTTGGGAATAGTCTACCTGGCTGTAGAGATTATCCTTGAACTGTGAAACCATAAGGGCCTCGTATGTCCATCTTGTTGGAATAAGTTCGGCGATCAGGGGAACCTTATCAACACTGCTGATCTTTCGGTTCAGCTTGTCAAAAGAAAACATTGCACCACTGAGCACCATCATTGGGATTATTATCAGGGGTATTACAATATAAATTGTAATTGCTGAATTAAGAGAGGATGATATAATCAAGCCAGTCATATTGGCGCAGAAAGCTGTTGCAAATAGTGCCAGCCAATAATGAAAGAACAAGCCTTTTATTCCCAGTATGGGATTTGCAATCACAAGGAATAAGGTACATTGTAGAGCTGATATAATTATCAGTACGGTAATCTTTGCAGTGAGATAACTGCTTCGGCTTAGGTTCAGAAAATGTTCTCTTTTCAGTATTTTCCTGTCACGGAAAATTTCTTCTGCACTCAGGGTCAGTCCCAGGAATAAAGCTACAATGAGACTCATGAAGATGTATATGGGGATATTCTCGTTTTCAGCAAAAATATACATATCAGAATCAGGGTCAGCAATATACCTGATAATGAAAGAAAGAATAAAACCGAGGACAGGAGCTTCCAGGAGAGTAAGGCTTACATACTGAACATTTGCCAGTTTACTCTTAATATCTCTTTTAAGATAAATCAGATACTGCTTCCATAATCCTGGTCTGCTAAGATTTGTGTGTGGGGCTTTCTTTATTTCACTGATTTTTTCAGGAGGATGGGTTTTACCATAAATATCTGCCCATTCCTTTGGTTTTACTTTTCTTCTTTCTGTGTAATTTCCGAACTCATCAACGACATGGGTTTCTAAAATGTTAAAAATGATCTCTGTGTTGACATTTCCGCAGACAGGACATTCTCCTTGTCCGGCATTTATCTGTGCATCAAGTGTTTTGAAGTAAATAACTGCATCAACCGGGTTCCCATAATAAACCATATACCCTTCCTGATCGAGGATGAGTATTTTATCAAACATTTTGAATATTTCAGAAGAGGGTTGATGGATTACAGTTATAACGAGTTTCCCCTTCAATGTCAGATCCCTGAGGAGATCCATAATTGTTTCAGAATCTTTCGATGATAGGCCTGAGGTGGGTTCATCGAGGAAGAGCACAGATGGTTCCCTGATTAGTTCAAGTGCTATATTGAGTCTTTTTCTCTGGCCTCCGCTCAGGATTTTATTGAACGGATCTCCAACTTTAAAATCCTTCTTATCCAGTAAGCCCAGATTTAGCAGTGTGTCTTCTACAATAGAAGTTATTTCCTCTGAAGATTTGTTGTTAAAACACTGGCAAGAAGCAAAATAAAGATTTTCAAATACAGTCAGATCTTCGATCAGCAAATCGTCCTGGGCAACAAAGCCAATTACTCCTTCTAGTTCTTTACTGTTGCTATTAATATCGAATCCGTTTATTCTGACTGACCCACCGGCAGGTTTATAAATGCCACTTAGCAGATTGAGAAGTGTCGTTTTTCCGCTGCCGCTACCTCCAAGTATCCCCATTAGTTTTCCTTCCCCGATGGAAAAATTTATGTTATTTATGGCCCGATGCTCTTCACGGAAATTGTAAGAAAGATTTTCAGCAACAAAAGAGAGCTTATGGATAATAAGATCGGACATGTATCTGGAACTGATGTCACTGTAATAAATGACATTGCCCTGGCCTGACCTGATTGATGCTCCTTTGGCAAAAGGATAAACCTGTCCGGAGATGACCGGCAAACCGTTAAGAAAGAATTGTTCGTTTGAAATATATTTCAAAAAGTAAAGATTAACACTGGGTATTCTGAGAAAACAGACACAGGTACCACAGTCGGCCTGAAAGGATTTATTGTCAGGATCATTAATTACATTCTCAGGATTCAAAACAAGTATCGAGGGATTCGTCAGATTTTTGGGATCATCGTTTCTGACAAATTGTTCAATGGAAGAGAATTCTTCAGGTAAAATCTTAAACACCTCAGCCACGGTATTTATAATATTCATTCTTTGCGGGGTGAACCGCTTATTGGTCTTAAGCAGTTCATAGAGTGACACCAGGGCAATCACTTTTTGTTCGAGGGTGAGCGTGCGGTTTATTTTTTTACATATACTGAAGATTTTTACCGAGTCTTTTACTGTAGGAGTTAATAATTCCCTGGTTGATATATCTTCCTGGACAGGACCTGCAAGATCATCAAAGAAAGCCAGATATTTATCTACACTTTCTTTTGTCAGACGTTTTGTAAGAAAGGTTTTGATGAAATCACGTTCATTGGCAATCATACCCCCATCCTGTTTTACGATCAGGGCTGATAACTCCATCAGGGCTTTCAGGATTTCTTCACTCATTCAGGATTATTTCTATGAGCAGATATATCTTGAACGAAGGTACAAAAAAGTATTACTTTTTTGTGGTCCCTATAATAAATTTTCGCTGTATCCAACCCGGTATTATTGAAGCTCCTATAATAAGATAAGGGTAATAGCTTATTATTCTCCATATTATGGCAATAGCCAGGGCAATACTCATAGCATTTTCGGGACTTGCAGGAATGGCATCTGTAATATATCTGCCAAGTATCACCTCAGCGAAACCACTTCCTCCCGGTGTAGGGCTCATTATCATCATTATCCATGTTACTAGTTGCCGGGCAAAGATCAGGAAATGATCGCTCACAGCAAAAAAAGCCATAAGTATTGCGTTAACAACCCAGTATCTTGAAGTCCAGGCCAGGAATGTGGCAGTAAAGGCTTTTATCCAGAATGATGCGGGTTTTTTTTTCAATTCGTAAGAGCTCTCTATTATATCATTACCTGCATTTTCTGCTGCCTTTTTCCACCTTTTCAATAGGGGCAGTCTGAAAACAAAGAGAATGATCTGCTTTATTTTCGCAGGGTCGAAAAAGAGGCCATAGCCTACAAGTAAGACCCATCCTAAAACTAATCCATATCCTATTAGTCCTATTATGAGAAGATTATTGAATAATGCTGCGCCGGTACCCTGCATAGCCGTTGTGAAGAGATTTTCCCCACCAACAATAAGAAGAACCAAAGGGCCCATTATGACAAAATAAAGTTCATCAAGAAATGAAGTGGCAAGGACTATTGATGTACTCCTTCCCACAGAGATACTTTCTTTATGAATAAAGACAACTGCCACTGCAGTGCCACCTACTGTTGAAGGTCCTATGGCAGAGGTAAACTCCCACAGCATAATTACCCTGAAAGCCTGTTTCCAGTTGAGGTCTTTTTCTGACAGTATCCGGATCCTGACCATGTAGCCAAGATCTCTGCCTATCATGCAACAGAAGGCAATGGCAAGCCAGAAAACGGATTTCCAGGTAAAACTTAAGTTATTCAGGACAGCCATGTCAATCTCTCTGAAGATGAACCAGGCCACTACGGCTAACCCCAGTACTATTGGAAGAATGATTCTTGCAGGCCGCAGCTTGCTAACCATTTCATAATGTTGGTTATCACTCATATATAAACAGGCGTTTCTTCAGTCAACCTCTATTCTTTGGCTTCTTCCCAGGCAGGCAAAATTAAATTAAATATAGTTTAATTCCGAGTAGTTGTCTGTTTAATCCTCCTTCGCTTTCGCTACTGCAGATAAGAAGGATTTGGTTTAATACAGTTTATTCAGAATGGGAAAAATGATCTCTCATGAAATACGGATACAATATATTTACTTAAGGAAAGGGGCCTTTGATACAAAATCAGGATACAAAAAAGCCGTCTCGTAAAAAAGGAGACGGCTTTCGATTATTATCTGACAAATTCAGAAAAAAAGACTTTGATTATTGTTTATCATAAACCATTGTTGATTTCATTTCACCTCCATCAAAGCCTGGTCTGACAGATTCTACACTGAGAGTTTTGCCGTCGGCACTTAATTTCCATGTCTCAGTACTTGTCATATCCATCCCGTCAAAACTCATTGTTGTGGCGATAGTAAGACTTTTTTTGTCGGCTGACCATTTAGCAGTTGATTTACTGGTCATTTCTCCCATGGGGCTTGTTCTGGTATTTTCGGTAGGATTACCGTCGAGCGAATAGTTAGTGACATTACTGGTAGCCTCACCGCCTCCAAATCCTCCCATGGTTCTTTCAACGCTCAGTTTATTTCCTGACTGTGTTACGATCATGGGGGCACCACCACCCATACGGCCACCAGGAGCACCACCACCGCCGGGGCCGCCTCCAAATTCACTTTTTTCCGGATTAAGACTCCAGGTACCGGAAAAATTTACCTGGGCAGTTAGTGACATACAGGCAAAAATAAGACCTGCTGTCAAAATAGTTTTCAATGCTTTCATAATGTTTTTTTTAATGATTAAAAGTCTCAGGAATAGTTTAGTTTTTATAAAGAATAGACAAGATTATTTGTGTTTTTATTCCGGAAGATAGAAAATTATGAAGTTGAAGAGGTAGAAAGAAGTTGAAGAAGTTGAAGAAGTTGAAGAGATTGAGAGGTTGAAAGGGGGGGGAGGTTGAAAGAGGAGTGGGTGGTATGAAAAAAAGGTACTGTTAATAAGCACCTTTTTTGTTATTGCGGTTATAAAGATATATAACAGATCTATTTTTTATCGTAAACCAGTTTGAGTTTCATGTCTCCATCATACATTGGCATAACCTGATCTATTGTAATAGTCTTGCTATCGGCTGACAATTTCCAGGTTTCAGTTGTTTTGAACTCGTTACCTTCAAATGCCATTGTAGTTGTAACAATCATTGAATTCTTATTGTCTTCCCATGTAATGACAGATTTTCTTACCATATCCATGAACCCGGCATTTTCACAAGGCTGACCATCAAGATTATATTTGGCTGATTGTTGCATCTCTCCACCGTCAAAACCCGGTTGTGTGGATTCAACAGTCAGAATATTGCCATTTTGTGCAATATCCATTGTTACAGCTGCCATACGGAATTCACTGTTGCCAAAATCACTCTGCGATTCATTAAGACTCCATTTGCCTGAAAAGTTAGGCTGTGCAAATAATCCTGCTGAAGTCAGGAAAAAAATAAACAAACCTGAAAGGTTTCTGATTGAAATAAGGCTAAAGATTTTCATGATAGATTTAAATAAGTGTTTATAAAAAATAAAACAAATATACATTAATTTTAATTTTGATTTTTTCTGACAGATTAATTTATTTTTGTTTTTCAAATCTGTAACTTACAAGAATCACGCTTTCATCAGGGCGTGAAATATGGTTTAGCTTCCGTCAAGTATCAGGAAACCGGTTTCATCCACTGTAGCTGATCATCAATATTATCACTCAGTTTATATGTTTTGATATGATCCTGTATTGATTCACCTAAAACCTTTATTTTATTAATATCGGTTTCCCTGTGTCGTGTATTTGCCACGAAATTAAGGTATCCGACTTTTTCAAAATCAAGTCCCATCAGTTCAACAGCCACTCTGTCGGCAGCAAACCAGTCAGTACTGGCAACACATACTCTGTGGTCGACCGGTGTGCCGTCTATTGGACCATTCCCTTCCATTCCCTGGAAGCCGTCAATAATGGCAAGGTCAGGACTTAACTGATCTGCCAGCGCATAGAGATTGTAATTTATTCCACGGAAACCGCTTCCGTGAACGGTCGGTTTATCACTTCGTGTACCTTTTCTGCTTTGTGGTCCCCAGGCATATCCCGGATCTTTTACCGGTGCTCCGAAGACAATGTTTTTAAGCGACAGTGTTACCACAGATCTGTCGTGAGTTTTCATACGGGCTACTGATACAACGTAGGTGTCAGGATCAAGAATGAGACTGGAGACTCTCACAGGATGCGGACGGAAATCTTTTTCGTCAAATACATAAATGAGTTGTGAGGGCATTTCATCAAGATCATAAAGTTTTACTCCGTATTTTTTGCTCACAGCAGGGAAGCCATAGTTGTCATAACCTTCCGGTGTCGGACCACCTCCTGCTGATTCTGCAATAATAACGTTTTGCAGTTTGCCAATGGATTTAAAAAATTCAAGCAAACCTTCCATAGTATCAGCATGAGTTGCACACAGGGGGGTGGTAGTGCTTACAAAATTGGGCTTAAGCACTATACGGCGATTCCCTGTTGACCTGATTATCTCATCAGTAAATGGTTCAAGAGCACGGGAAACCATATCGGCCCTGTTGCTTCCTGTAGTAAGTGCAACACCCGGTGAAACGGCATTCTGAACGGCAGGGGTATTTGCAAACAGACTCGACGGTCTGATACATGTTGCAGCTACTCCACCAATGATGGAGGTCTTTAAAAATTTACGGCGATTGAAATTGGACATATCGTGTTTTTTTGTTTCTGCAAATTTATATAAAATATGTCATTATACATAGTCATAAACATATATATATAGATAATAATATACGATATTCTGATTCATAGACCTTTTTTGTTCCAGGACAGAAGGGGATTTTTATTATTAAAAATTAGTCTGTGTTCTTAATGCAACGTACTGAGTAACCACAATTTTTTAACCAATAATAATAATCCACCTGGTCAAAATTGTAATATAATACATAATAATGAGCATTATCGGCATCAGCGGAAGATGAGGACCAGAAGTATGCAAACTCACCGCGATCAAAGAAGGCACCATCATATCTTCTGTAGCCGGCAGGCAGGGCAGAAAATCCGGTAATATTTATCTTTTCAGGGTAGTCATTATTACCAATAGCACCAGTATTTATTGATGCTTTCCATCCTGTTGCTGCAGCAAGCGCTTTGGCAATTTTATTTTCACTAGTGGGTGTATTGGTTGAGCCATCGTAATTGTATCCGTTATCAATCAGATATTGAATCAAATCTATCCATTCAGTGTTACTTGGTACATGCCAGCCAACAGGACACAGTTTACCGGTATTGACAGCATACCAGTTATAAAGAGGTTTGTAGGAAAGCTAATTATCATACCAGCAATAACCTGGTGCGTTAAGTGTACTCCATGTTGTATTGTTTATTCACCCTGTTCATTGAAATCATTTATTTTTTTATTATTTTGAAAAACTCCTTAAACCTTAATCAGGAGAGGAAGAAAAAATGAAGTATTTATATGAAACGAGCATGGATTTTTATAATCACGAATCTTCAAAAATATGAAAATAGTTGTTCTTGACGGATATACTCTGAATCCGGGTGATCTGAGCTGGGATACTATCAGCAGGATGGGGGATTTTACCGTTTATGACCGTACTCCACGGGATCAGGTTCTGGAACGGTCGGCAGGTGCGGATATTATTCTTACAAATAAGACAGTCCTTGACCGGGATATTCTGAAGTCACTTCCGGATCTTAAGTACATAGGGGTACTTGCTACCGGATATAATGTTGTTGATATTGAAGAAGCAGGAGAAGCAGGAATCATAGTAACAAATATTCCGTCGTATGGAACAAATTCTGTTGCTCAGCTCACCTTTGCATTCATTCTGGAGTTTTGTCATCATGTACAAAAGCACAGTGACATGGTGTCGGAGGGAAAGTGGTCAAGATCGATGGATTTTACCTATAGCGATTATCCTCTGATAGAGCTTGCTTCGAAGACACTTGGTATTGTTGGTCTGGGAAATATTGGCAGGAAAGTGGCAGAAACAGGCAGAGTGTTTGGGATGAATGTTATTGCAAGCGATAAGGGATTAGAAGAAGGGACTGTTCAGGATGGCGTAAGTGTGGTTTCCATAGAGAAATTATTAACGGTATCCGATTTTATAACTCTTCATTGCCCTCTTACTGAAGAAACGGAAGGTCTTATAAGTTCAGATACAATAACATTGATGAAAGAGACTGTTTTTCTTATCAATACATCGAGGGGTGGAATTATTGTTGAGGAAGACCTTGCAGAAGCTTTGAATAAAGGGAAGATTGCCGGGGCGGGCCTTGATGTCCTTTCTGTTGAACCTCCTTCTGATAAGAATCCTCTTCTTAAAGCTGCGAATTGTTTTTTAACACCGCATATTGGCTGGGCTACACATGAATCAAGATCGCGACTGATGGGTATTGCTGCGGAGAATCTGAAAGCTTTTCTGGCCGGTTCGGCTGTTAATGTTATAACTGATTAGACGATAAACAGCTTTCTTAGAAAAACAATTTTCCCCTTTTCTTTTTTTTTATATTTCTGTTTTTAACAGATACTTCAGAAAAACAACAACTCTTTCCGCGCCGGATAGGAAAACTCTTTGTGGAGATTAGGGGAATCGAAACTGCTTCAAAGACTTTTAAACGGGTAGGTAATCCTACAATTTTTACAGAATTACAAAAAAAAATTCAACTAAATTTATTTTTAAAATTCGGAGTTTGATATTATGGCCCAAGTTAAATTTTTGATTTAGGGATTTTCATTAATAGAGCATGTTATCTTCCTTTTGAATTTGGTTATAAAAAAATTGTTGAGCTTATTGAAAATGGATCAAATAACGTTAAGGCTTAAGTTAAAATATAATCGATTAGATTTTTAACGAGAAAAGAAACGAATCAACAGATTAGGTCTAAAAATTTTATGGATATAGCAAACTACCAAAGTTGATTTTAACGAAATATAAAAATTATCTTAATTACATAACATTTTTACGAAAGACATACTTCATTCACGCCATAATTTATTAATTTCTATAAAATTCGAATTTACAGGCTTTGGCAAGGTTTTTTTGAGAAGATTCCTTAAATTTGAGAATTAGCTATTTATTTAAGGGAAAAATGCCCCCGTATTATAGGACGAGGGCTACCTGAATGTTTTCACAACGGAATAATCCTTATTGTGAATTGCTTCAGATTGTACATCAAATATAGTAAAAACTATTAAATACTCACCAATGAAAAAAATTCTCGGACTTGACCTCGGTTCTGCCTCCATCGGATGGGCGTTAGTCAAAGAAATCAGAGAAGCTGACAACCACAAAACTGAAATTATTGATCTCGGGTGCAGGATAATTCCATATGAGGGAACGGAAGGGAAGGACTTTGCAAAAGGCACAGGCGAAAGCAGGAACGCAGTCAGAACAGCAGCAAGGACAATACGGAGAGGGTATGATAGATACCAGATGCGAAGGAGATTTCTTACAGACATCCTGGTAAAACACTCCATGATGCCTGATGAGACTATAAAAGCATTGCCTAAGATGCAGCTTTGGGCGCTAAGGAGCAAAGCTGCTAATTCAGAGATATCTCTTCAGGAGTTTGGGCGCATTCTATTATTATTAAATCAGAAAAGAGGATATAAGAGTAGCCGGAGCGAAGCAAACCTTGATAAAAAGGATACTGATTATGTGTCTGAAGTGAAGAACAGGCACGAAATGATAAGAGAACAGGGTTTAACAGTTGGTCAGTATTTTTTCAGAGAGCTCCAAAAGGATGAGTACTACCGAGTGAAGGAAAAGGTATTTCCGCGGGAAGCATACATGGAAGAATTCGACAGGATATGCAAGACACAGCAGGTATTTCATCCTGAAATAGCGCAAGAACTTATTGACAAGATTAGGAATGAGATAATTTATTTTCAGCGTCCACTGAAATCTCAAAAGGGATTAGTATCTGTATGTGAGTTTGCAGGCAAATGGATAAAGAAGAACGGGAAAGACTATTTCATCGGACCAAAGGTAGCTCCTAAGAGCTCACCTCTGTTCCAGATTGAAAAGGTTTGGGAGACAATAAACAATATCAAGTTAACTACCCGATCTGGCAGTGATCTGGAATTAACGCATGAGAATAAGCTGGCTATCTTCCTACACCTTGATAACAATGAAAAACTCACAGCTACAGATCTTTCTAAAATACTTAACTTAAAGAAAGGAAGCATCATCTTAAATAAACAGTTTTCCAAGGGATTACAAGGTAATCTGACAAAGCACCTTATATGGAAATGCCTGGGAAGCACTGATAACTATACTGATCTGCTGAAGTTGGATCTTAAAATCATGAAAGCTGACGGTGAAGCTTACCTCTATGACCGCAGGACAGGCGAAGTGCTGACCTCCAAGCCAGTTCATGTAATTGATCCTTGTGTTGAAAAGGAACCTCTTTACAGGCTGTGGCACACGATATATTCCATAAGCGATCGTGAGAAATGCAAGAAAGTCTTACAGAAGAATTTCAACATCGCTGAGCCAGTATCAGAAAGGCTTGCTGGCATTGATTTCAGCAGGCAAGGATTCGGTAATAAGTCAGTCAAGGTCATCCGTAAAATTTTGCCTTATTTAATGGAGGGAGATGGTTATACTGAAGCCATGAGTTATGCCGGGTATAATCATTCGAGGTCCGTTACAAAAGTTGAGAACCTTGGAAGAATACTTGAGAGTAAGCTGAAACTATTGCCAAAGAATTCTCTGCGACAACCTGTTGTCGAAAAAATTCTGAACCAGATGGTAAATGTTGTAAACACTATTATTGAAAAATACGGCAAACCTGATGAAATAAGGATAGAGCTTGCCCGTGAGCTTAAACAGAGCCGGGAAGAACGTAACGAGACAGACAAGTCAATGAGGAAAAGAGAAAGGGAGAATGAATCGATCTCGAAAAGACTTGCTGAGTATGGTCTGAGAACGACAAGAAATAATATCATAAAATGGCGTTTGTATGAGGAGATTAGCAGTCAGGAGAGCAAGCTCAATGCAATGTGCATCTATTGTGGGTCAGCTATATCTTTGACTGAAGCAATACTCGGAAATGATGTGGATGTGGAACACATAATTCCAAAATCAAAATTGTTTGATGATTCGCAAAGTAATAAAACCCTTGCGCACAGGCATTGTAATAGAGACAAGAATGAGCAAACGGCATTTGACTTCATGAAAAGTAAGTCTGAACAGGCTTTTAACGATTATGTCGACAGGGTAAATCTTTTATATGCAAACAGGATTATCGGAAAAGCTAAGAAAGACAAACTCCTTATGCCTGAAAGCAAGATTCCGGATGATTTTATCGACAGGCAACTAAGGGAGAGCCAGTACATCTCAAGGAAAGCCAGGGAAATACTGCAAACGGTCTGTCATGAAGTCTGGGCTACAAGCGGGAAAGTGACTTCGGAACTAAGGCATTTGTGGGGATGGGATGATGTGACCATGAATCTTCAGCTGCCTAAGTATAAGGACATCGGACTAACTGAGTATCGAGAATGGGAAAGTAATTTTGGTGAACACAAGCATAGAAAAGAGGTTATTAAGGACTGGAGCAAAAGAGACGACCAGCGTCATCATGCTGTTGATGCCCTTACCATTGCATGCACAAAGCAGGGCTATATTCAACGATTTAACACTCTTAATGCCCAGAAGACAAGAGATGAACTACAGTCGGCGGTTAACATGAGCAACCTTTTGACAAGAGAAAAACTGTCGCTTCTTGAAAAGTATATTGTGTCTCAGAAACCTATCCCGGTCAAGGAGGTAGAGAAGGCTGTATCAAATATTCTGATATCGTATAAGCCAGGCAAGAGGGTAGCCGTCAGAGGGACGAGAAAAACAGGCAAGCGCGGTGACAAAAAGGTTGTGCAGGCTGATATTCTTATACCAAAGGGAGCATTGAGTGAAGAAAGTGTTTACGGTAAGATTAAGACGGTTGATAGGAATAAGCCCTTGAAATATCTATTTGAGAATTCTAATCTTATCATTAATCCCCGGATAAAAGAAATGGTAGAAAATAGGATATCTAAGTATGAAGGGGATACAAAGAAAGCAATCACTTCGCTTAAATCAGATCCTTTATATTTTGACAAAGAAAAGGGAATACTTTTGGAGTACGCTTCATGTTTTAAAGAAGAGTATGTTATAAGGTATAAAGTTGATATTAATTTCAACAAGATTGACAAGGTGATAGATAATTCCGTCAGGAGCATACTACAAAAGCGCCTTGATAAATTTGCAGGAAAAGCCAAGGAAGCCTTTAAGGATATCACCATCGGAGAAAATAAATCTGTCAAGTGGTATGAAGATGAAGGCTTGTCCATTCCAATAGACTCCGTACGATGTTTCACCGGTCTTTCCGCCGTGGTTCCTGTAAGGAAGGATGAGAATGGTCGGGATTCGGGTTTTGTTAAGCCAGGCAACAACCATCACATTGCTATTTATGTCGATTCAGAAGGTAACAAGACAGAGCATGTCTGTACCTTTTGGCATGCAGTTGAACGTAAGAAATTCGGAATACCTATCATAATCAAGGATTCAAGTAAAGTATGGGACAGCGTATTTGAAGCTCCGGAAGGAACTTATCCGGATTCATTTCTTGAAAAATTACCTCAGCCTGGCTTGGTTTTGGATCTCAGTATGCAACAGAATGAAATGTTTATTCTCGACATGCCTTCCGAAGAAGTCAATCAGTATCTTTTATCGAATGATTATAAAACGATTGGAGAAAAATTATACAGGGTGCAGAAGTTAGCTGAAAGGAATTATGTTTTCAGGCATCACCTTGAAACACAGATATTAGATGATAAAAACGCTCAGGCAAGTAAACGTTTTTTACTCATACAAAGTATTGGCACTTTGTATTCCCACTCTCCTTTTAAGGTAAAAATTGATTGTCTCGGGAATATTTCAAGTACTGTGCCACATGATTAAGCGGACTTTATATTTTGGCAATCCTTGTGCGTTAAGGAAAAAGGATATGCAACTTTTGATAAGCTATCCTGAAGAAAAAGGCAAGGAAGAAATTTCCGTTCCGTTAGAGGATATTGGGATGGTAATACTTGACAATCCTCAGATAACATTCACAAATGCACTAGCTATGTCTTTGAATGAGAATAATTCTGCTGTAATCAGCTGCGATTCATCACATATGCCTTTGGGATTGATGCTGCCAATGTTCTCTAATACTGTCTTTTCTGCAAAACTGCATGCTCAACTGCAGGCATCAATACCACTGAAGAAGAATCTATGGAAACAGACAGTAGCAGCAAAGATCAGCAACCAGGCAGCATTACTGCGAAAAGAGGGGATTGACACCAAGAAGATGGATTTCTATCTCAAGAAGATAACCAGTGGCGATGCGGGAAATGTTGAGGGGAGAGCTGCTGCCTATTACTGGGATAATTTATTCGGAAGTAAAATGTTTCTGCGTCATCGCTCTGGAGAACCCCCCAATAACCTTCTTAATTACGGATATGCAATACTCCGGGCGATTGTGGCAAGGTCAATAATAGCCTCCGGATTGCTTCCATCATTAGGTATCCATCACAGGAACAAGTACAATCCTTACTGCCTTGCAGATGATATTATGGAGCCTTTTCGTCCATATGCCGATTCATTAGTTCTCAATATTGCAAGAGAAACTACTTCTCTGGAAGAGTTGACAACAGAGATAAAAAAGAAGTTGTTGCAGATTCCTGTCATAGATATTGTTATAGATGGCAAGACAAGTCCTCTTATGGTCGGGATACAAAGAACCACAGCTTCGCTTGCCTCATGCTATGAAGGAGAGACAAGGAAAATCCTTTATCCTGAAATGGAATGAGGAATCAGCTACCATGGATAAAGTTCGAATCAGCCAGTATCGAATAATGTGGATTTTTGTATTTTTTGACCTGCCTACCGAGACTAAAAAGGACAGAAAGAATTATGCACAATTCAGGAAGTCACTTCTGAAAGATGGTTTCTCCATGATGCAATTTTCAATTTATGTCAGACACTGTAACAGCAGGGAGAATGCAGACGTTCATATCAGGAGGGTAAAATCATTTCTTGCCCCTAAAGGTGAAATAGTTATTTTTATGTTAACAGATAAGCAATATGGAATCATGGAGTTTTTCAAAAGCCGTGATCCGGTACAAAGACCTGATACTCCCCAACAACTTGAGATGTTCTAAATCTAATATGCCAACCTCAGGATAAAATAAACCAGCCTAGCATGTTCAACTAGGCTGGAAATGATGCATTTTGCTCGATTCTGATTTTGATATTAATGAGCACATTCTCAGCATCTTCAGTTGGGGTATGTTGTGCTCAATATATCAAAGATA
>LSQX01333774.1_pt1 | contig 20009 bp, 16 predicted proteins | sample 654561 | NCBI WGS metagenome assembly LSQX01 (sample SAMN04489861, study PRJNA283612) | anaerobic digester metagenome | isolation source: 4 biogas reactors fed with cattle manure at either 37C or 55C with and... | place: Denmark: Kongens Lyngby | collected 2014
ACCCACTGGAGGTCATCACCGTGGTACTGGACCCCGGTCACGGCGGGATAGATTCCGGTTGCGGCTGGCCAGTCGGCGTGCGGGACCAGGACATCATGGAAAAAGACGTGGTACTGTCGGTTGCGCAATCCGCCAGTCAGGCACTGCGCGCGCTGGGTGCAAACGCGATCCTGTTGCGTGAAGACGATACCTTCCTTTCGATTTTTGAGCGTCCCGCGCTTGTCGGAAGCATGCTGCTTGAGGATTTTACCCGCCATACACAGTCGAGTGAGCTGGGCATCGGACCCCTGGCCCGTCTGACGCCGCTGCTGGACTCGATCGTGTCAGCCAATGACGACCTGTTCGGCGGGGTGATGGGGGGATCGGGCACTCGTGAAGATCTGAAACAGATCATGGACATCGAACGCCAGTATCCTGACTGGCTGCTGATCTCCATTCATTGCAACGCCGCGGCGGATTATCCGGATGTACACGGGCTGCAGGTGTATTACACTTCGAGCGCCGTGATCCTGCATGATGAGCGAATCGAATGCCAGTCCCTTCCTTCTTCGGATTGGGAACCTTCTTATCAGTATTACGACGACGGCGGCCGGATGCGATTGGCTTCTCTTTTGTACGACTCGATCGTCTCCGAAGTGCCTGCTTTGGGGCAAGGGACGTCCGCACCGCTGGTTGATCAGGACTTTGCCGTCCTGCGCGAGCAAAACCTGGTGAGCGCTATGTTGGAACTCGGCTTTCTGACCAACGAATCCGATCGCTCCGTGTTGGAGTCTGCCTCCAGTCTGGAACGTCTTGGCGATGCCGTTGCGGATGCGGTATACTCCTACTATTGCATGCGCTGATACGGTTCTGAACGGGATCCGATGTTTTTTATACGGCGCGCCATTCGGAGGTTCTTTTGCGTACGAAATCTTTGGCAAAACACGGTCGCGCACCGTTGTCCCTATGCCTCATTCTCCTTCTGATCACATTGTTGTTCCTGCCTGCCGGATGCGGGGATCCCGCCAAGACCAGTGCGACTTCCCCGGGACGCCCGACGACCACAACAGGATCCGGCACGATCCCATCGTCTGTTCCGTCTGCCACATCTATTCCCTCGTCTACCGAACCTGTGGTCACGCCTACGGTTGTGATCCCCACCACGCAGACCCCTCCAGGTACCACGCCGTCCACGCCACTTCAGACCACCTCCTATCGCCCCTCGACGGAAACTGCGGCGCCCTCCACCATCCTGGAACGCTGGCCGGCCGCCTCGACCATTCCTGCGTTGTATACACCCAACCGGGCCAACCCCGGTTCCGGTGCTCCTTTGGCGGGAATGACCGTGGTGCTGGATGCGGGACACGGCGGCAAAGACCCGGGAGCAGTGGCGTCCGACGGGATGCGGGAAGCCGCGCTCAATCTGCCGATTGCTGTCAAGACCCGTTCTCTATTGGAAGGGATGGGGGCGACCGTTGTGATGACACGGAGCGAGGACACGTATTTGTCCATCTATGCCCGGATTGCCAAGACCGGCATCCATATTCTCAACCGCTCTTCGGGGTTGTCGGGGTTTGCGGATTCATTCGACCTTGCCCGCTATCTCGGGGATCTCAACACCATTGTGTCGGAAAACACAGGGGACTGGGATGGTGCGATGACGGGCCGCGGTCTGCATCTGGGGTTTGGCGTCCGGGAAGAAATCCGTCGGTTGATGGATCTGGAAAGGCAGTTTTCGGACACGGTGTTCGTCAGCATCCATTCCAACAGCGCCGCACCGGACACCTCGGTTCGAGGGCTGCAGGTGTACTACAGCCCGACCGAATACGTCTATGGAGACGAGGTATACGAAATCACCCAAGACCGGGATGTCTATCATTGGGGATACCCGGTGTATAAGGCCTACACGTATTATGACGACGCGGCGCGTGCCGGGCTGGCCAACCATGTGTTCAACAGCGTGGCCGCTTCGATCCCGGAGTTGGGTGGCGGTGGCAGCGCCGGCGTGCGCGCCGGCAATTACGGAATCCTGCGCGAGAACAATCTCGCGTCCATCCTGGTGGAATGTGGTTTCATGTCAAATGCGGAAGATCTGGCGATCCTGCGGGACGAGGCCAATCAGAATCGGATCGCGGAAGGTATTGCCAACGGCATCCTTGCTTACTTTTCGTCGCGCTGACCGGAAGGCGCGTTGCCGTCAGGAGAAAAACCGGAATAGACCCATCCAGGCCATCGCGATCAATCCCGAAACCACCAGCAACGCGGGTATTCCCCTTGCCCAGGAGGGCAAATCCTCGCGGTGGGTCCGCTCGATCACAGCGCCCACGACGCCCATGGCCAACAGCAGGCCGCAACCCGTACCGGCAAAATAAACCAGCGCCCGCATCATGGACCCGCCGGCAAGGACGGGGTCGAGTGCGGGGTAGAGCGCCAACACCCCTGAAAATGCCGCCAACTGAAGCCGACCCTCCCGGGGGACCACGGTGTCCGCGTAAGCCTGCAGAATTGGCCACTTTCGGATCGCAGATCCGGCCAGCCAGAACAATCCTGCCAGCGTCACCGGGCCTGCCAGTGTCGCAATCCACCTCCCTCCCGGAAGCCGGACCATTCCCTGCAGGAGAATGAATCCGGGAACGGCGAGTAGAAACGCGGCGAGCCCGAAACGCATGGCGGCGCCGAGGGTGAAGGGCCTTCTTGTGGATTGACTGGCCGCATCCGATCCATCCGGTAGAAAACCGGGAAAAGAGAACAGGGTAGATCCGAGCCCGACTGCCGCAATCAAAAACAAAACAGGCAAGCTCTCCGGTAGGCTGGATAACACCATCACGCCTTACTACCTCCTTTCACCATCGTCGTCGCGCGGCCCGCCACCCATCGGAAGCCACCCATCAGCAGACCGGCGAGCATCCATCCGAGCGGAACGGAAAAGGGCGACGCGGTGCCGGGTTGCAACGCGGTGGACGAGGCAAATATGCTTCCATAAACCATCCATTCACGCACGATTCCCACCCCGATATATACCGTGGCGGCAGATGCGGCGAGCATGATCAGGCGCAGCGGGGTTTGCCTCTCCCATTTTTCCGTTCCAGTGCGCAGGAGCGGAATCGCCTCAAAGAGAAGCAACACGGGCGCAGCCAGCAGCGGCAATGGATGGAAAGTGTCCGGAATCCAGCCGGCGGCTTGCATCCCGAGCCACACCAGGGAGGAGAGGAGACAGGCGGTGAGAACTGCCGCCAGATCGCTATATCGGAACCGGTTCACGCGCCGCAGCAAGACCAGCACTGCCCAGGTCAGCAGCAACGTCGCCATGGATCCGACTCCGGCTGCCAGCGCGAGACGTGCGTGCCCGGTCGCGGCGATCGCCGGATAGGCAATGGCCAGACAGGACAGGCCGCCGGGCAACGTGGAACGGACGATGGTCCCGGGAACCTGCTGAATCGATGTGTCGGGGTGATCCATGATGCGCCTCCGATCCTTTCTTCGTTAGGGAGTTGGCGTGGGTGCGTCGGATTCGATCCAGGAAACATACGCCGCAGCCAGATTGGCCGCTTTGACGACAGAGCGGGAGGTATACGTTGCACCTGCGATCGCATCGACCAGACCGGAGAGGTCGGGGGGAGGCGGCGTGGGAGCCGAAACGGGGAACTTTCCAGCCTCCAACATGCAAGCGCGTGTCAGGGAGAGACAGGTATCGACCGGAATCACCACGCCCTCGATCTCATCCGTCGTGCCGTCTTCGCGCGTCTGGACGACAGTGGGATCCTGAAGATCCAGCAGATACGCGGCTGTCAGGGCGGTTTGCTCGGCCCATGGGAGACTGTCCTCGGGGACCGGACCGGATGCATCCGACTGGGACAGTAGTGTGCCGTCCTCCTGCTCGGCGTCCCACACCAGGGAGACGATTCGCCCGTTCTCGACCAGGATTTCGACAAACTCATATGCATCCGTCGTGGCGAGTGGCACTTCGCTGACCATCCTGTAGGCACCGTCCGTCATGCTCCCTCCCAACAAGGAGGGAATCGCGGCACGTTGTGCACAATCTTCCGCCAGAACCAGTAGTGCATCCACCGGCATCGTGATTCCCGCCGCGTCCCGGACGGTACCGTCCGACGACACCTCAATGAACGCGGGATCCTGCACGCGGAGAAGCAGCGACTCGAGTGCGATTGCCTGTTCGTGCCAAGGGAGTTCGCCGACTTCCATCACATAGGTGCCGTCCTCTGAGGCTTGCCGCAATGATTTTTCCTCGGTTCCTCCATCGCCGTCCCACATCGCGTCCTGAATCCGGCCGCCAGACACGGTCATGCGGAAGGAATAGCGATATCCATTGTCCGGATCAAGCGAGTCCGCCCGTGCCGTATAGTCCCCATCCCGTAATGCACGCGGAACCGGTTCGGGAGGAGGTTGTTCTCCTGTGAGATAGAGTGGAACCGCCCGCCCTTCGAACCGGGTGTGAAAAAAGGGGAGAGCGGCCTGACCGCCATAGGTCTCCGGTTCTGTATGCTCCAGCACCCGTAGGCCTTCGATGGTTTTCGCGTCTGGACCGACTGCAACCCGGACAAGCAGGTCGTCCGCGTAGCCGGCGACCCGCACCGACACCAGGTGCCCAAGCACCTCTCCGGCGGTGTCATCCGCTCGGTAGACGGAGTCGATGGAGAGGTGAGACGGATATGTATCATCGACGGCGAGCGGTATGTACGAGTCCGCCCGGATTAAGCTCTGGAAATCCCGCACCATCTGCTCGTGCTCGAATCCTTGTTCTCTCATGGAGACGACCGACTCCATGCCGGCCAGCAAGCCGACCGAGAGCAAGGCGACGAGGATCAGATTGATGAGTTGTCTGCTACGGTTTCGCATAATCTCTCCTTCCGATTCCGCTGGGCCTTGGACCGGTGACGCGCTCGATCAGCGGTGAGCAGGCGTTCAAAACCAAAATAGCCTCGTACAAACCCGACGGTGTACCCGCCCACAGCAACAGCGCACCACCCAACAAACCCGCCCCCGCACCGAACAGCAGGCGCCCCGCACGGGTGGCAGGCATCGTAACCGTGTCCGACACGAGGAAAAATCCAATCAACAGCACCCCGCCGTCCGCCAAAAATGTGACGGGAGAGCCCATGAGCAGGGATTCCCCTCCAAACACCCAGGTCAGTCCGGCGGATGTGGCAAAAAAGGCCAGCGGTGCCGTCAGCGTGATCACTCCGCTCAAATACAGATAGATCGCACCCGTAAGCACAAGGAGTGCCGGAACCGAGCCGATGGCAGTAGCCGGGTCCGCCGATCCACGTAAAAACAGGGTGATCCATTCGGGTGTCTCTGAAAGAGCCGTGGGGGGGAGTGGCCAGAGCAGTAGAACGAGTAACCTACCCGCGAGTGCCGGGTTGAGCAGATTTTTTCCAAGTCCGCCAAAGAAAGCTTTGGCGACCAGTATCGCGAACAAAGCACCTGCCGCCAAGGCAGGCAGCGATGTACCCGTCGGGAGCGTCAAAGCCATCAGGATTCCGGTCACAGCGGCACTCCCGTCACCGATTGTGAGCGGTTTTCGTGACAAAATACAGGCCAGCGCTTCGCCCGCGATACAGATCGCAACCGAAACGGACAGCATCGCGAGCGCTCTCCATCCCCGCAGCCACACCGCTCCGACGACAACCGGTACCAGGGCAATCAATACATCACGCATCATGCCGGCAGTGGTCCAGTCCCGTGTGATGTGGGGGAAGCGGGCCGGCTGGACGACGAGTTCGGCTCTCGAACCCCGGTTCATCGGATTCCTCCCGCCGCGTCGTGGATCCGGGGCGCGAGCCGTCGTTTGGCGGGGCAGACATAGGAACAGGCACCGCAACCAGTACAAATTTCGGGGTGTAGCGATCGCAGGCGCTCCGCCTGGTCATGGAGGAGCGCGTCGTCGATCTGGTAGGGTAGCAACCGTTCGGGGCAGGCGCGTACACAGGCGCCGCAGCGGATGCAGGGGGTCTCGGGCTCGACGGGGGAGGGCAAGGCCAACACCGCTGAAGTGGAAGCCGTGACCGGCATCTCCCCGGTTCCCGCCTCTCGACCGGTTATCGGGCCTCCTGCCACCAACCGGTCGGACAAATCCAGCATCCCGCCGCAAAACGCGACCAGTTCACCGACCGGCGTTCCGATGGGAACCCACACGTTGGCGGGATCCGCGATTCGTCCGCCGACGGTGACGACCCGGCGAAGGAAGGGCATTCCTGCTTTGGCGGCATCGTGTAGCGCAAAAGCGGTCGACGCGGCCACCACCAGGGCTCCCACGTCGCCGGCGGTGCCGCCGGCCGGGATTTCGGTACCGAGTGCCGCGCGGACCAGCGTCTGTTCTCCCCCCAGCGGGTAGATGCTCTTCAGGATGGAGATCCGCACATCGGTTCCCTCTACAGCGATGCGAAGCGCCTGGATGGAAGCGGGGCGGTCGTCCGGCAGGCACAATACCGGAATGGCGCGCCCTGCCGCACGTGCGAGAAGCCGGGCGGCTGAGACCGCCTGGATGGCGTTTTCCCGGAGTTGTGCATGGACACAAGAGACATAGGGCTCCGATTCACAAGCATCGATCAGAACATACTCGATCGGCCTTTTGTGAGTAGCAGGGTCAAAATCCGGGTGCAAGGGGCGTGGGTATCCGTCCATTCTCACTGCGCCGCAATCCCGCATCAGGGTCCGGATCTCGGAGGAGTCCATGCTTTGCGCTATGTCTGCTCCGCCCAGCCGGAATCTGCGCGGCAATCCGGGTGCGGGACGGCTCCGGCGGTTGTTTTCGACAGTGACACACGTCAGTTCCCCCTCGGGGGTCTCTTGCGGGCCGATTGCTGTGATGCGCCCGGACACGCTGGCATACACTCCCACGGCATGCGGATGCAGCGGCTCGGCCAGCAGGGAGCCAAGATACACCTCGTCACCCTCCGATACGACGAGTCGTGTGCGTTCCGGATCGGAAAGAGGCACATGAACGACCCGGGGCACATAGGTGGCAATTCCCCGCATATCGACGGCAGCTCGGCTGTTGCGACCTTCCGTCAAGCGGATGCCATACGGCAGAATTTTCAGTGTCATCGCCACCTCCTAGGGGTGCCCCTCCACAAACTGTACTTCGGTCAGGAGAGGTGCGATACCGGGCGTCGACACCGCCCGGCCTTCCGGATAAATCCAGATCGCATCTGTGCCTGGCAGGGAATCCACCAGAGACCTGCCTTCCTCATACGGGAGCAGGAACAAGGTGGAGGACAGCAAGTCGGCCATCGCACAGTCGCCGGTGAACACGGAAACCCCGCGGAACCGGTCGGCAGGCATCAGGGTGTCCGGGTCGATCAAGTGGTTATACGGGACCCCCTCCACGATGTAGTAATTTTGGTAGTCCCCGCTGTTTCCGACTGCCCGGTCGTTGAGGTGTGCGACTGCGAGGTAATCCGGCTGGCCCTCCGCTTCCTCTCCAGGTCCGGGCAGCAGAGCGGATGGGTTCTGGATTCCGACCGTCCATGTGTCCTTTCCGTCCTGAAAAGGTCTTCCGTGCAACACGATGCTGCTGGAACCGTTGCTGATCAGGAAGCTGTTCCACCCGGCTGCCGCGAGCTCGTCGCGGACGATCCGGGTGGCATACCCTTTGGCGACCGCACCGACATCCAGCCGCATGGCGGAATCCAAAATCCGTACCGTCCCCGCGTCATGATCGATTTCGACTTTGTCCAGGCCGCTGTGACGCGCGGCTTCCCGCAACACAGCCGGATCGGGCAGTGCCGCCCGGTCCGGGTCGTTCCGACCGCTCTCCCTCGCATCGGACCACAAGGCGAGCATGGCTCCCAGAGAGATATCCACTTTGCCGCCCATCCGTTCCGACTCGTCTATACAAAAGGATAACAGATCCAGAATTTCTACAGAAACCGGCAAAGGGGTGCCACCCGCGGCAGCATTGACATCGTACAGACTGGTAACGCCCTCGTGGTGCTCATAAATGTCGAACAGGTTGTGCAGTTCCTGAAAACGCGTTTCAGCCGAATCGACGAGACGCTCAAAATCCTCCAGCGTCTCACAATAGGCGATGATCGATATCACGGTGTTGAACAAACCGACGATGTCGCGTGTGTGACGGGTGTACCCGGCATAGGGACCGGTTTCGGTCGGCGTCCCGTTTGTACAACCGGGGGTTACGGCCAACAGCAACGATGCCGCGATCAGAAAAAGCAAGGCGCGGATCCCGATGCGGGTGGGCGGTTTATGCCGGCATGTCATGTTGTTTGAAAGGACGGTCATTCTGTCACCCGCACAAAGAAATCGACGATCGCAGTCCAGTCCTTTTCATTTTGCGCATGGCCGCCATCCCGGTAATAGACGACGTTGCGGTCGGATGCGCCAAGCAAGTCAAACACCGGTTGTGCCGCCCGGCAGGTGACACCGGTTCCAATCGGGTTGGACCAGTAATCCTGATTGCCTTCGGTGGTAATCAGTGCCCGGGGGGCGACCAACGCCTTGAGGGTGTGCAGGTCAAAGGGCAGCCGGTCTTCGCGCTCTGCAAAGGTCGCCAGCCGGTCCGCAAACCAATAGGGGAAAGAACGGGTGATGTTGCCGACGGTTTCGACCTTTGGATTCATGTCCGCCGCGCCTCGGTAGCACCCGGCTCCGCCACAACCCGAACCGCTGGAGGTGACCACATCGATCCTTTCGTCCACGATGCCGGCGCAAGTGGTTGCCTTGCCGCCTCTCGAATGTCCCATGATGCAGATCCGGGGAGAGGAGGCGTCCGGGTTGCGGGTGTATAGCCAGGTGTTGACCGCCATGTGTCCCCAGGCCCACGCACCGAGCACCTTGATTTTGAGATCCGGGAAATGGGGGTAGATGCCCGTATCCATCGCCGGACCGTCCGGAGCGAGGCCGGTGCGGTCAAACGTGACAAGTTCGATTCCATCCGCAACCAGACGGTCTTCAATCGGGCAGGGCTCCAGTGGATTCCCGCTGTTTTTTACGATCACGCGTTCGCCTGTGGCGCGGGCAGGCAGAATCTGGCGAGCCCTAAACGCAAAGTCCTGTCCGCTCCCGCCGATATCGTGGACGACGATATCGAGCAACGTATAGGTCCGCGATCCGTCCCGCGCGGTTTCGGTCGATAGGGTCAGGGCATCCACGCGTGTCGGGGCGGGCGGGACATCTCCGAACATATAGAAGGCGACCATCGCTTTGAGCCGCTCACGCATTGACATCCATTGTCCGGGCGTTTCCACGCGCGTACCATCCGGAGACAGGAGCGGATCGGGCAAATCAGGGATCGACGGCAGTTCATCCGCTTCTTTGAAATGGAAAGAGGAAGAATATGGCATGGGCACCTCCACAAATCCGGCCTGAAATTTCCGAGGGGAAGCCGGATGCCGATGCCGTCTTACTCGATAAAGACGGCGGAATACCAGTTTTGGGGATCTTCGGGGGATGTCAGCGTGCGAATCGGGAGTCCGAAGGCACGCACGGTACTAAATACGTCGATTCCGACACTGTGGAAAGCGGGACGCGCCGATTTGGGAAACCGGCAGGGTTCACCGGTCGCGCAGCCTGCGCAAGGCTCACACAGACCGCAATCCGATAGGGAAAAGGCAAAATGGTAGCCGTCCAGAAACGCCTCGCGTTCGATGGCCAGCGATACACGCTGAGAGGTTTTTTTGTCCGGTGCGTGGACGATGACGCCCCACTGGTACCTCGACAACATATCCCGGTATTGCCAGGGGGTCGGCGAACCCGGACGGGACGGGCACGTCGGACCTTTACCCCAGTCGGCACACCCGAACATACACTTGAGCCATGTTCGTGGGTCGAACACGATGTCGGCCAGGTCGAATTCCACCGCATCCGCCGCTCCGAGCCGCAGTGCGGAATCCACATAACGAGCCCGATCTTCGATCACAGCAATCCGCTCCCTTCGAATCCCTCCCCGAGCACTTCGCGTGCCTCGGTGACGGTGACAAACGCATTCGCATCTTCTTCTTGAACAATCCGTTTGACCCGTTGAATTTCACTCCGCGATACGACGCAGAGCAGGACGCGTTTGGCGTCCCCCGTGAACATCCCGCGTCCGTCCAGGCCGGTAACACCCCGCCGGACTTCTTCCAGAATGCGCCGTGCGATCGGCTCGCTTTTCACAGAGACAATGATCACCGAACGCCTATAATCAAATCCTTCGAGAATAAAGTCGATCGCCTTGGAGGTCAGATACATGGCGATCGCCGAATACATCGCGAGGATGAACCCGGTGCGCTCCACATCCATATAGGCGATCGCCGACGAAAAGACGACGATCGCATCCAGAATCCAAAGCAGCTGACCGATGCTCAGGACTTTGGTGTACTTGCGGACCAGCACCGCGACCACGTCGGAACCGCCCTGCGTGAATCCTTTGCGCATGACGATCCCGATCCCGACCCCGTATAGCACGCCGCCGACCACACTGAACAGGACAGGTTCGGGGGCGCCACCGGACGGATCCGCCAAGTAACGCGTATACAGATCCGCGCAGAGCGGAGCGGTCAGGTCGATCGCGATCGAATAAAGCAACGTGCCGATCAGACTCCGGACGACAAACGCCCGGTGGATCAACACCATGCCTAGGATGAACAAGGGGATATTGAGCAGCAAGACCAGCATGCCGAACGGGATGCGGATTGTGTCGCCAAACAGCTGATGGAGGATGGAGGCAATGCCCGAAACACCGCCCATGGTCAACCGGGTCGGCACATAAAAAAGGTTGACTGCGAAACCGCAAACAACCGAGCCGACCACCAGCATCGCGGCTGGGACCAGCGCCTTTTTCGCGCCATCTGCCAATCGCCGCGTCCTCGGCACCTTGTGGCCCTCCAGTAATCGATGGAAACCGTTCTGTTGTAGATTACCCATCCGCCCAGTAAAAGTCAATTTCACCGGTGTTCCACCCGGTATGGTGTTGCGCTCCCGTGCCGGGTGCGTGACAATACCGGGTATGGATACGGTTTCCTCAGATTCGGTCGCCGGCTGCGGATATCGAAAAACAGTTTCAAAGGAGAGACGCCATGACCAGCTACAAGAACGTTCTGATCACCGGCGGTGCCGGAAACCTCGGCCGCCATGTCTTCGAAGAACTCAAAGCCGATTACAATGTTGCATTGTTCGACCAGGTCGCGCCCGGAGAAGCTCCCTTCCCCTGGGATCCCAAAGGCGAGGCGATGGTCATCAAAGGCCCCCTGACCGATCTCGGCTCCTGCATGCGCGCGATTTCGCTCGCGGAAGCGGACGTCATCGTCCACCTCGGCGCGCTGCCCGGACCTTCCGACATGCAGCCGCACCAGAAGCGGCCCCAGCGGGCTCCCGAGGAGACGACCATGATGTCCAACGTCATGGGCACCTATTTCCTGATGGACGCCGCCCGCCGACTGGGTGTTAAAAAGGTCATCTTTGCCTCCACCTACTACGTGCTCGGATTGGGCAACCGCATCTCCGGCACCCCCTACAAAGTCGAGTATCTCCCGATCGACGAGAACCACCCCAACGTCCCCGAAGACACGTACAGCCTGTCCAAGCTGGTCGACGAGGAAATCCTCGCCGCCTACAGCCGTGCGTACGGGATCCGGGTCATCTGCTTCCGCCTGATGGGCGTGTCGTATCCGTATCGTCCGCATCCGACGGATGTCGCGGTCCCGACGGAGAAACAGGACTGGGTCGGTGGTCCCCAAGTTTCCACGATGCAATATTCCGACGCGCGTGACATCGCCTACGCCGCGCGGCTTGCCATCGAAAAGGAGCTGGAGAACAAGTTCGAAGTCATGTACCACGAGACCGACAACATCTTCCGCGGCAACACCGCCGACGTGATCCGGCTCAAGTATCCCGACCTCGCGGATCTGGCGGACAACGTCAAAGGGGAGGAGGGCATCATCTCGACACAGAAGATGCGCACCCTGCTTGGTTATGAGCCGAAGTACTCCTGGAAAAAGGATCAGTAATCGTCTGTTTCTTGCAGAGGACTTTAGCGTATTCAGCAAGATGGGCGTCTCCCCGGTTGGGGAGGCGCCCATCCTTCTTACGCGTGATGTGGGCGGGCAGGAAAAGAAAGGGGCTCTGTCATTTTTGCACTTCGTACAATTCCGGGCTTTTCAAAATGCCGGCCGGTTTGAAGCGGTACTCGTAGGTCCAGGCGTCTCCGACGGTCCGCCAGGCATTGGGCCCGAACCATTCCATCGTGTCGTCCGCGTTGTGCAACTGGGCGAAGGTGTTGTAGCGGGTCCCGTATATGCGAAGATCGATGCGATGCTTACCAGACTTCAAATCCCGCAGCGGGAGCTCGTAAGGGGAATAGACGATGCGACCGGCCGGTTTTCCGTCCAGGGTTGCGTCCACCAGCGCACCGCGATACCGCGGAACCCGCAACACAGCGGTCTTCGCTCGCGTGCGGACTTTCAGATGGTAGATCAGGTTTCCGCCGTAAAACGGCAACCCCTGGGAGCCGATGTCGCCGAATGTGAGCCGGCGGACCGGTTTCCCGAGCGTGATGTCGCAGCCGCGTACCCGGACCCCAAAATCGCCCAGCAAGTAACATGCTTCCAGATTGGTTTTTTGCCCAAACGGCAGCCGGATGACCAGCACATGGCTGCCTTTGGAGAGTGCCGGCAGCGGGATGGTTCCGATCGATTCGTCCACATAATGCCCGTCGGGGATTTTGCGCACTTTTTTTCCGTCCAGCCGGATCCGGGCTTTGTCCGCGTCTTCGAGCCCCAGCTTCACGCCTCGAAGTTCTACCACACATCGGAACCGGAAACGCAGTTGCACAGTGTGCGATGGTTTTTCGGGGTTCATCGTCCAAGGCTGCGCGACCGATTCCTCCCGGGTGGGCCAGTCGAGCAACTTGCGCAGCCGGTTGTCTGCGCGCAGGATTTCTTCCCGCGGCTCCCAACCGCCGCCGTCCAGCGACACCTCGGGCAGATCCAGCACCGCGACGTTGGGTTCTTCCAGCGTCACACCCACCTTCCTGCCGAACGGGATCTGGTTTTCACCATTTAGGTATGCGTTGCCGATCCGGCGCGGGACATCGTAGGGAACGCGGATCGGATCCGTATGTGTGCTCGCAAAATCCGCCTCGCCGGCGGGTTCCAGCCGGAGCAGCAGCGCGTCGTGCTCATACCAGGCGGTCTCCAGAATCGTCCATCCCCCGTCCGTTTGCACCGGCATCCGTGAGACGATTCCCTCCTCGGTGTCCCATTTTTCCACCTGCATGCGACCTTTCAGTCGGATCCGCAGAATGCGGGGATGTACGATATCCGGTTGCTCGGGATCTTTTCCGTGGGCCAGGAAAAGCCACCGTGTGCCGTCTTCTTCCTGGCGCATCCGATAGAGCAAGTCCTCCGCGCGTGTTCCGTCGTCATCCCGCACGTCGATGTCTCGGCAGGGATCCAGCGCTTCGAGCAGGGCGAGACGCTGGCAGGGCAGCCGCGTTGAGCGGATCCAGAGCGCCTGACCGCGATCGCTCGGGCGGGCGTCGCACAACGTGGGGACCTCCCCCAGAAACAACAGCCGTCCACCTTGGGCGGCAAATGCCTCCAGCCGTTCCAGTGTCGTGGACCGCAGCGTTTCCACCGGAGGAACCACAATGGTGTCATATGCCATCTTCCCGACCTGCAGGGGATTGCCGCCGGCAGCGCATTGCCCAGGCAGCAGGGACTCGGACAGAAAATCAAAATCGATCTGGCCGAACAAAAGCCACTCTGTCAGTGCGAGAAAGTCGCTGTCTTTTTGTTCCCGTGGCAGCCGGGTGCGCTCGTTCGATCCGAGGCGCAGCCAGTAGCTTTCCACCGGGTGGACGACGGCGACGCGAACCAGCGGGCGACCGCGGGTCATGGCGACGTTGACCCGCGCGAAATGGTCTTCCACATAAGGGTATTGGAGATACCAGGGAGATTGATGTCCGATCGCGGCCGGGTAGTCCCGCTTGGCCTCGCCGGCCATGGAGATCCAGGTCAGGTGGGGGACGCGGACCGTTACCCCGAGGGCGGCTTGCCAGTCTCCCTGGAGTTTATGTCCGCGGAAGTCGTAATCCCAGTTGGTCACTCCGTAGAGCTCGGACAACACGCCGGGATTGCCGTGCTGGTTGGCGGCGGACTGGGCTTGTTTCGCGGTGGTGTACTCATGCCGGTTGCACAAGATATCGATGCCTGGCAGGTCGAATCCCCGGAGAGAACGCATAGCTTCGCCGAGCGCTTTGGTCTGGCTCTCCAGCGTGGGTTCTTCCATCATGTGTCCGGTCAGCATGATTCCGTGGGAACGGCACCACGCTCCGACCTGATCCGCGAACGAGTGGGTGAACCGCTCCGCGATGTGGTCGTGGTAATGGTAGCGTACGGTCGACACTCGCTCGCCCGGGAGTTCCCAGAAAAGTTCGGGCAGACAGCCCAGCAGGTCCTCGGTGTATGCTTCCGAAAACGTGTCCGGCAAATCATCGGTCCAGGGCAGGATGACATCCGCCGCGCCGTCCGCGAACGCCAGAACGGTCTTGTGTGTAAATTGCGGCTCATCGGTGAAGATGGCAGGGATCACGCTCCCGAAATCCTGACCGACGGCCTGGAGATACCGTTCGTGCGTGACATCCAAAAAGCGGCGGATCGCCGCGGGATTGAGCGTGTCGACATAGGTCTGGTTGTTGAACCAGGGGTTTTCCGCGGCGGTTTCCAGATACGCGTAACAGACAAAACCTTCCGGGGTGTCTTTCTCTTCGATTCTGCGATAGGAGGCCAGATCCCCATCGGCATCCAGCCGGACGTCATACCGCGCGAGCAGCCTGCCGTTCCCTGTCCGGACCGGCAGAGCGGACGAACCCTTGGTCGCGGTCACGATCCGGTCGCCCGCGTCGTAGGGCTTGCGGGTAAACAGCAGATGCCGGGCGCGGAAGGCGGGATCTTTGGTCACCAGCCCGCCTGCGGCGCCGGAGGGCCAGCGATCTTCGTCGTACAGCCATGCCAGCATGTCCTTTTGTTTGGCTTGTTCTACACAGAATCGGATCAGCCTGAAAAAGGAATCGGTCAGATAGGGGGTCGACATCCCGGTTCGCACGTGAATATGGAATCCGCCGAATCCCATCTTTTTGAGCATGTCGATCCCGCGGGCGAGCACGTCCTCCGAGAGTTCACAGTTCCAGGACCAGAACGGTGTGCCGCGATAGGCGGCGCCCGGATTGGCGAAGTCTTCCGGTGACAACGGCCTCTTGGAGTCGGGATACAACATAGGACAAGGCCCTCCTTTTGGGTGGTTGCATGTCACATGTATTATATCGTTGATCTATGCACAGGAATGGACAAAGTCTGCTCATTTTCCATCTCGTTCAGCCGTTTCACCCTGGTGCCAATCCGGCATCCCTTCCCACGCCTCAAAGATCATCGCATCGAACCATTGGTCCGCTGTCGCACATTCATCGTCGTTTCGCACCGTCCAGGCGACGGTCAAAGCGCCCAATCGCCGGCAAAGCCGGAAGGCTGGATGACTCGTCTCGTTGACCTGATAGGCGATGAAGTGGGGGCGCGCGAGGACATTGGTCAGGAGGTTGCGGAGCAAAAACCATCCGAAGCGTCTGCCGGGATCGGCTTTGTCCCCCCGACAGGCAAGCTGGCCGCGGAGCATCGCCGGACGATGCTTCCGGAACCAGCCGACGATCAGCGGATCAAAAGACTCCACGCAACAGGGTCCCGGATAGGTGTCCAGCGCGTTCGCAACCGCCTCGCACAATGCCGGCCGGAGGGGAGAGGACTTGATTTCGACGATGAGGGGGACCCGGCCGTGCACCATCGCAAGCAGATCCGAAAACAGCGGAATACGCTCTTGCGTGCCCGCCAGCCGGAGCGTGGCGATCTCCTCGCTGGTCAGGGTCCAAATCTTGCCCTCTACACCGCACATGCGAAACGCCGAGTTGTCGTGAAACACCACGAGTTTGTGATCCGCGGTCATGGCCACATCCAGCTCGAATCCAAACCCCGCCCGTATGGCGGCATCGAACGAGGCTATGGAATTTTCCGGGATGCTTTGATCGCCGGAAAACAAGCCTCGATGTGCGTACTTCCAGCGCGGCAGCCATGAAAAATCCGCGGGTGTGCGCGCCGGCCACACCAGATAGAGGTAGATCGCGACCGACACCGCGAACAATCCGGACACCAGCAACACGATCTTGATCGAATCGGCCATAAATTTTGCTTCCTTTACTAAACTATAACTAGTACATTTTATACCCGAAACCGTACATTTTTGTCACAAAATGGAGGAAAATCCGCTTTTCTCTCCCTCACTATGGAGTATACTGGAACATGGTTGGAAATACCGAACGAACAAGAAAGAGGTGTGAAAATGGACGTTCTCAAGACCATGCGAGTGGGTGCTGTCGCTTCTTTTGCGGGCATTCCCAAGGATCTGCCCCGTGAAAAGATGCCGGAGTACGTAATCGATCGGGCGATCGAGTTTGATCTCGACGTGGCCCAGATCATGGTGCCGGCCAACATGCCGGACGCGTATTACGACAATCTCAGAGGAAAATGTGAAGCGCACGGGATCGAGCTGGACGTTGGCGCGACAATGTCCCTGTTTGAGCTGACCGGCGACAACGCCGCCAAAGCCCGACAGGACCTGATCGACATGGTGCAGGTCATGAAAAAGCTCAACGCGACGATCATGCGCAGGGGATACGGCAGACTGTCTTACGAGACCTCCCGTTTCAACCTGGCCTGGCCGTATGAGCAGCACATGCAGTTCCTGGTGGACAACCTCAAGGAAGCGGAAAAGATCCTGGCGCCGGAGGGCATCTATCTGGCGATCGAAAACCATTGCGACTTCAAGGGTACCGAGCATGCCGAGATCTTCAAAGCGGTCGGATCCCCGTTTGTCGGGTGCGCGCTGGACACCGCCAATGGTTTCACCGTGTATTGTGACCCGATCGACGAAGTGCGCGCACTTGCGCCGTACACCATCACGACCCACATCAAAGACATGGTCGTGCGCCGCGACAAAGGCTGGCGGATCCCGTTTTATCCGAGCGGATGCGCGCTTGGAGAAGGCAATGCTGAGGCGGAAAAAGCCGTCAAAATCATTGCGGAAAATTCGCCGCATGCCAAAGGGCTGCACCTGATCGTCGAAAACGGCTGGGTGGAGTATGAAGAAGGAACGACCGATGATCAGAAAGCGGCGATCAGCAAAGAGATGTATCTCAAGGGAATCAACTTCCTCAAGAAGATGACCGGAAAGATCTGATTGCGCGAAACGCCATCGCCAAGGGAGACACCACATGAATGACAAGTACCAGAATGTCCTGATCACCGGCGGTGCCGGCCGTTTGGGACGATACCTCTACACCGAGTTCAAGGAGCAGGGATACCAGGTATCGCTGTTTGACCAGAAAGCGCCCTCCGAACAGCCGTTCCCGTGGGAGATGCCGCGCGGCACCATGTTTATCCGGGGAGATCTGACCAATCTCGGAGACATGATGCGTGCGATCACCCTTTCACGGGCCACCCTGGTGGTGCATGTCGCGGCGATCACACACAGCACCGACATGCAGCCTGGCAGGGGATTTCCGCAAATGCTGCCGGAAGACACGACCATGCGGGTCAATGTCATGGGCACCTATGTGGTCCTCGACGCTTGCCGTCGGCTCGGCGTTAAAAAGGTTGTGTTTGCCTCCTCGTACTATGCGATCGGGGTCGGCGGGATGATCAACCGTGCCAAACCTTTCGAGGTGAAGTACCTCCCGATCGACGAAGAACACCCGCTGTTCAATCAGGACACGTACGGATTGTCCAAGCAGCTGGGAGAGATCATGCTTGAGGCATACAGCCGCGCGTACGGGATCAAATGCGTCGCATTCCGGCTGATGGGTGTGTCCTATCCGGGGATCCGGCCCATCGGAACGGATGAGAAGCTGCCCGAAGCCCCGCGCGACTGGAAAGGCGGCCCGATCGGAACGACCTTCCAGTATTCCGACTGCCGTGACATCGCTTATGCGATGCGTTTGGCGGCCGACCAGGATCTGGACAACGACTATGAGTGTTTCTTCCATTCCAGCGACACGACGTTCCGCGGACCGACCGCGCCTGCGATCAAACTTCTGTATCCGGATCTCGCCCTCCTGGCGGACGGGATCGAAGGCGAAGACGGTCTTTGCAGCTCCAAAAAGCTCAAAACGCTCCTTGGATACGAGTCCAAGTTCAGCTGGAAAAAAGACCTGGCTGCCACCGAGTGATCCCGGAGGCGCGCCGACCGCATATGTGGCCGGCCGCCCCGCAGTTGAATAACACCGTTGCCGCCATTTCGGCGACAACGGCGTTTTCATCCCCCACGGTTTCTCTGTTTGATTCCACAAGCCCGACCATGGTATGCTCTTACCACATGCAAACCAACACAAGTGCACAAGCGACAGGAGGCAATTATGAAACTCAGTGACCTGAAAATCGGCCATACAGCGATCACCTGGCCGGACTCCGAGGTGGAGACCGCCGTTCAAACCATTTCCGAGTTGGGATACCGCGGGGTCGAAGTATTCGGCTGGACCCTCAAGACTCTCAAAGAGCAGAACCGCCTCAACATTTTCGAGAAGCACGGCATTCCGCTGGTTTCTTCGTATTTCTCCCTCAACATCATCGATCCAGCGAAAAAGGACGAGTCGATGGCCAAGATGATCAGCTGGCTCGAGATCCTGCGCGACATGGACTGCCACATCGCGGCAACCGGCGGAGACAGCATCGACCGCCGCGGTTACAACTATTTCGACCACAAAGACTACATCGTCAGCACCGTCAACGAGTATGCCAAGGTGATGGCGGATTATGGAGTGGCCTGCTGCTTCCACCAGCACACCGCGACGCCAGTCGAGTCGTTCAGCGAGACGGTCGACTTTATGAATTCTGTCAACACCGAGTATGTCAAATTCGGACCGGACGTCGGCCAGCTTTACAAGGGCGGATCCGACCCGATGGTCATCTTCAAGGAGATCGTCCACGACTTCATCGAAGTCATCCAGCATGTCCACCTGAAGGATTATGACGGCGTGCCGCTGCGCCATGACGAGAACGGCCGCGAGATCGACTCGTCCGGGTTCGCCTGCTACACTCCGCTCGGGCAGGGCGTCGTCGACCTGCCTTCGATTTTGAAGTTCCTCGCGGAACACGACTATTCCGGCATGGTCAACGTCGAACTGGACGGCGGGCCTGTGGTGCCGATTCCGCAGCGCGAAGCGCTCACGATCAGCAAGAACTATCTGCTGTCAGTGGGATGCACCTTCGCGAAGTAAGTTTCCTATCGCATCGAAAAGGGTCTGCCCCGTGCCGTGCATCACGGTGGGGCAGACCCTTTTTATATGCTGAATGCGAGGGAAAGGATCAGTTGATCATCGCGCGCAGGTAGTCCGGTTTTTCGACCCGAATCCGCCCGCGTGCCAGATTGACCGCACCGGCGTCACGGAATTGCCCCAGGATCCGCGAGATCACTTCCCGTGCAGACCCCAGCTCGGTCGCAATTCCTTCGTGTGTGGCGTATACGGAACTCACCCTGCCGCGACTCTGCTCCAGCAACCACTGGGCAAGCCGGTGGTCGACGCGGGAAAACGCGACCTCCTCGATGACCTGCAGCGATTCCAGCAGCCGGTCATACAGCGTGTTGATGATGAAGTCCTTCCATTCCGGCAGGTCCGCCATCATACTCTGGTAGACGGCTGTGGGGATCTGAAACATCCGGACATCTTCTTCGACTTCGACATTGACAGGGAAGATCTCGCCTCGGATATGGCAGGCGACCGAAATCAGACAGGTCTCGCCCGGCCCCGTGCGATACAGCGATATTTCCCGGCCAGTCGCCGAGAGTTTGTATACGCGCAAGACACCGGACAAGACCAGCGGCATGAACATACACTCGTTGTTTTGGCGCATCAGAATCTCACCGGCCGGGCGTTCGGAAACGCGCCCCCGCTGGAAAATCACCTCGAGCACCGAATCGGGCAAGCGGGTTAAAACCGGAAACAGTTCCAGCACCTCGCGGGAGATCTGGTC
>LSQX01195381.1_pt1 | contig 20005 bp, 27 predicted proteins | sample 654561 | NCBI WGS metagenome assembly LSQX01 (sample SAMN04489861, study PRJNA283612) | anaerobic digester metagenome | isolation source: 4 biogas reactors fed with cattle manure at either 37C or 55C with and... | place: Denmark: Kongens Lyngby | collected 2014
TGAGAGACCGCATCATCGAGACAGTTCCGGGAGTAAACAGAGTAATGTGGGACATCTCGGACAAGCCTGTTTCGACAATCGAATTCGAATAAATGCCAAAAACCCCGAATGCTTGAAATTTCAAGCCCTTCGGGGTTCTTTTTATGTCTAATGACAACCAAATGACAACCAAACTAAGAAAAAGATGATTCAGAACAATTCTTAGTTGCTTCTGGCAGCGAATTCCTCATAGCTTAGGATATCTGTCTCTCCGGCCCATTCTTTTGCGGATACATACATTTTGTACTTGAATTCCATATCTTCGTCACGAGCAGCTTCTTCTTTTTTTCGAACTGACGGGATGTATGGGGTACCGTTTTCATCTATTGCAGAGTATCCCGGATATTTTTCTTTCCATGTCATATAAGTATCTTCATCTACTTTACCGTCAAGAAGGCTTATCCTTGCTTTGTACCATGACAGAAGTGCTGTGTTGAACTCAGATATTTCAGTATCAGTTCTATCTGGGTATGCGCTGCTGTCTGCCTGATCCAGTACAAGGCAGATATTATCACCGATCTTATCCGGGACCAGCCCGTATCTGTCTTCAATATCGAATAGAGCATGAACTGCACTGTCGACCGAATTGACCTCGGTCGATTTTAGTGTGTAGAAATCGATCTCGAGAGCCTCAGCGATTTTTGCCATTGTATTGGCATCGGGTGTTCTGTTGCCAAGCTCATAGTTCCTTATTGTTGAATCATTGACTCCAATAGCTTCACCAAGCTCCTTCTGGGTAAAGCCTTTTTTCTTTCTGAAATATCTGATGCGAACTCCAAGAGATTGATTAGCGATCATTGTGTTCCTCCTGTACATTTCTTTATTTAAAGAAAGTATATCATAAATAGTTCAGAAATGCACTATTAAAAATACAAATAATAAGTTCAAAAATGAACTATAAAACTGTTGACAGCACAGAAACGAACTATTATAATACAATCAAACAGCACAGAAATGTGCTGTAATATGCAAAATGATCAAACTTATACAGTTCATATCAGAACTGAGGTTATTCAGGAAAGGAGTTTTTATGACGAATTATGTGAAGGCAAAAGAGATCGTAGAGCTTATGGGTGTGTCTGAAGGCAAAGCATACAAGATCATCAGACAGCTCAATGATGAGCTCAAGGCAGCGGGTTATCTTACCGTTGCCGGCAGGGTTAGCCGCAAATACTTCGAAGAGAGGATCTACGGCTATGACACAGGAAGGAGAGGAGCATGAGTGTAAGCAAAAACGAGAAGACAGGCAAATGGGATGTGAGGGTATGGTACAGGGACATCACCGGAGAACGCAGACAGACTACAAAGAGAGGGTTCCGCACCAAGAGAGAAGCGCAGACCTATGAAACTGACTTTCTGCTGAAGCAACAGGGGCAGCTTGATATGAAGTTCGGAGACTTTGTTGATCTGTATCTTGATGAGATAGGTTCTCATATTCGCAGCAGCACTATGGAGACCAAGGAAAACATCGTCAATACCAAGATACTGCCATACTTTGCAGATAGAAAGATCCAGGATATCCGCGCCGTAGATATCAAAAGATGGCAGGCAAAGATCGGCAAACTGAAGAATAAACAGGGAGCTCCGTATTCCCAGGACTATCTCAGGACGATCAATAACACACTTAGTGCGATATTCAATTATGCGGTAAACGTATATGGCCTCTCAGGCAATCCTGTAAGGAGAGCCGGCGGAATGGGCAAGCAGATCAATAAAGTCGATGACTACTGGACCAAGGATGAATATCTGAAGTTCTCCGAGCAGATCGCTCAGCATACGGAGTATTTCTACGCTTTTGAGGTGCTGTACTGGACCGGTATCAGGAAAAGTGAGCTTCTTGCATTGACCCCGGCGGACTTTGACCTCGAGCACAATACGCTGAGGATCAATAAGCAGCGCATCTATGACCATAAGGAATGGCGCATCACAGAGCCGAAGACGGCAAAAAGTTACAGGACGATTGTTATCCCGAGATTTCTGGCTGATGAAATACGTCAGTACCTTGAGTTGCTGTATGAGCCATCTCAGGACGAACTGATATTCAATTTCGGCAGAAGTGATCTGAATGGGATGATCAAACGCGGTGCTGCGGCAGCCGGACTCAAGCGTATAGATGTTCACGGACTCAGGCACTCTCATGTATCACTGCTGATCAATAATGGGTTCAATGCTCTTGCGATCGGCGACAGAGTGGGTCATGAGGCGCAGGAGATTACCTACAGATATGCCCATCTTTTCAATGAAGCACAGAAGAAGATGGCATCAGCACTCGATCAGGAAATGGAGGAGATGATCAATGGGTAGAAGCCCTAAGGATTCCCGCAGCAAGGTAGACAAATACGACAGGATCCGTAACAGGACGATAGCATTCAGACTGTCAGAAGCTGAATATACAGCTGTAGAACTGAAAGCCGGTCTGTGCGGGTACAGATGGAAACAGGATTATATCCTTGACGCGATCCTGAACAACTCTGTGACTGCAACAGCAAATCCGATGATGCTGGTGCAGTTCAGAAGACAGCTAAGACAGATATCTGAACAGTTGGAGCATAGCTCTCTCACAGATGAAGAACGTGATGAGCTGCACATCTCAATCAATATCATGAGGGAGATACTGGAAGCTTTTGCTTATGAAAGAGACCTTAATGGAGAAGGGAGGTGAAAAGTATGGAGATAAGATACACAGGTAACGAGACTGTAGACAAATTATACGGTGTGGAAATTACGGGCAGCGTGATCCCTTCGATCTGGTACAGCAAGATCCTTAATGAGAGCGGCAAGCCGGATACGGTGGCTATCAACTTGCTTGCGGATATCGTGTACTGGTACAGACCGACTGAAGAGCATAACGAGTTTGATCCTGACGTGATCACCCTGAAAAAGAAGTTCAGTGTAGACAAGCTTCAGCTCGGGTATGAACAGATTCGTAAGAAATACGGGTTTACAAAATACCAAAGCAGAAGAGCACTTGAAACACTTGAGAGGCTTGATCTGATAGAACGCGAATACAGGACTGTGACGACCAAAGGCAGCAAGCTAGGCAACGTCATGTTCATAGGACTTAATGCTGATAAGGTGATCGAGATAACATACCCAGACAGAGGGCCGCACCCTTGTCATAATAAACCGACAAGGGTATCAGAAAAAAGCAACGAGGTCATTGAAAAAAATCAAGCAGGTAGTAACAAAAAACCAACGACAAATACAAAGATACTAACAAAAAATACTACAGAAAATCATACTCATATCTATCAATCTGCTGTTGACGGTGTAAGAGAACAGCTGGAATATGATGCACTCATTACGGACAAAAGATATGACAGGGGAATGATAGATGGGATGATAGAGCTGATGGCAGAGATAATGACTTCAAGGAAAAGAAATCAGATGGTCAATGGCGAATTAAAGCCAACGAAGCATGTTGCAGACAGGCTTAAGGAGATCGATGCAGATATGCTCAAGTATGTTATAGACAGCATCAAGGTATCACCTAACCCTGTCAGCAATACCAGATCGTATATGCTCACGGCGCTATACAATGCGCCGGTGACGTATCAGACACATCTTGATATGACTGTAAGGCATGATATGCATGCCAGAGAATTTGGAAGCTGGGACAATTCATTCCCGGCAGTATAGAGAGGAGATTATATGACTGAGATAAACAACACGAAGATCATTGCTGTAGATCACGGATACGGCAATATCAAAACCGCACACACTGTAACACCGGCCGGAATAACTGAATATGACAGCGAGCCGGCCTTCAAGGGCAATATCCTTGAATACGATGGCAAGTGGTACAAGATAGGCGAAACACACAAGGAGTTTGTCGCTGATAAATCAAGTGACGACGAATACTATCTACTTACGCTTATGGCGATTGCCAGGGAGCTGAACCAAGAGAAGATAACTGATGCAGATGTCTATATTGCCTGTGGACTTCCTCTCAAGTGGGTCAGAACACAGCGTGAGAATTTCAAGTCGTACCTGACGCGCAAAAAGAAGGTGTCTTTCAAGTATAACGGTACTGAATACCGTATCAGGATAGTTGGATGCACAGTGCTTCCGCAGGGATATCCTGCAGTGGCATGGGCAGTGAAAAACTATCAGGGGACGCATATGGTCGCAGATATCGGCAACGGCACAATGAACATCATGTATATCATCGATAAGAAGGTCAAAGAGGAAAGATGCTGGACTGAAAAGCTCGGTGCCAATGAGTGCATGATCAAGGCAAGAAATGCAGTAATGGATGAGACCGGAGCTAATATCGAAGAAGCAACTGTAGAGCGTGTGCTGAGATTTGGCACGGCTGACATCCCGGAAAGATACCTTTCGATCATCAGAAAAGTGGCTGAGGACTATGTCGCAGATATATTTGCAGCACTCAGAAAGTATGATTACAATCCTGATCTTGTGAAGCTCCATGTAGTCGGAGGCGGTGCATCCCTTGTCAAGAACTTCGGCAAGTACGATCCTGATCGAGTCGAGATCATTGAGGATATTTGCGCGAATGCAAAAGGCTACGAATATATCACTGAACTTATACTGAGGAGGAAACTGTAATGGCTAAGCATAGCGGGATAAGTGTCAGATTCTATCCTGACCGGGAAGACCATCAAAGGGCCTGGCAGTATCTGCAGGAAATGGATACTGAAGAATACCCATCGAAGAACCAAGTCATTATAGAAGCGATTCTTGATTACTTTGATAACTCAAATGAGGAAGCCAAAGCAAATCTGTATTATTCTGATCAGTTGATGCCAATCATTACGGATGCTGTGGATCAAGCTGTTGAAAATGCAGTCGAACGAGTTCTGCCGGCATTTCTGTCAGGATGTATCGCAGGATTATCTGTAAGTACTGGCCGAAAGGGATATGAAACACCTCAATTGATTGCTGTATCATCAAGCAGCACAGCTATATCTGATGATGAGATCGAAGAGTCCGGTCTTGATATGGATTTTCTGGCGGAATAGAGATCATAGTATGAAATAAAGGATGGTATCAATTTCGGGGTAAACAATATCAGTCTGGTATCAAAAACACGTGTGCACGATACCAATAAAAGATGCGGGAGAATTGATGATATTCAGGCTGGTATCAAATGATCCTGAAATGATATCAGAGATGGTAGCAGGCAAAAGCTGTTTCTGATGACTGAGTGAGCAGCAAGGAGACAGCTTTTCCATTGGTTAAATCATAATAATAGAGGGGATAATATCATCTGCATAAGCGTAGCAAGCAGAGCAAAGTAGCGCTCACGCACTCCTTCGCGACTCAGGGGACTCCCCTGAAACCCCGGGTGAATAGCTTGCGTAGACGGTTAATTGGATGCACCAAGCTGGTGTAGAGAAAATAGAGGAGGTTTTGTTATATGAGAGAAAGAAGATTCAGAGTACCATTATACTTTACTGCAGAGGAAAAAGCGGATCTGCACTCAAAAGCAGAGGCGGCGTGTATGAACTATAATCGCTTCATCAGGATGCTTATTGCAGGATATGATCCTGTTGTAATACCTGATGACATATTCTACGAATCAATGGAAATGATAAGACAGTTCGCTGATAAGATCGATGAAGTAGCTATAAAGGCAGATAATTCTGCAGATGTGGTCGCTATCATGGCAGAAGCTCGCAAGTGGAGATCTTTTCAGAATGAAATAGAGAAGGAATTATTACGACCGAAAAAGAGACGTTGAATATATGTGTCAAATATGACTTGATAATGGCAATGTCAAATGATTCTTGCTTTATTATCTGAGATACCACCTCTATCATAAGAGCAAGAATCACTTCGGGAGGCTGGATATGGATATAGGAAACAAGATTCAAAAGATAAGAGCTGATCATAATATGACACAAGCTGAGTTTGCTGATAAGTTTCATGTTTCAAGGCAAACGGTTTCTAACTGGGAGAACAACAAAAATTACCCGGATCTGAGCATCCTGCGAAGCATAAGTGACGAGTATAATATCTCGTTTGATACTCTTCTTAAGGAGGATGTAGAGTATATCGCTCAAATCGATAGAACCGGCGATCAGGCGATACGAGCCACAAAGTGGCTTAAGGTAATGATACCTATAGTGGTCATCATGATAACTGTTTCTGCTGCAATAACCATTCATCAGCACAAACTTGGTTCATATGAAAGCGGTCCCTTGCCTGGAATCGATGATAAGAACTATGTGTATCCAGTCAATGAAAACGGTCAGACATATGGACTTGACTGGATGGGAGATGATTATGAGGAGCATGCTCCTGATCTTATTGCTGCACAAGGAGTAAATGGCAAACAGGGTTATGTAAAACGTATAGACCTTGACGATTCAGATGGCTCCCTTGTCAGCACTCCTGAGGAAGCCACCCAGTATATGGATAGAAAGAACCAGCGAAATGGAAAAAACTATTATATCGTTATCCCTGTGTTTGCTGAGGATGGTGTGACTGAAATAGACCAGTTCTGGATATACAATGGTTCGGGCCAATTCAGCGTAGAAAGTAGTAGTAAGGCGGTAACGGTCCCTGATTTAACTGGAATGAAAACGGATGACGCAGCGGAAGTATTAGAGAAATCAGGGCTTGAATTAGGGAACATCGCTATTGTAATAACTGATGGTGATAAAGGTACTGTAGTAAATCAGGATCCGCCTGCCGGAAGCAATCTCGGGGCAGGCTCCAGAGTGGATATTACAGTAAATGGTGAATGACAAAGCGAAGGATCATAACGATCATAGGAGCGGTACAAATCTGTGCCGCTTCATTTCGTTTACATACTGAATTCCGCTGAGGGCCTCTAGATTTTGCGAGCGTGTACTCTCCCTCTATATATGATTTCAGCATATTTATTGTAAAACAATAAATTTTTATTGACTTTTTGAGATAACCGATCTATAGTCACTAAGGGAAAGATCATCACACGGAGGTGCTAAAGTATGAAGCAGGATAAACTCGCCAGCTGGCTCAAATTCATTATCATAGGTGTAGGGCTGTGCGGCCTGATAGTTTATGCTCTGATCGTGCCGATGTTTGGGCAGGCACAAGTCTTGGAGGCTCCTGAATTCGCTTACTGTTATATGCCGTGGCTTATATTCATCAGTCTTACTGCTATCCCTGTATATATTGCGCTATTCTTCTGCTGGAAGGTTGCTTCTAACATTGGTAACGACAGGTCGTTTTCAATGGATAACGCCAGACTGCTCAAATGGATTTCCTGGCTTGCGGCAGCTGATTCGGCATATTTCTTTATCGGCAATATTGTGCTGCTCTTCATGAACATGAGCCATCCGGGCGTTACGCTTATGTCGCTAATTGTAGTGTTCGGCGGAGTAGCAATTACAATAGCTTCAGCGGCTCTATCGCACTTAATAGTTAAGGCTGCAGACCTTCAGGAAGAGAGCGATCTTACTATTTAAGGGGGCATCATGGGAGACAGAGACGAAATCAGACTCGAAGGCGAGATAATCTTCAACATAGATGTCATGCTGGCAAAACGCAAAATGAAGGTATCTGAGCTTGCGGACAAGGTTGGTATTACACTCGCTAATATGTCGATACTAAAGACCGGCAAAGCAAAGGCCATCAAAGTTACTACTCTCGCAAAGCTGTGTGAGGCGCTAGACTGTCAGCCGGGAGACATACTCGAATACAGGAGGAAAAAGGATGAGTAGACTATCAAAGATCTTTCTATTCGCTGTATCGCTCCTGACACTCCTTATATCACTCAAGCTGTTCTGGAATATGGGTGTATATGTTGATGAAGCAGGCACTTCACCTGACAAGGTCTGCGGAGGCGAATTCTGGCTGTATATGGACTGGCTCAGACTTCTGCTGCTGATAGGAGCATCGGCCTTAACCTTCAGGAATATCTTCGAGAAGTAGAGTTCTAACAGTATATCCAAAGGAAATGATTTTATGAATAATAAAAAATTGAAGATCGCAGTTTGCGGACTGCTGATCGTGATTAGTGCGGGCTTAATTCTATACTGCATACATTTTTTAACTGATCAGAATACATATGAGGCGGATACAATTGGCATCAATGTGGCGGTTGATCAGAAAACTAATAAAGACGCAGTAAGGGAGTATTATCATGTCAGCCCGCCGGGCAGGGTTTTATATATGGGCAATACGGATGCGTTCGATTTTGATGAAGCAGTAGTGTATTTTGACAATACAGATGATGAAACGGCACTTGCCCTTATGACTGCAGTAAAGCAAAAGGAGGAGCATGAGGTCTTTGACATCAGTGTATGGAGGGTAGGAGACGATTATTTTGTGTTTGACAAACTTAATGTCAATCTATGGACACCATGCAGGCTATATCTCTATACACCGACTTCCGGGAGTGGAAACTCTGGTGAGCAAGTAAAACAAGAAGAACTTGAGCTTTGGGGAGAATGGGATGACGTTGATCTTGTAGGGATCCAGGTCAGGGAGCCATTGCAATGAAGGAGAAAATTATTACTGGAGCCGTCGTTATTGCTGCAATCATAGCGCTATTCTATACAGCAATACATTTCTGGAGAAACACTTACTATCTGCAGATGTTGGATCAAATGGACTGCGGCGTTTCTTTGAGCGATGTAAAGATCGAGATGATAAGCGAAGAACGTGGCGGGATAACCATGGATGGCGTGACAGTTTACAAATTGTCTATTAAGGAAAAATATGATACGGGCATGATAGAAGTTTCCGAGTGGAATGATCTGCCTATAAGCGACAGTATTGTGAACTATTACATGATAAATGCACAAAAGACAGGTAATTATCTTTGTAATCTTGAGAACGGAAGCTGGAAGATTGTTGGTAAGAATAAAGAAGAAGGCATTTACAGAAACATAGAACTGTATGTTTATGATGAAGACGGACGATGCTTCTACATATACAAATGGGATTCTTAGTACTGCAGAAGTTGACATAAGATGGATAAGGAGCACATTATGACTTTGTTAGTAGCTTTTACGGCAGGTGTAATAACGCAAATTGCTGGAGTTAATATTATCAGAAACATAAAAAAGAAAAACTATATTAGAGCTTTGGCCATAGTGGCAGGCTTAGCCATATTGTATCTGAGCGGATTCTATTTATTCCTCTTTTTTATAACTAGCATGTAAAACGCTCGGATCCGTAACATCATATAAAAAACACATTGCCAGTAGTATAAGTGCTACAATGAACCAAGGGGAAGCAGCGCATAGCTGTTGCTCCCCTTGTTGCTTTACAGGCTTTCTGCCAATATGTAAAACGCATGTAAAATGCTGCTTGCGTGACTGACGCAGGTTTGAGATATACAATCAGCATGGGAAGTAATGGCTGAGCAGGAAAAGAAAACTGTGGATATAGGGCAGAAGATATACGAAATACGAAAATCAGAGGGGCTGAGCCAGACTGAATTCGCTGATAAGTTCCATGTCACAAGGCAGACAGTCTCAAACTGGGAGCATGGCAAAAACTACCCGGATATGGAGACCTTGATGCGCATCAGCGATGAGTACGGCATCACTTTTGATGAACTTATCAAGAGCGACAGGGAGCTGATCAGATCTATCGATCGCAGCCGTAAGGTCGCGTCTAAAAGCATAATGATCTTCGCGCTGCTTGGTGTGATCGTGATCGCTGCTGTCCTCGTGAAACTGATGCCTGGGATAGTGTCAAAACTTTACTATGATCCCACGAAGATAGTTGCGAAGGCTGTGGATGAGGACGGAGGATATTATGAAACTACCAGGCTGGAACTTGACGCCAGAGTATACAGCGAGCTCTATCTTCCGCAATTCAAATATGAGTTTGCAGAGAGCACTCCGCAGGGATACGGGAAGTATGACTTCTCGCTTGAAGAATCTATCCGTATAGAGCCTGCAAAGGAACATCAGGTATTCGGACATATAGCGAGGAACCACATACAGATTTACGACCCCACAGAGTTCAGAAAATCTGATGCGGAGTTCGTAAGGGATGTTGAATCCGATGGTGATATAAAAGACTGGATGCGCGAAGACCTTGCATCGCTGGATGACGGCAAGCGTTACATCGCATATGTAACTCTTAACGAAGACATGGACTACGAGGATGCCTGCAAATGGATAGATCAGTTCGATACCGGATTCCCATAGGCTGTCATTGTCACCGAAGATGATGAAGGCTTTGCTGTAGATGCTACAAAAGAGATGCTGCTGAATATTGTTGACAGCGGCATGATCTGCAATATAAAGACACAAAACAATAGTTAGCAGAAGGAGGACTAAATGTTTAATATCAACCTTATTATCACGATCGTGCTGATAGCACTCATCTTATTCATCATACTTACGGGATACGTGAAGGCACCGCCTGATGTTGCGTACATCATTTCCGGTATCAGAAAGACACCTAAGGTGCTGATCGGACGCGCAGGAATCAAGATCCCATTTCTTGAGAGAAAGGACTTCCTGATAGTCAAACAGATCTCTATAGATGTCAAGACCAACGGATACATCCCTACATACGACTTCATTGGTGTAGACATCGATGCCGTATGCAAGGTAAGAGTCATCACTGACGACAATGTCGTAATAGGCGAGGGAGATGGTCAGCGCGAGGTAAGGGGCATCGATCTGGCTGCAAAGAACTTCCTTAACATGGGTGAAGAGCAGATCGCTGAAGCTCTTGTAGATTCTCTTCAGGGTAATATGAGAGAGATCATCGGCACTGTGCCTCTCCGCGAGCTGTGCAACGACCGCAAGAAGTTCGGCGACGAGGTCCAGGCAAAGGCTCAGAGAGATATGAATGCTCTCGGCATTGAGATCATCTCATGCAATATCCAGAGGATCACAGATGAGAACGATCTTATACCGGCACTCGGTCAAGATAACATGAGCCAGATCCAGAAGGACGCGAGCATAGCTAAGGCTAACGCCGACAGAGATGTGGCTATAGCTGAGGCCAAGGCGGCAAGAGAAGCTAATGAGGCCAAAGTACAGTCAGATACAGATATAGCTGAAAGACAGAACCAGCTTGCCATCAAGAAGGCATCGCTCAAGCAGCAGGAGGATACCGCAAAGGCTGCCGCTGATGCTGCGTACGCTATACAAGAGCAGGAACAGCGCAAAGCTATCAACACGGCTTCAGTCAACGCAGAGATCGCCAAGACCGAGCGCGAGGCTGAACTCAAGGAAAAGGCTGTAGCAGTAAGGAAGCAGGAGCTCTCCGCAGAGATCGAAAGACAGGCTGATGCGGACAAGTACCGCAGACAGCAGGACGCTGAGGCTGAGCTGATCCAGGAAAAGAAGAAGGCAGAAGCTGTCAGATATGCCCTCGAGCAGGAGGCTGCAGGTATCAAGGCTAAAGGCGAAGCTGAGGCTGCCGCGATAAAGGCAAAGGGCGAAGCTGAGGCTGCTGCAATGGAGAAGAAGGCTGAGGCATATCAGAAGTATAACAATGCAGCTATCGTACAGATGTTGGTAGGAGTGCTTCCTGATGTAGCTAAGAGTGTTGCAGAACCTATCAAGGCTATAGATAATCTGAATATATACGATGGTGGCAGCGGCAATGGAGCAACATCGGTGTCCGGAATAAGCCCTGTTGTCATGAAGCAGGTATTTGACACCATGAGCGAAGCCACGGGTGTTGACCTCAGAGAAATACTCAAAGCAAGCACTCTTGAAGCAAAGACCGATAGGCATATAACTATTGACAACATTCCTGAGATCAAGGTATCAGCAGATAAGGCTGCAGAGGCAGATAATTAAAGGAGGAACTATAACAGCCTGAATCCAAGGGAGTAATAAGCCGAAAATGAATAAAAAAATAGCATTAAAGATGCTGATACTGATGGTTTTGGTGATTGCGGCAGGCGCTGCTGCGGCATGTGCCCGTACGGACGGAGGCTTTGTGTCCCCGAACGAAGCTTCAGAGCTGATACCCGATCTCACTACAGAAATCAAAGAAGAAAACAGAGCAGACTTCGATTTCACAGAAAATGCCATGGATTACCTTGAATTTATTGGTACTAAGCTTCCTGTCAGGGACATCACTGATAAGGGCAGTGACCATGAAGCCGCCCGGGAGTGGATCATATCCGAGTTAAAGAAAGCCGGTTATTCGGATGATCAAATAGAACAGCAGAAATTCGTTGGTGAAGGATCGAAGGTCACAAATATCATACTTACTGTAGAAGGTGAGGATACTTCGCATCAGATCATCGCGGGTGCCCATTATGATGGAGACGGAGTCGGAGATAACGGTTCGGGAACTGCACTGCTTCTGGCGAATGCAGTCGGTCTGGCAGGTGTAAAGCCACATTATACAGTCAAATACATATTTTTCGACGCTGAGGAAATCGGATGTGTAGGAAGTTCATACTATTCAAAGCATATGAGTGATGAGGAAGCTGCAGGCACGATATATATGATAAATCTCGACTCGCTCGCTTTTGGCGACTACTGCAACATATACGGAGGAGACCAGTCGCTTTCAGAAAAAGGAGTTCCCGGATTGACCGATGGCTATGACATTGCTGCCGACATTACAGAACAACTTGGATTCGAGGTTATGAGAACTTCCGATCTTGACGGGTATTTCGCTGAACACGGAACCGGCCCTGAGATCGAAGAGGGTACGCTCTATACGAACCCTTGGACAGACGAGAACCCTTCGCCTTCTAATTACTCGGTACCTTCGCCTGCGACGCTCCCGGCAAGCGATCATATCGGCTTCATGTACAGAGGGATTGAATACATTTATTTTGAGGCGACGAACTGGTTTGCTGAAGGTGAAAATGATGATGTTGAGGCGACATCATACACCGGATACATTGAAACATACGACTATTCACTGGGAGAGCACGGTATGTTTATGAATACAGAATATGACACTTGGGAGAACCTGAACAAATATTTCCCAGGTAGAGCGGAGAAGCATTTCAGGATATATTCGCCACTTCTGTCTGCGATGATACTTGTAAAGTAAATGGAGATCGATAATATGTGGGATCGTAAGGAACTGAAAGAAAAAGCAAAGACCAAATTCAGAGCGAATAGAATCACGTGCATATTCGCGGCGCTGCTGCTCTTTTTTACGGGGAGCTTTGGAAGCGGCGGTGCAGGATCGACTGTAGGAACAAATTTAAGGCACAATAACAGCACATCATATGAGAATGAGTCCTATGATGAATCATTCTTTGAGGATCTGGGTGAAGATATTGAAATAACTGTCGGCGATGAAGTTCCGAATCTCGACACAGGTGATTCAAGTCTGCCGGCTATATTTGGCATAGTTTTCGGAACTATCCTTCTGGTTATTGTGATAATAGGTCTGCTGCTCGGTATATTCCTGCTGAACCCGCTGCAGGTAGGGCTCAGAAAGTTCTTTATTGATAATGCAGGAGACTCTTCCGCCGGGTTGAATCGGGGCAATATAGGACTCGGCTTTGGAGCAAACTATAAGAATATAGTTGGAGCGATGTTCTCTACGGATATTTATGAAGTATTGTGGACGCTGCTTTTGATAGTTCCCGGAATAATCAAAGGATATGAGTGGCGGCTTGTTCCGTATCTGCTTGCCGAGAATCCGCGCATGTCAGGCGCTGAAGCCAGAGCGGTTTCAGCTGAGATGATGTATGGCAGCAAGGCAGACGCATTCGTACTTGATCTTTCATTCATCGGCTGGTATCTGGTAGGAGCTATAACCTTGGGAATAGGGAATCTTGTATGGACCCATCCTTATGTGGCAGCAACTGATACAGAACTCTATCTTGCACTGGGCGGAGGCCAGGCAGGTATGAAAGATGCTGCTGCTGACAATGGTTATGGTACTACCGACATTCATGAAGATATTGATTTCATTATTGAATAAGTAAAATGAGGCCAGATATGAGTAAAAATACAAATTCCACTCGATCGATTGATGTGACAAAAGGACACAGGAGAATGATTATTACGCTGGCTTCGATAATACTGATACTGTCGATCACGGCGTGTGCAAAGAATGAACAGAAAAGCGGTGAAAACGAAACTGCAGATGCTGTAGCAACAGAACTCAGTGATGCGGAAATGGCATCACTGATGAAGCAGGTCGCAGAAAGCGATGTCAGCAGAAGCTATGGAGAATATCTTAAAGATGAGGCTTTTGCAGATGCAGAGATATTCGGTGTCGACAGAGACGGAGATCAGGGTACTGCTTATGCATATCTGTATGACGGAGAGTATGTTGTGTTCAAAGATAAAGCATATGAGATGTCAGGATCCGCTGGGGAAGTCATAATCAAATTTACTTACAGAGAAGATGATGTAACTTTGTCTGAGATCATATGGAGTGCTGACGGAGATGACCATGAAAACTGGATGAAAGAGAACTTTCCGGCTGAAGCCTTGAGGAAGGCAAAAAACTATATAGCCTATGATTCGAACGGCAGAAGCTTGCTTGGTTCAAAGGTCAATGAGACAGTCGCGGAAACCATGGGTGTTCCGGTCGAAACAGAAAATCTTCTCATGATCGATACAGACAACGAAACATATGAACTCATCAAGACGATTGATGGCAATGACGGGACCTTTGACACAGAAACATTGGAGAGCGGAAATCTGAAAGATCTGTAAACGAAAAACGGTAAGAGCACAAGAATATATAACATTTTTATGACTGTTTTATTGAGGAGGGCTTTAATTAAGATATGAGCTTCTATGGCTTCGATTTCATATTCCCTTTAATGTTCATTCTCGTGTTTTCGCTTGTGGCGATCACATTCATAGTTACTTTGGTACGTGGAGCTTCTGAGTGGAACCGAAACAATCATTCGCCAAAGCTAAACGTGGAAGCAACGTGCGTATCCAAAAGGACAAATGTCACGCAACGCAATGAGCCGGTTGCAGGAGATATAAGCGGAGCGCATGGGTATATGCACTCATCAGACACATCTTATTATGCAACATTTGAAGTGGAGAGCGGTGACAGGATAGAGTTCCATATCACCGGACTCCAGTATGGCAAGCTAAAAGAAGGAGATACCGGAGTGCTTTCATTTCAAGGAACAAGATATCTTTCATTCGAGCGACATGTGCCCCAGAACGAGGATGTCGATTTTCTGATAGAGCAAGGTAACGACGTAGATGTCACAGTCGAATAAAAGAATGGTAAAGATAACGGTCTATGATCATGAATAAGCACAGGAAGAGAATACTTATCATTTTGTCAATAATAATAGTTGCAATAGCAGCAGTCTTTGTCAAGAATTATAACGATTCCAAGCTGCCTGCTCCTATTGTTGTGCCAACAGATATTGAACTTGTCAAAATTGAACATGATCACGCTGAAGAGACTTGCTTCGATAAAGAGTGGATATCCGGACTCGAGGGCTTACTGAAAGATGCGAAGCCAACACACCGACAGAGCGTGAATGATTCACCATATGCGGATGACTATTATGCTGTAACATTCGAATCTGAGACCATGGATAATGACCCGTTCTATGTATATGAAGACGACAAGAAGACTTATATAGAGTTCCCGTATGAAGGGATATATTTGGCCGATGACCGCATGATCGATCATCTTGCAGTGATGTTCCCAGACCATCTTTTCGGTAAGTGGGTCTGCTGCGGCATAGTGGAAGAGGGCAATGAACTTAGCGAAGAAAACATCATTAGCGGAGAGCAGCTTGAGGAGCAATTCGGAGCGGATGTAACCGGAAGTGAGATGGTCATAGGCAAATATGGCATCGAAGGTTATTCAGACGTGCCGGGGACTGAATGCGGTAAGCTTAAGAAAACAAGCGATAATGAATACGAGTGGCAATTGCGGATCAGTATACTCGATGGAGAGAACCTGGACGAGCCAATAACGGAGACTTACCATTTCATACTCAATAACGGATATATGTTTGTAACTACAGAGTTTGATAGTAATAATTATGATACAAGTAACCCGCTTGTGTACAAAAGAGCGGAGTGAACATTAACATTTGCAGGCGGATGTAATATGAAAAACAAAAAGATGCTGATGTCATTAATAGCGGTCATACTGCTTGCTTCTAGCGGATATATTGTCTGGGATCTATATATAATTCGCCCACTTGCAGGCGAATATGTGTCCGTAGACGCAACGGACTCTTTGTATGAGCTTACATTATCAAAAGCAGGACGTATCAATGTAGTGGATGTTGGTGCAGGTAATCCGGTCATAGAAGGCTTTGTTTTTGCAGTACCTGATTCAGTCAATAGGCTGCGCATAAAGACATATGGAGAGACTGACGGAGCTTTTCTTGGAATCAAGGATCATAAGCTTTCCATCTACCCTGCTTCACTTGGTTATCAGCCTGCAGATTCCAAGGCACCTGTATCATTTCACATCATAGTACTTGAAACCGCTTCTGAAAGCATGCAGTTTAACGAAAAGGGATACGAATGAAGGCCAGCATTACATTATTGATCATACTTGCCGCCACACTTGTTTTTATTATAGTGGCGATTAAAGTATATAGAAAACATATGGCAGATAAGACTGCAATGGAAAAGGACGCGATAAACAAAGGCTTGATCGCATACTTTCTCACAGACAGTCCGCTATTGGGCTGGCTCGTATATAGGAAGAACGATCCAAAGAACAGGCTAAAATAGAGTACGATGGTGATATATCAATGATTGCTATCGGCGAATGACAATGCATTTGTAAAGGCTATACTTTTATGAAAATCATATTGAAATAGATATGCATACATGCTATCATTAGTTCGTAAATAGCGAAATAATGATACGGAGACAACTATGATTCTTTTAAATATAAGACTCAACAATATATATGGATTCAGGGACTTTACTGCGGATTTCACTTATCCCAAAAAGGTTGTCAATTCATTTATAGAGGATGAACACCTTGCAGGCAGGCCTCGCTTCCGTTACAAGAAAGCGGTGGTCTTGATAGGTGCTAATGCAACAGGAAAGACCAGCTTTGGAAAAGCTCTGTTAAGGATCTTCAGATATATCGAAAGCGGTGATGAAAAAGGCCTGTATGAAATGGTCACACGAGGTAATCGCGGGGAATTTAGCATCGATTTTGTAAATGAAGGTTATATTCTGAACAGAATATCAGCAAAAATCGATCCTGAACACGAAACTATAGATTTGGGTTATCTTGCGACAGAGATCCGGCAGATGGATTCATATGAGATGTGTGTTGACAGACTGCAGGGCCTTGAGCCAGCTGTGATTAATGATTACAAAGAGCTGAAAGGCTATATCGGCAAGATCAATTACAGATTTGCGTATCCTGAGATAGAAAAAGATCTTAAGCTTAGCGGTATAAATAACAGAGTATTGCTCAAAACACTCAGAGCGGTAGTCGGCACCCTTGATCCGACGCTTAAAGATGTATCTATCGCTAAAGATCTGAAGAATTCTTTTGTAATTCGGAGAGGCAATGAAGAGATAATCATTCAGGATGGAAAGCTCTTAAATCGTGAGGCTCTTTCAAGCGGAACTGTCGAAGGAATTGATGTTGCGGCATTTCTGGCGTCAATGAGATCGGATGATAACAGTTTCTACTACTGCGATGAGCATTTTTCATACATACACAGCGATATAGAGAAAAGGATATTTGGAATAATGCTTTACCGCCTTGGTGATAATGAGCAGCTGATATTCACTACTCATAATATGGATATGCTGGATTTGAATCTGCCGAAGCATTCTTATGGATTCCTAAGAAGAGAGCGGGATGATACGGATTATGATATTTCTATTATATTTGCATCAGAGGTCTTAAAGCGCAATACTGACTCAGTCAGGAGTGCAGTTGAAAATGATGTTTTCTTGTCTCTTCCTGATGATTCACTTCTGGATGAACTGGAGGTGGATAATGAACAGTAGATGCATTTATTATGTAGAAGGTGAGTGCGAAAAACAGCTGATAAACGCACTTAAAGCTTCTCCGGAGATGCTTATACCGGGAAAGGTCAAGGTGTATAACGTTAAGCAGGATCTCATCCCAAAATCACAGTTGCTTACGATCCAACCCAAGACAAAGGTGGCATTAGTGTTTGATACTGATGTCGAAGATAGAAAAGCTCTGGATAAGAATATTGAGTTGCTCGGGAAGTACTGCAGCAATGTTATTGTTATAAACATGATGCAGGTTCTGAACTTTGAGGATGAGATCGTCAAAAGTACGGATGTGAGCAAGGCGCAGGATCTAACGAGAAGCAGAAGTGTGAGTAACTTCAAGAGTGATTTCTGCAGGATGAAGGTTCAAGAATGCAGGAGCCTTCTTGAAAGACATCAGTTCGATGTTGAGAAGATATGGGTGAGCGATCCTCCTTCAGCCTTCAAAGACCTTGAGCAAGGAGCAACACGGATTATATCCGTGACAACCAAATGACAACCAAATTTCACAAAAATACAGTCAAATGGTAAAAACCGTTCAGAAATGAACTGCGTGAAACGCTGAAAAACCAAGCTTTCAAAAGAGTGAAAAAATTCTACTATAGAATTTGAATAAAACTTCAACAAACTAAAAACGGACTTTATGAAATGTATGGCTTCGGCGCTTTTACTGTGTGCTGAATTAATGCTATTCCAATGTGTTTTTGATAAGATAACTGTCCTCTTCGACCGGTCTCAGTTCCCTGAGGTCATATGGTGTATCCTGATATACAAGATTGAGCCAGTTGGTATAGGTGCAGTTTGAGCTTGAACGCCACGAGAGTATCGGCTCCTTTGTCGGATCATCGTCCGGATAATAGTTGACAGGAATCTTCGGGTTCAGACCCTTTGCAAGATCTCTCTTGTATTCTTTATCAAGATCATATCTGTCATATTCCGAGTGACCTGTAACAAAAACCTGTCTTGATGAGTTTGCAAGAATAAGATAGCTTCCGGCCTCCGGGCTGTCAGCAACTAGATAGAGTTCAGGATTGCTTATGACTTTTTCCTCGTCCAGTCCCGTATATCTCGACTGAGGAACATAGAATTCGTCATCCATTCCCCTCATGAGGATCTTCTTTCTGTGAATGGCGCGGTGAAGGTACACGCCGCTCAGCTTCTCAGGCAGCATCCGTTTCTGTATCCCGTGATGGTAATACAGACCCGCCTGGGCACCCCAGCAGATGTGGAATGTAGAATATACATGTGTCTTCGACCATTCAAATATCTGACAAAGCTCATCCCAGTATGTTACCTCTTCGAATTCCAGCTGTTCTACCGGCGCACCTGTGATTATCAGTCCGTCAAAGCGTTTGTACCTGACATCCTTGAATGTCTGATAAAACTTGTTGAGATGTGATCTGTCCACATGAGTACCGCGGTGAGTCGCGGTAGTAAGGAATGTGATCTCAAGCTGTATGGGAAAATTCGAAAGGACACGCAGTATATCCAGTTCCGTGTCTTCCTTAAGAGGCATAAGATTGAGGATGGCGATCTCAAGTGGCCTGATATCCTGTGTGACTGCCCGGCTCTCATCCATTACGAATATGTTTTCATCCTCCAGTTTTTTCTTGACCGGAAGATCGTTCTGTATTTTTATCGGCATTGGATTCTCCTGTCCCCGTAATGCGGGTAATGATGATGAAAATAATGATATTATGCGGTTTTGCACGCTGTCAATCGGTATTTGCAGAGAAAACAGAGTCCGGCTGCTTGCATGATCGCGGTTTATTAAGTATGATTTTTATCATGAAAAAAAGAAAAGGGAGGAATCGGAGAAAATGAAAGATTACAAACTCGGCACGAAATGTGTTCAGGCAGGCTATACGCCGGGCAACGGAGAGCCAAGACAGATCCCGATCATACAGTCTACGACTTTCAAATATGATGCCGGAGAAGACATGGGCAAGCTGTTTGACCTGGAGGCATCGGGTTATTTTTACACCAGACTTCAGAATCCGACCAATGACATGGTTGCGGCCAAGCTCGCAGTGCTTGAGGGCGGCACGGCAGCCATGCTTACATCATCGGGCCAGGCAGCCAATTTCTTTGCTTTGTTCAATATCTGTGAA
>LSQX01248059.1_pt1 | contig 20005 bp, 21 predicted proteins | sample 654561 | NCBI WGS metagenome assembly LSQX01 (sample SAMN04489861, study PRJNA283612) | anaerobic digester metagenome | isolation source: 4 biogas reactors fed with cattle manure at either 37C or 55C with and... | place: Denmark: Kongens Lyngby | collected 2014
ATAATATAGGAGTGTAAAATGGGGGGAAAGATAGAAAAGGCGATGAAAAGCTCCGATTGTGGAGACAGGAGCCTAGATGAGCTTAATAAAAATGAGGGGAGACTTAGCCAAGAGCAAGAAAACGCTAACTGTAAATTACGGAGTGATCAGACTTTTTTCTCAAATCAAGAAGAAGCAAAGCAGCCTTTAAAAAGTGTTAATGAACATAGAGAAGGAAAAAAAGAAGATAAAAAACCTGAGAATGATAATGGAAAAAGGAATCATCGAAAGCCCAAAAAACATCAGAAGAAAACAAAAAGCGAGATGAGGGCGATTGGATTCTCACTTGCACTAGGATTTACTCTAGGTCTTTTAATTATTTGGATAAATAAAGATCGGCTGATGGACCAATCATTTATAAAGTTGATGGTTACCTTTATTATCCACTACTTTTTGATTTTAATCGTTTTTGTTTTTCAGATTATTATTCATGAAGCCGGACATTGCATCGCTGCTTTGATTAGTGGGTATGATTTTGTTTCTTTTCGAATCTTTAGCTTTATGCTAGCAAAGTATGAGGATGGTTTTAAGTTGAAGCGCTTTTCAGTCCCCGGCACCGCCGGTCAAAGTTTGATGGCACCGCCCTCTTGGAAAGATGGGAAATTCCCCTATCGTTTCTACTTAGCTGGAGGTGTTATATTAAATACTATTTCAGGAGTGTTTCTAGTGCTGCTAGCTATATATATTGGCTTAGATCAATATTGGGGCCGCTTTTCTATGGTGTCTGCACTCCTTGCATTTTTTAGTGCCCTACAAAATGGTATTCCAATGAAAATAAATGGAATGTCAAATGATGGTTATGATATGAAACAAGCGGCTAGAGGGGAGAACAATCGTAGAGTTTTAAGAGACATTCTTGATTTCAATGCTCGTCTTCAGCGAGAGGAACTGATTAGCGAAATACCTAAAAGCTGGCTGCGCTATAGCGATGAAGAAATGCTAGAAAATCTCGATGATAAAGGCTATTTAGGATTACTTAATAGTAAATTAATGTTTTTAATGGATGCTGGTGAATTAGAACAAGCTTATTTGTTAGTTGATTTAATGGTTCAACAGGATCATCTCGTTTCAATTATCCGCAATGAATTACTGTGTGAGAAGCTGTATTTAGAGCTCGTATTAAAACAGCGTCCGTCTGAGATTGAGAATTTATACAATTCAGATTTGAAAAAATATATAAATCAAACGAAAAAAGTTTTACTTAGCAAAAGACGAGTCCTGTATGCCTATCATAAACTTTGGACCAAAGACGAGAGTAAAGCCGCAAGTGAAAAAAATGCTTTTAACCGTTTAGCAAAAAAATATCCTATTTTAGGAGAACTCCTATTGGAGAAAAATCTAATGGAAGCAGTGGACAGAACTTTATAAGGTGGAGCGTTAGCAAATGGGACCAAAGGAGGTAGATGAGGTGGAGGATAACAATAAAAAAGTGATAGATAAGCTAAATCAAGAAGTTCAAGAGCTTAAGAGGCAGCTTAGAAAATCTGAAAAAGAAAAGAAAAGTGCCTTAGCGCTTTTGGAACTCAAGGAAAAAACGGATCAATTGTTAAAAGACTTCCCTAGGGACGAGGAGTATTAACTCCTTAGCTGATTAAAAGTTAAAATCGAATAACAGAAAGCCAGAGGTTGATTCACAGTGAATCAACCTCTGGCTTTATCCTTTTAAAAGGTTTATGCTTCAATCGATTGGTTAGAAGGAAGCCCTACTATTTTATTTTTGAATAATCTAACCCGTCAAGATACTCCTCAAGTTCTGGTGTGATTTGAGCAATGGTGCCTGGTTTAAAAGGATTTTTCAAGCCAGCATCAGGAACAAGCTGAGTGAAAGGTTTTCTACCGGAGTGACGGCAAAGATCCAAGTATGATTCCCAAGCAGCTTTTTCATCTTTACGGCTCCAGTTAAAGTACTGATGAGCGCAAACTTGAGCCAATGTGTAATCAAGGTAGTAGAAAGGATACAGGTAAACATGGAGCTGTTTTTGCCAACGGCCACCTTTTTCAAGGAATTCGTTGCCATCGTAATCTAAGTGAGGCATGTATTTCTTCTCAATCTCACGGTACTTAGCCTTGCGCTCATCGGGAGTTGCGTCTGGATTTGAATAAATCCATTCTTGTAACTCATCGATGGATGCGCCATAGGGAAGGAACTGAAGAGTATCGGCTACGTGGGCATAGTAGTATTTTTCAGTATCTTCTTTAAAGAACTTTTCCATCCAGGGATGGGTGAAGAACTCCATACTCATGGAGTGGATCTCAGCCACTTCAGATGTATAATCATTCAGAACGAGGGGCTTAGCATCACGTACTAACCAACCTTGGAAGGCATGACCAGCTTCATGGGTTAAGACATCGACATCACCTGAAGTACCATTAAAGTTAGAGAAAATAAAAGGAACTTTATATTCAGGTAAGAAGGTCATATAACCACCGTTGGCTTTTCCTTTCTTAGTGGTTAAATCCATTAGTTCTTGGGTTTTCATGGTGGTAAAGAATTCATCGGTTTCTGGTGACAGGTCAGCATACATGGTTGAAGCTGCTTTAACTAGATAGTCCTCATCACCTTTTGGCGTAGGATTTCCCGTTAAGAACTTTAAGTTATAATCATAGTTCTTCATTTCCTCGATACCAATGCGTTCCGATTGCTGCTTGTATAGTTTTTGTGTTAGTGGAACAACGGATTCTGCAATTTGTTTACGGTACACTTTGGCATCTTCTTGATTCCAATCGGTACGTCCCATTCTAGCGTAAGCTACGGGAATAAAGTTGTCGTGACCAAGCTTTTTACCGATACGAGTCCGAACTTTTACTAAGTTATCAAAAATTTGATCCAGCTTTTCTGAGTTTTCTTCAAACCAAGTCCAAGAAGTGTCATTGGCTCGTTTTCGCATATCACGATCCATGGATTCCATGAAAGGAATTAATCCAGAAAGATTGCGTTCCTCCCCCTCAAACATGATTTTAGCGGAAGCTGTTAATTTCTGATATTCAGAGGCCAATTTATTTTCTTCAATTAAGTCTTCAACGATTTCCGGCTTAAAAGTTTTAAGTTGAATTTCAAACTTCTCTAAAAGATGTTTGCCGTAGCGTTTTTCAATGTCTTCACGGAATTTCGAATTTAAAGTAATCTTTGCTGTGTCGGTGCTAATTTCCTCAAAGCGAGGCAGGGCTTCATCCATGATATCTTGTTCTGTTTTATAAAATTCATCTGCTGTATTGATGGTGTGACGAATCTGGCACAGGGTTACCATGGTATAAAAATGGCCAATCTCTTCATCCATTTGTTCAAAAACTTTGAAGAATTCGTCAGCGGAGGCTGCACCTTCAAGCTTTTTTAAATCATCCTTCATGTCACTAAATAGTTGGTCGAAATCGGGTCGTTCATACTTCATGTCCTTAAATTTCATTTAATTGTTCCTCCAAAATTTGTATTAATTTAAATGGTAGGTGTTCTTACGATTTAAATTTTAAACATCTGATTTTGTATTCCTTGAAACCAGACTTTTTGATGTAGCAGCTCAAGAGTTTTCCTTTGCTAGAATGATTCAAGCAGAAGTTTCTTTGAGTTGATTTCTTAGTTTCTTTATTTATAGAAAATCCCTTCCTTAGGGTTTAATATAACCATCTTTAGTGGTTTGGACCTTTTCAGTGATTTCTTGGGGATTTAAATCATCTCCATAAATTGAGAGAAGGGGAGAAATTTCAATCCGTTTTTTTGTAATGATTCCTAATTCTTTTACCCAGGATGTGCAAAGGTCAAGGAACATTTCACGAGCCGTATCCTTGGAATCCACACCTTCAAAGTTCTTGACAGGGGAGAATTCTTCTTCTCGCCTGACGTTGAGGATTGCCATATCATGGGCGTATTGGAATAAATCAAAGTATAGGGCTTCAAATTTATAGGCGTTTGGTTGTAGTGGTTTTACCAGTTCACCGTTTAAATCCACATATTCTACGGCCTTGTGTGCCACATGATAAGGCGTCTTTTTATCCAAGGCTTGTTTTAAAAAATCGGCTTTAAAAAGATGAGTGACAATATTCCCAGATCCAAATTTAAGTTGACCTGCGTCATCTTCTGCTTGGGCTAAGTGCGAGGGGAGCTCGGTGTATTCAATAATGGATGGCTTTTTATTGCGGTAGGCATAAACACCAACTTTTTCGCCAGAATGTGCTTTTAAGACAGCTTTTGATGAAATATCTTTCCCACTGTCAATTGCAAAACCAACAAAATAGGGGTCGCAAACTCGAACCAAGGCATTATCGACGCCATAGAAAAAAATGTATTCAATATTCCGTGAGCTTATGTCATCAAGCAAGCCTGATTCCTTGAAGGCTCTAAAGCATCCGCCTGATCCATCAGGATTTGCAGAAACTTGATCCTTGGCTGCTAAAAGAATCTTTCCATCTTCATTCACAGAAGGCAGGGTTCCCTGCGGAAAAAACTTAATTTCATCTTCGTTTAAACCAAAGAAATCTTTTCTTGCAAAGAAATCTTCTGTATCTTGGTGATTCAAAGGGCTGGTCATGATATACCAAGGAATGGAACCACCTGCCATTTCACTTATTTTTTTAATTCGTTCTCCTTGAAGTTGGAAGAGCGACTTATGGGAGGGGAGCCCAATATCATAAGCACCTTTGGGACCATCAAAACCTAAGCGAGAGCCTTGACCACCTGCCACTAAAAAAGCGGCTACTTTGCCATCTCGAATGGCTTTAAGACCTAGGTCCCAGAGTCTTAGTTTTTCTTTAGGGTCAACCTTGTCCCAGGTTACTGATTTCATGGCAGCTAGATCATCAGCAATGATTAAGCTCCGCTCCTCTACAAGGTCTTTGTAAAGATCATTAATGTATTCAACATCCAGATGAGCAATTTGTTGTAATAGTTCACTTTGAGAGCTTGGATCAAGATCTTCATAAAATTGTAGAAGATGCTCCTGACCAGATTTCTTTAGCTTTTGATAAGCTTGGTCGAACGTCATAACTACCTCCAGTCAAAGCAGACAAAAATATTTTATTGATTATTTTGTCTAGTTTATATAAAAATCATAGTGTGTTTAAAGTTATGTTTCTATTATAAGTCAGAAACAAGGCTCATTCCAATTAATTTAAAGGCGTCCATATTTACGATAGGTTCATTGAATTAGCAATCTTAAACCATAAATTTAAAGAAAATAGCTAATTACTAATGACCTAGAAAAAAACTAAACAGTTCCTCAACTCCTGAGCTTAAAAAAGATGAGGCGCAAAGCTTTGCAAAGCCAAGAACTTCTCCATTTGTTCATAATATAGCCTTATTAGCTGGGGATATCCTTGCTGCGGAAACGATAAATAGCCAACCCTAAAAACAATGAACTAAGAAGAAGAAGAAAAATTAAAGTGAAACTGATTTCAAGAGGGCTACTCTTAAATAAATGGCTACTATACCAACCAATAGGGGAAATGTTTAGAAGCCAAGGCTGGTTATAAAGCTGAGACAGGCTGATGGAAAAATAACTTACCAGGATAAAAACCAGGGAGGTTTGTTGTCCATGCTTTGTCTTTGGAAAAAGAATGGCGAGCAAAAAACCTAAGGCAAAGAAAAAGAAGTGGGTTGCAAAGGTTGCCAGAAGGGTCTCTGGAAAAAGTTCAAGGTTTCCGGTTTGACTGAAAACATAGAGATAACACACACTGATGGCCGTCTCCAAGATTAGGATAATTCCAAGTCCTCCTAAAAGCTTTCGGAGAAGGATACGATCACGGGACATGGGTTTAACAAAAAGAAAGTCTGCTGTGCGACCTTTAATTTCTCGATGAATCAGTGAAGTTCCAAGGAAGGCCCCATGAATTGCTAACATGATTAAAACGTAGAGCATAAGAAGGCTAAAGTATCCTTCAAAGCTACTTATATCGACGTTCTCTATGCCATAAATGACACGCATGATACGCGGCATGGAGCGAATAAACTCATTGAGTTGTTCGGAGTTGCCACTACTAAAAGCATCAAACTCAGTCATGCCACCAATTATTATAAAGGAAAAACCTACAGCCCAAAAAAATAGAGATTTTAACCTAGTTGTTAGTTCTCGTTTGATCATGCTAAGCCTCCAGATCTTGCCTGGTTAATATTAAGGCAGACAGAGTGAGAAGAGCTAGTGAAAGAAGAAAAAAAGAAATAATTGCTGTACTTGAAAGTCCTTTGGCGCTAATTTCTAAGGGTTCAACATAGCCAAAAGGACTCAACTTTTTTATGACATCATTGCTCATCAGGCGGCCCACTAATAAAATTAGGAAAAGACCAAAGCTCAGAGCTGAAGCAGAGCCTACTGGGTTTTTAATCCTTTGGCTGAGTGTTCCCCAAAGAGTTGATAAGGCAAAGGTCAGAATTTGCAACAACAAGCCACTCAAGATCATTTGATTGATGGCAATTTGGCTTGAATCATCAATTGCCCAAAGAGTTGCCATAAAGAAGAACATTAAAACGATTGCAATGTGAATGATTAAAAAGGCAGTGATTGCCGCCAAAACCTTTTCAAGAAAAATGCGTTGGCGTGATAAGGGTTTGGCGTAGAGAAAGTCACTCATGCGAGCAAGCTTTTCCCGATTCATTAAAGTGAGGCCATACAAAGTGGCCATGATAACTAGAACTAATTGAATAAAGCCGTAGATATAACTAACAAAGCCGCTGGCCTCAAAGATTGTGTTTATATCCATGCCCATGGAAGCCATCAATGACTCAGGAAAAGCTGACAATGCATCTTTTAGCAAATCTGCTTCGCGAGCAAAGCCAGGGAATATACCCATAAAAAGTAGCAAAGCGGTAAGTATGGAACCTAGCCATAAAACAATGGATCGAGCTTGGAACTTCAGTTCTTGCCGATAGATCCTCATAATCTGCCCCTCCTATTCGTAATAGTGCATGAAGATTTCTTCAAGACTAGGGTCTTCAATGGTGAGATTAGATACGTGGGCTTGGCTAAGTTCTTGGAGCAGCGTATTCATGTCACCACGATAGGTGTAATCTCTGCGACCAATCTCAGTGGTGCGAGCTTCAAGGTGGGGGAGTTGATCGAGCTTTAAAAGCTGGTCTTCAGAGGCTTGAACCAGAATGTTTTTATAGGCATTGGATTCCAGCTTCATTACAGTGTTGATGTCTTGGATCATTCCATTGCGAATTATGGCAATGCGGTCTGATAATCGCTTTACCTCGGAGAGGATATGAGAAGAAAAAAGAATAGTAGCTCCTTGTCGACGGCGTTCTTCAATTAGTTGAAAAAACCGTTGTTGCATCAAAGGATCTAATCCTGAGGTGGGTTCATCTAGAATAATTAATTTTGGATTATGAAGAAGGCCCTGAACGATGCCTACTTTTTTCTTGTTACCTAAAGATAAATCTTCAATTTTTTTTGATTGATCCAGTTCCAAGGCTTCGCACAAATCGAGCCTAACTTTTTTATCGGAGTTTTGATAGAAAGATGCACTGTAATTCAACAGGTCTTTCACCGTCATATTGTCATAATAAAAAACTTCCCCTGGAAGATAACCCACATTTTTAGCGATTTCTACCCGTTCTTTGATTGAGTCCAAGCCGAAAATTTTGATGTTTCCCGAGGTAGGATAAATTAAGGACAAGGCGCACCGAATCGTGGTTGACTTACCCGAGCCATTAGGGCCAATGAATCCGAAGATTTCGCCTTCTTTCACTTGAAAGGTGACATCCTCAACTCCACGATGTTTTCCATAATATTTTTTTAAATGATTGATTTCAATTATATTCATTGCAAAAGCTCCTTTAAAGGGTGCAGCATTGAAGATACAGCAAGGATAATTCTGCTTAAGAATCGAAACAGAGGTTAAGCTGGCCTAGGTTATAATTTCAAGACTTTTAAAAGCAAAAGGTTCTAGTATCAATGTACATCAGCTTAAGCGTTGATTCAATTAGATTAAGTAACTTAAAAAGAATAAGGAAAAAGAAAGAGTACAAAGATATCAAAAAAAATAGGTTAAAAGAAAAACAGATCAGCAAAAATGCTAATCTGTTTTATAATTCGGATTTACAGTGGTATTAAAGTAAGTAAGGATCATCCATCGGGTCAATAAATCTCTTTGGATCGTAGTCCGTTTTAATTTCTGCCCAATCCTTCATTGCCATATTTTCTGAAGGAACATCAAGCTCTGGATGAGCATTGTTGGCCTTGTGATTATTTTCTTGAGAGTTTCGTTCTGGTAAATTAAGATCCACATCATTAATGTCAATGTTTAAAGCTTTAGCTAAGCGCTTACCATAATCGGCATCAGCTTTATAGCAAAGATCAATGTAACGATGTTTAATTTGCAGTGTGGAATCACCCATATTTCGAGCTGTGTTTTCACAAAGCACCTGTTTTTGATCTTCGGTCATCGCCCGATAAAGAGCGCCGGGCATTTCAAAGTAATTGTGGTCATCTTCCCTGAAGTCAAAGCGATCAATATTCCCACCGGCTTCTTTTGGTAGTTCATGCTCTTTTGCTTCGGTCCAGTTCCCGTAACTATTTGGTTCATAATGGTTCTCAGAACCTTGGTTGCCATCCACTCGCATGGTTCCATCACGGTGGAACATGTGTGGATTAGAGACACCTCGTGGAGAGTTGACTGGAATCTGGTGGAAGTTAACTCCTAAGCGATAACGCTGGGCATCTTGATAAGAAAAGAGTCGGCCTTGGAGCATCCGATCTGGTGAGAAAGAAAGTCCTGGTACGACGTTGTGGGGAGAGAAAGCTGCTTGTTCCACATCGGCAAAATAGTTTTCCGGATTGCGGTTTAACACAAATTCGCCTACTTCCATCAAAGGAAAGTCCTTTTTATACCATATTTTAGTTAAATCAAAAGGATTGTAAGGCATATTTTTAGCTTCTTCCTCTGTCATGACTTGAATATACATTTTCCATTTTGGGAAGTGCTCATTTTCAATGGCTTCATATAAATCCCGTTGATGAGATTCACGATCCTTTGCCACCACTTTTTCAGCTTCTTGGTCCGTTAAGTTTTGAATTCCTTGTTGGCTGCGGAAGTGATATTTAACAAATACTCGCTGGTTATGCTCATTAATCATGGAATATGCATGACTGGAGAATCCATGCATATAACGGAAACTTGATGGGAGTCCGCGGTCTGACATGGTAATGGTGACTTGGTGAAGAGCTTCAGGTAGGGAGGACCAAAAATCCCAGTTGGTATTAGGGCTACGCATATTAGTTCTTGGGTCACGTTTAATGGCGTGATTAAGATCGATAAATTTCATCGGATCCCTAAAAAAGAAAACAGGAGTATTGTTACCAACTAAATCCCAATTGCCTTCTTCAGTATAAAATTTTAAAGCAAAACCTCTAATATCCCGTTCAGCATCTGCCGCCCCACGCTCACCAGCAACACTGGAGAAGCGAGCAAACATTTCTGTCTTTTTACCGACTTCTGAGAAGATTTTTGCTTTGGTGTACTTTGTAATATCGTGAGTTACTGTAAACTCACCGAAGGCTCCAGATCCTTTGGCATGCATTCTGCGCTCTGGAATAACTTCACGGTCAAAGTGAGCCATTTTTTCAAGAAACCAAACGTCCTGAAGCGCCATAGGTCCACGGACACCAGCAGTCATGGAGTCCTGGTTATTGGATACTGGAGCACCTTGGGCTGTAGTGATATCGGTACGATCACCCTTCGTATCATTTTTTGAAGGTAAACTTTTTCCGGATTTGTTTTTATCCATGGGATTTCCCATAGATTTATTTTCACCCATGGGGTTTTCCATAGAATTGTCTTTTTTAGAGTTATCATTCATTTTATTGTCCAATTTGATTTCCTCCTTAATCGGTTTACGGTTAAATCTTAACAGTAGGTTTGTGGCAAAAGATTAATTTTAAAAGTAAGTGTAATTATAAAATAATCACAGAGCATTACTATAACCTTAGCAAAAATAAAATAAAAATTAGCTAATTAAGCCAAAGACAACAAATTATTCACAAAAACCAGGGAAACTTTACAAAATAGACTTATTCTAACTTGTGATAAAAGAAAGGGAGCCTATAGGCTCCGTGACTAAAGAAAATACGACCTTTAATATTCAGGTGGAAACAACCAATAAACCGGTTCTTTTGAGATTGGGAGACCAATTTTTTCATGAACGGTACGTGATAAGGTGTTGTCTTGTGCAATGTTTCCAAAAGCTCTGCGGTCTAAACTCCACAGGAGTTTTACCATTTGAGTCTCCAGCGCCCTGCCGATCCCTTGGCGCCGAAATTTAGGTAAAACTTCTAACAAACCGATGGACCCATCTTCGTGTGTACCAATGAATCCTGCCAGCTCTTCGTCAACGAAAGCACCGAGCATACCTTCTTTTATCCGATCGGTTATATACTCATCACTATCAACCGTGAGATAAATTTCGCGAACAGAGGAAAACTCGGCCATGGTTAACGGCCGAATGGTAACACCCTCTGGGACTTTATAATCGAGGGGAAAACTGTCGGGGTAAATACTATTATAATAAACTTCTAAATCGGTAAAGCCACTTTTTTCCATTAAATCCTCAAGATACCATTTTTCATGAGCTCGCAAGATCACAAAATGGTCGGTAGCAATGATTTCTAGTAGCTTATCAATTAAACTAGGCCATTCGTCTTGATTTTTGCAGTGAATCATATAATTAGATTCGTTAGCCAATAAAAGAGACTGAATTCCACTGAATTCAATCTTGATATAACCTGTCTCAAGCATATCAATGGACAGAAGATTTAAGAGCTCGTCTTGATAGAGCCATTTTAAGGCTTTTTCTTTTGTGTCAAGTAATTCCATAATTATCTCCTTGTATTTTTTTATTCAGTTCATTAAATACTTTTGATGAATTAAACTAAAGTCTAAATCGAGAAGGGAGGTCAGGATAGATATAATTTCAAGAGATCTGGATAACTAATTTGAATATCTGTTCCATTTTTATGCTCATTTTTTGATATATTTCAGTTATTTCTCTGTGTTTATTTTTACTGCAAAAGCTTCCAGTCTTTTTGCTTCAGATCCCAAGATCCATTTTTAAAATTTTGATATTAGAATGATTTTTGTTTCGAGACCGTTATTACACTACAATTTTATCATGCCTCGCTTCAAAGATATAGGAATGAAAAGCCTGTTGATATTTTAAAAAGATCGAGTGTTATAATACGAATAGTTATTAAATTCAATAAAAAGGAGATCATGAATGTCTGAAAAATATGAAACCATTTTAAAAGCACAACTTAACCATAGGACCATTCGAGAATTTAAAGATCAGCCTATTCCAGAGGAGCTTTTTAATCATTTGCTCGAAGTAGCTCGCCGTACACCTACGTCAACAGGATTGCAGTCGTGTTCCGTGATCCGGATTACTGATAAAGAAGTAAAAGCTCAGTTGTCAAAGATTTGTCGACAAGAATATGTTGCAAGAGCTCCAGAACTATTAGTTTTTATTGTGGATCAACATCGCAATAGTCAGATTCTTAAGGAAATGGGAGGAGATTCAACGAAGTCAGGTGACATGGATAAATTTTTCCAATCCTTCACGGATGCCTGTTTGATGGCACAAAACGTTAATAATGCAGTAGAATCTTTAGGGCTAGGCGCCGTTTATTTAGGCTCGATTTTAAATGATCCAGGGAAAACCATTGAACTGTTAGGTCTTCCTGACTATACTTTCCCGGTGGTGGGGTTGGGAATTGGATATCCTGATGAAAAGCCTCAGTTAAAGCCGCGAATGGATATGAAACTGCGGGTATTTGCAAATAAATATAATAGTTTTGCAGGCGACTATTTGGAGCGCCTTTCAGACTATGATGAGGAAATGACAAGCTATTATGATTTAAGGGAGGCTAATAGACGATCCGACTCCTTTACTCGTCAGGTGGAGCAACGCATGACGCAGGGGATTCCAGAGCGTCAAGCCTTGATGAATGATATTGTAGGCCAAGGTTTTGATCTTAAACTAAAATAATAAAAGTAATGGAATCATACTGAGATTATCAATCCCAATCGTCAATTTAAGCTAGAAATTATTTAACCCCGATCCATTCTCTATACATTCTCAAGAAAAACCTTAGCTTAAATTAATCTGTTAGGTATAAATAATGAGCCATTGGACGATGAGAAAGATGCAGGAGCTGATTTTAGATAAGATTTAAAGCAGAAACCTTACCTTAAGACATAAGACGCTTTGTAAAGACAAGCTCCAGGATGTAAAAAAACTTTTAAACCGAGATCTAAATCTGGGGCTGTTTTAGGGTATTCCCTTTAACCACAACCAGAGAAATTTAATTAGCCCTTAAGTTTTTGTTGACAAGATAATAGATTGATTAGGATACAAAGGCTAATATTTTTGAGGCTTAAATTTTTATGGAATGATTCGATATAAGGTGACTATTTCATGCTATGATTTAACAAATCAAGGAAGGTGAATAAAGTGGAAGAACAGAAAATAATGAAGTTTAAAGATGAAGATGGAAATGTTCTGGAGTTTGAAGTGATGGCTCGGATTTTTCTCGAAAAAAAGGAGTATCTGATCCTAGGTCCACTAGAATCAGACGCGGAAGAATTTGTTTTTCGGATAGATCGTACAGAAGACAATCAAGAGGTTTATAACGCCTTGGAATCTGATGAAGAGTTTCATAAAGTAAAAAAAGAATATTCACGAATTTTATATAATGAGAAAAAGGGAGAAACCAATGACTAAAAAAGAAGAAATTCTAAAATTAATGGAAGAGGCTGAGTTATCTGATATTGAGATATTAAAAGAAGAAGAGAGTTTGACACTAGTTCGATTTTTTTATGATTTTGATGAGGATGAATTAAGAGCAGCTGAAAACTTTGCGAAGTCTGAAAGTGAAGAGGAAGAGGAGTCTGCTGAAGTTGAAGAAACCGCTGAAGTTGATTTAGCCTATGATGAGGACGAAGAGTTTTTTGGGGATGATAAGCAGAAATACCTGTCAGAGATTGCCATTGACCACGTAGGCGAAATTCTTGAAGATCTTCAAGATGAGCTAATGATGGAAATTCAATATGTGGGTTATAATTTAGACGAAGGCGAGTATGATGCTTTTGAATTTATAGCTGTTATTTTTGAAAAAGGACAAGCTTTAAATATTGAAGATATTCTAGATGAATTGGATATCTAGGTAAAATCATGGTATAATTAATTCAAGGAAAACATCCTCTTGTGTTCGCACAACTCATCTATATTCAACCTACGTTTCTATTACGGGATTCAACATACCTGTTTGTTCCGTCAGTATTAACTCCACTGGGACCTAGAAGACATCGAACGGCAGTGACGGAAACCCACCTGCTTTGGCGGGTATGAATAAATGAGGGAACGGCACAAGGGAATTCTAAAATAAGCTGTAGCGTTAATAGCGCTACAGCTTATTTTGAGTAGAAAGAGTAAACGATTTTCCGATTGTATAGCAATGGGAATTTAAGATAAGAAAAATAATAATTGGGAAATTTTATATGGGTTTTTCTTAATCAGTGATATACTAACAATAGAAAATTATAAAGGACTTTAACAATGATTAATTTAAAAAACAAGCTCGAATCGATGCCTTTAGAGGATTTGATTGCGGGCATTAATGATTTCACAGCAACCACTAGAGAGCGGGAGTTAACTAAAGAAGAAGCAGATCATCGCCAAGCTTATCGCATGGAATATATTGATCGGATCAAGCGAAATATGCGGTCAACCTTAGATAACACAACGTTTGAAATTGTAGATGAGGGGAATAATGGCAGTAACAGTTAAAAAACTTATTCAAGATTTTGGGTTGGAAGTTTTGACACCAGGAGCGGATGATAATTTAATCGCACTACAAGATGTCAATCGACCTGGTTTGCAACTGGCTGGTTTTTTCAATTATTTTGATAATGATCGTATTCAAGTGATTGGTAATGGTGAATGGAGTTACTTAGATGAGCTTGAGCAAACCTTACGTAGCGAAAGATTACATAAATATTTTGAACATGAGATGCCTTGCGTTATTATTACGCGTAAACTTGAAGCGCATGAAGAATTACTGTTAGCGGCACAGAAAAACCACCAGTGGATTCTTCGGACCGACCAAAGTTCTTCAAAGTTTATTTCAAAGCTGACTCTTTACTTAGCCAACGAGATGGCACCTGAAGTGCGAATTCATGGTGGTCTGATTGATGTCCATGGAATCGGTGTGTTGATTACCGGAGATTCAGGGGTTGGAAAATCAGAAGCAACTCTAGAACTTGTTCGACGAGGTCATCGGATCGTGTCGGATGATGCAGTGGATATTCGGGAAGTGGATGGGGTGCTTTCGGGCCACTGTCCAGAAATAACTTTTGGGATGATGGAAGTTCGTGGAGTAGGGATTATTGACATAACGCAACTTTATGGGTTATCGAGCACGTCACCGGCTAAAAATATTGAGCTGATTATTCACCTGCAACGTTGGGACGGGGAAGAAGAAGGGCGCTATGATCGACTTGGCATCAATGAATATCATAATATTTTAGGTGTTGATGTCAAAAAATTGACCATCCCTGTTCGCTCAGGACGCAACTTGGCCATTATTATTGAGGCAGCAGCAGCTAACTATCGTTATTCTAAAACAGTTCGTTTAACCCCCAGCGAGATCATTGACCAGCGCATTTCGGAAACTTCAAATCGTAACATCTAGGAGGACTAGCAGCTTGAGAAATATTGACATTTTTTTACGAGAAAACGGAATTAAACCTAGCTATCAGCGCAAACGAATTTATGAATTCATGTATGAAAACCGGATCCATCCAACGGTAAATATGATTTACCAAGCCTTGATTCATGAGATTCCGACCTTATCAAAAGCGACGGTTTATAACACGATGAATTTATTCGATGAACAAGGACTTATTGATGTTATTCCAATCGAAGGAAATGAATCAAGATTCGATATACGACCCCAAAAACCTCATGCTCACTTTAAATGTGATGCATGCCTTGAAATATTTGATGTAGAAATAGAAATTCCAGAACAGATAATTAGCGAAAAATTAGCCGGCTGTGAAATTTTAAATCAAAACATCAACTTTACAGGTACATGTTCAAGGTGTATCGAAGGAAATCAAAGACAAGCGGTTTAATTAGTTGTTTAGTTGATAAGGGCTCAGAAGTCTAAAGCATTGAATACGAGGCCATTAAAAACTTTAAAAATAAAACCAAACTAAAGGATAGATGAAAAAACTAAAAGCTCAAATGGCGTTGGCCGTTTGAGCTTTTAGTTTTTTATTGTCTATTAAATATCTTGCAAAGCCTTGCGCTTAAGAATTGTTAAAATTAAGCCGTAAAGACTTAGAACAATAAGGAAAATAATTCCTGCATTGAAGAATGAAGTTTCTAGTAGAATGGTGTCTTTGAAAAAGTAAATTAAAACCAAGCAAAACATCATCCATAGGAAACTAAGACCATAGGTGCCAATAAAATCGCCGAATAAATTGCCTGCTTTCTTAGAAAAAAAATCAGGATCTCGCTCTAATTTATGGCGAGAAAAAAGTGAGGTTAGGATAGCAGATACCCCACTGATTAGTAGGACTAAAACTGCTTCAAAACCATTTACACTCCAAAGAGGAGAGCTTTGGTCGGCTCCTAAAAAATGACTTATTAAATCTCTGGAAATAGAAATACCGAGCAAGACAAGAATTAAGATTCCCCAAAGACGAAAGCTTTCATAACGAGAAACAGCAGGAGCCATTGGAGGAATAGTTTCCACCAGCTCATCGATGTAGGCACGATAATCATAATTGAAAGCTGATTCTGCTGGCTTCCCGAGCTCCTCGGCTTCGTTAGCTTTCTCTAAAAGTTCTAGGCGTAGCATTTCGATTTGTTGGCTTGAGAGATCTTTGCCACGCAGATAGCGAATAACTTCAGACATCCGGTAGTCATTTTTTTGATTTAATTTATCATGGAGCAGCCGGCTCTGTCGTTTCATTTCTTTTATGTTCATTGTTGACTTCTCCTTTAATTATTGTGTTGTTTTTAAGGGGTAGTGACACCCATATAAGCAAGAAAGGGTTCGAGATGTTCTTGTGAAAACGAAGTGGTGCCAAGTTTGCCGTGCTTTTGATCATTGGCAATACCATGATCATCTGAACCACAGGTGATGAATCTTTTTTTAGCTAAGCAGGCTTTTACAAATTCTTGAGTTCGCTGAGGTGTGTGATTCGGATAGTAACATTCTGCTCCATCAAAATCAAGACTAAAGATTTGTGAGAAGCTTGTTTTTCGCAATTCGCCAGGATGAGCCAAAATAGCCAAAGCTCCAGCTCGATTTAAGAGACGAATCCCTTCTTTTGGATCCATATCTGAAGAAGGGATAAAGGCTCTTGAATGATCACCGAGGTAATGAGCGAAAATTTCATCTTTGCTCAAGTTGTATTTATCACCAATCATTTTCGCCAAATTGGCTCGGCCGATGGAAGCGCCGTCCCTCAGATCAAAATCATTAAGATTGATTTCAATTTGGTGATACTCTTTTAGTCGTTGACAAATTAAATGAGCTCGTTTGCGCCGTCTTTCTTGAAATGATTTTAAAGTTTGTTGTAACTCAATCTTATGGTGGGCATCATCCTTAAAATAACCCAAGATATGAATACTTTCTAATCCATTCCAGCAGGATAATTCAATACCTGGAATGAACTGAATAGAAGCCTCTTTGCAAAGCTGAGCCATTTGATTCACATTGACCATGGTGTCATGGTCCGTTAAAGAAAGGACTGAGACTTTAGCTTTAGTGGCAGCCTCTACTAATTGATATGGTGTATAAAGTCCATCTGAGGCGGTGCTGTGACAGTGAAGATCTATTTTTCTCATAGCAGTTGCTCCTCGTTTATTTGGTTTAGTTTTGGTTTTGCAGGGAGAAGTGTTAGAAACTAGAGATCAACACGATGAAACCATAGCCTGATTGTTCCATTCTTTCTTTTCTGAAAAAACTTCTAAAAAAGTCCTCATGATAATAAATGGAAGCAAAGAGTCTTTCTTTTTAAAAAATAATGGTTTTCTCTAAAATCTATTGAAAATAAATGAGCGGGGTACTAGCAGAAAAATTTAATTGAACCTCTTATGACTAAATTCGTGAGTATTATTGGGTGGTTCATAATTTGGTTAGCGGCTACAAGGTATCTGTGAAATAAGCCTTGGAAATAAAGAAAAAGACTTATATTTTAATCTGTTTTAATTGCCAGTGGAATATAATTACTTATACGATGTTTACTTTGTTATATTTTGTAGGCGTAATTATTTAATTAAGGATGGTTATTAATATTATAATAGGCAACGGCTTATAAATCTCAAAATCTGGATGAACATTCTTGAAACCTTTATCAACACCTCTTGAAAAACTTTAAAAGGTAGACTGAAGGGGAGCAAATAGCAATTGTTATTTGTAGAATTGATAAAACAATCCGCCTTTGATTTTAATAACAGCTTAATTTGAAATTGTTAAAGTAAAATAAACAATTGAAGGATAGGGGGCAAAAATGAAAAAAAGATCTTTTTTGACCCAGCTCATTGTGTTAATTATCGTTTTGACTGTAGGAATTCCTGTCATTGTAGGATTGGGTATATTTCTTTTGACGGGTTTATTTATATTGTTTGTTGTCCTAGTAATGTCTATTGGCGTGACTTCGGCTCCATTCATCGCCCGTATTGAGCCGTCAATGGCTACGCTTATCCAAGGAATCCCCCCGGAATCAGTGTTTTATTTTGGGATTGGAATTACTGCGTTTACACTGGTTTTATTTATTCTCTTCATTTATGGTGTGAAGCATGCCATCTTATTTGTAATTGAGATGATTCGCCGAATGATTGGAGTGGAGGTTCGACGTGGGTAAGGCAGTTAAAATATTTTTAGTGCTTGCACTTTTAGTTAGTGTGGGTGGGTTTACCATGAGTGTGGTAACGGCACAAGAAGCTGGATTATCAGTCACAGAAGTGGCTGATATGGTTAAATCAAATATGAAAAAAATGAATATGGGGATTTTTATATCAGAATACAATGACGTTAAGGAAAACCTATCGATTCAATCCCAAGGAGAAATTACGAAACTAGTGATTTTAACTACCTTTCCAGATGTTGCAATCCAGCAAGGTGGTAGTGAATTGGTTGTTCATTTAGACGGGGATGTTTCTTCAGAATTAAGAGATTTACTGTCAGAAAAACGTCTTGGCAAAACAGCTTACATTAAAATAGCCAGTGTCTTTAATGAAAGTCCATCCTCAAGGGGCTTGAATGCTACGATAATCGTTCCTGACGGAATTGAACAGATTAAGGTGACATCGATATCCGGTAGTATTTTAGTGGATGAGATTGAGCTGGAACAGTTGGACCTTGAGTCACAGTCGGGGACGATTGAGGTTATGAACTCTGAAGCGGAACGCCTAACAGCTCAAACAAGATCAGGTCATATTTCTGTTTTTGGCTGCGAGGATGTGGCTGTTGATTTAGCCTCTGCTAGTGGAGACGTCATAACCAAAGTTGGGAAAATTTCCGGTAGTATGGTTACAAAGTCAGGCGCTTTAAATGTAGACTTCGTAGAGTTAACGGAGGACTTAACTTTAAAAAGCGAATCAGGATTAATTAATATTATGTATCAAGGCGATGATGTCGTTTATGATTTTTCAAACTCGGAAGGTTGGGTTAAGAACAGCAGTGCCAACTCAAACCTAAGGCAAGGAAGCATTGGCACAGGAACTCACCACCTGAGAGCAAAATCGATTTCCAATGGGATAATTTTTACCTATACTCAAGATGAGATTCATAACTAATCTTGATAAAGACTTGGCGAAGCCTTATAATTAAATTGTATTCAAATGATTCCTTTACGAATTGAATTTGAGTGGTATAATAATAATGTAAAAATAACACGGGGGTGTATATATGAAACCAGTAGTTGATAGAGATCTTTGTATCGGATGTGGACTTTGTCCAAGTATTGCTCCAGAAATCTTTGAAATGGATGATGAAGGAAAAGCAATCGTACTTGTAGAAGAAACAGATGACGCAGCAGCTCAGGAAGCAGCAGATGCTTGCCCAGTTGGCGCAATCACCGTTTAGAAGTAACAAGACAATAACTAAGAAAAGACTCGGCGTCGATTGATGCCGAGTCTTTTCTTAAATTACTTATTCATAAGATTTATTCGAGACATTCTAATAAATCTTGATTTGGCTTTAAAGAATTCTAACAATATGCAGAGGAGATTATTAAGGGGATGATGATTTGAAAAAAATAATCTGGAAGATTAGCCCTCTTAATTCTAGCTATTCTGTAAATGAAGCTTTTTAAGTGTATATGTGGGTTATAATGAGGATGTAATACTTTACATAAAGGAGTAAAAACATGAAACCACAGAAAAACCTAGAAATTATTAAACAAGCAATTTTAAACGAAGTGGAAGGCTACCAGTTTTACAAGATGTATGCAGAAAAAGTTTCAAGTCCAGAGGTAAAGAAAACCTTCATGGATATTGCCAACGAAGAACTCGATCATGTTGAGTATCTAAAAAAGCTGGCGTCCAACAATGAAGAAGAAAACTTAAAAATGGCTCAGATGGAAGTTCCAAAACCAGGTATTTTTAAATTCTCTAATTTAACACCTGCAGAACTTTCATTAGCTATGGCTGCATTTTCAATAGCAACTAAAATGGAAGATGATTCTCAAAAGTTCTATGGCGAGGCAGCAGCTAAAGCAGAAACCGAAGAGGAAAAAGCTCTTTTCAAAAAACTTCAAGAATGGGAAATTAGTCACCGAGATGCCTTTGAAGCTAAATATTTGGAGTTGAAAGATGACTGGTGGGCTGATAACGCCTTTGCACCATTCTAAACAACTCGAAAAACAAAAAAAGACTGGAGCAAGATCTCCAGTCTTTTTTTGTAAAATTTAAATTAACTGTGCAACGATTGAATGGTATCTTTTTAGAGTCTTTAGTTTGAGACTTTAA
>LSQX01376352.1_pt3 | contig 20005 bp, 16 predicted proteins | sample 654561 | NCBI WGS metagenome assembly LSQX01 (sample SAMN04489861, study PRJNA283612) | anaerobic digester metagenome | isolation source: 4 biogas reactors fed with cattle manure at either 37C or 55C with and... | place: Denmark: Kongens Lyngby | collected 2014
TTTCTGCTGCCGGTATTGATTGTTGCCCTGATTTATGGCCTGTGGTATATGCTGACTGCTCAGAATCGCGAATTTGAATATATCGTCACAAACGGTGATCTGGATATCGATTTGATCATTGCGCGTCGCAAACGAAAACGAGTTTTTTCGGGCAAAGCTAAGAATTTTGAACTTATGGCGAAATGTGACAGTGATGATTATCGCCAGGCTCAGAAGAGCCAGCATACACTGCTGGACTGCTCAAGCTCACCCAAATCACCCAATAACTGGTTTATCCTTACCGAATACAAGAGTCAGCGGACACTGTTGCTGTTTTCTCCGGACGAACGGATTCTCAGCAGCTTGAGACGCTTCAATCCCGGTAAAATTAAATACCAGCCTTCGGTACACTAATCTGCTGACCAGCAGACAGCCGGGCTTATCTCATGCTGAACCTGACATAACAGATGTTTGCACGGAGGCACTGAAGCCATGACACACGCCGCCAGCGGTTGCTATCATTTTGACATACGCGGAACGGATACTGACCATCACGATCAACTGAATCTATCAGCTTTGTTTTCTTATATGCAGGAAGCTGCCTTTCGTCATTTCGAAGAATACGCACCAGACAGAGATCTCAGCGAACGGGGACTGTGCTGGGTTCTGATCCGTCTGTCCGTTCGACTGCAGCGTTGGCCGCAGTGGAAAGAAACGGTTGCTGTACAGACCTGGCAAAGCGGGATTCGCCGATTGACCTTTCTTCGCCAGTATCGTTTTCTCGATCAAACAGGAGGGATAATCGGTGAGGCAACTTCAGAGTGGCTGATCGTCGATCAGAAAAATCACAAGCCGGCAAAACCGCCGCAGGAATGGGCGGATACGGTTCCTGCCTCACGGGAAGTCGGCTGTGAACGGTTGGACTCCAACTATCAGTGGCCGGAGAAACCAATTTTGGTCAAGTATGCAGACTACAGCGATATTGATCGAAACCAGCACGTCAATAATACCCGCTATGTTGCCTGGTCTATTGATGCGATCCAGGCGATGCGCCGGCATGATGACAGCAGCTTGCCGCCGCCTGTCCATATCAGACAGTTTGATATTTATTACCGCAGGGAAACGAGCCTCGGGACACGCCTCGATCTTTTCTGCCTGACTGTTGGTGAATCGGAAGAAACCTTTGAAATAAGGGCAGTCCGTCACTCAGACGGCATCGAATTGTTTCGTGCGCGTGCGGTGCTTGATGAATCAAACTGTTGAATGACGAAAAATCTGAACAATTGTGAACACCGCTCCTAACAGCGGTGTTTTTTGCTATAATCAGTCAGTGTTAAAATGTACCCCGGATCTGACCAACGTGCAGGGAGGCAAGCAGAATGATAGAAATTCGCAATCTGGTTAAGTACTATGGCGATATAAAAGCGGTCGATGATGTGACGTTTACGGTGAACCGCGGCGAAATCCTGGGATTTCTCGGGCCAAACGGAGCCGGAAAAACGACGACAATGAATATTCTGACCGGGTTTTTATCAGCGACGTCTGGAACAGTGACCATCAATGGCCACGATATTCTTGAAGAACCTCAACTGGCTAAAAAAAGCATCGGATATCTGCCGGAGAATCCGCCGTTGTATCTTGATATGACAGTCATTGAGTACCTCAAGTTCGTCGCTGAACTGAAAGGTGTATCAGCGGATCAGAGGCTTCGCCAGCTCGCTGAGATCATGAAACTGGTTCGCATCACGGATGTTTCCAATCGTCTGATCAAGAATCTTTCCAAAGGTTATCGTCAGCGTGTCGGTCTGGCACAAGCTCTGGTCGGCAATCCTGAAGTACTCGTTCTTGATGAACCGACTGTGGGTCTGGATCCCAAGCAGATCATTGATATCCGGAATTTGATCAAGGAGCTGGGGAAAAAGCATACCATTATTCTCAGCTCACATATCCTTCCGGAGGTTCAGGCTGTTTGCGAACGCGTCGTGATTATCAATCGTGGTGCAATCGCTGCGGAGGACACGCCTGAAGGCCTGTCTAAAAAGATGGCGAAGACATCGCGGATAGAGCTGACAGCTGAAGGACCTGTCAAGGAAATTATCCAGAAAATCCGGATGATTCCTGGCGTGGAACATGTTGAAGCGAACATCGAGAAAGAAGACAACATTACCATTTTTGAAATTGAGAACAAAACAGGCGAGGATGTTCGCAGGCAGGTCTTTTTTGAGATGGCGCGCAGCAGCTGGCCGATAATTGAAATGAAATCGCTGGATCCGACACTGGAAGACATTTTCCTTCAGGTCACCAGCAACCAGCAGACAGGAAAGAGGGGATGACTCAATGACTCGTATTCAAGCTGTGTTTAAACGTGAACTGGCCGCCTATTTCCGATCACCGATCGGGTACGTACTGTTCGCCATTTTCATGACCATCAGCGGACTTTATTTTGCTTCCGGCATCCTGTATGCCAACATTGATCTGGTCGGTGAACTGAATTTCATTCAGTCTTTTCTGTTTATCATTGTTCCGGTTCTGACGATGCGAACGTTTTCCGAAGACCGTAAGAACGGAACAGAAGTGCTGTTGTTTACATCGCCGGCGAGCAGTCTGGAAATTGTACTGGGAAAATATTTTGCGGCCTTGAGCCTGTTCCTGATCATGACTGCCGGAACATTGTCACATCTGGTGATCACAGCCCTGTACGATGGATTGATTGATGCCAGTGTCTGGGGTGCCTATATCGGCTTTATTTTTCTCGGTGTGGCGTATGTTTCCATCGGCTGTTTTGCATCAGCCCTCACTGAAAACCAGATTATCGCGGCCGTCATATCGTTTGTCATCATGCTGGTTATGATGCTTCTCAATTTTGTATCCAGTATGCTTGGTTCGGTCGCTTCGACATTGATCAGCAAAATCAATCTGTTCGGCTTAAGCGACGTTCAGATTGACTCAGCTGGAAGTGCTGTCACAAAAGCACTGCAGTGGCTCAATCCGACAACACGAATCAGCAATTTTGTAAACGGGATTTTCGAGCTGTCGCCCATTCTCTTTTTCGTCAGCATGGCAGCTGTATTTATCTATCTGACGAATCGCATTATCGAAAAGCGGCGCTGGAGCCAGAGGTGAGATGATATGAGCAGACAATTAGATAAACAAAAAGAAAAGATTAAAACAAATAGACGCGTTGTTGATAAGCGGAACAAGAGTCTCAAGAAGATTTCGATCACTTCGACCGTGCTGTTTATTGTCGTCATTCTGGCATTCAATATTATTTTCGATCAACTGCTTGGCGACAAACTGAAATGGGACTGGACGACCGGAGATCAATACTCAATCGGCGATGTATCCAAGCAGATCCTGTCTGAGATGGATAAAGAAGTTGAGATCGTTGGTCTCTTTAATGAAAACACAACTCAACAATACCAACGGATCATGCCGATGCTTGAAATGTATGCAAATCAGTCTGCCGGCAAGATCAAAGTCCGGTATGTCGATCCGGATCGTTTCCCGAACATCATGAAGGATGTCGATCCGACGGGTAACTTGAAGCCTGAAGCCAATGAGTTTGTCGTCATGTGTTCTGATACAAGTAAGGCGAAACGGGTCGGTTACTATGATCTCTTTGACATCGGTTATGATGCCAGCTACAATACCGTTCTCAATGGTGTGACAGCTGAGCAGAGCTTTACCGGTGCCATCAATTATGTCGTTTCCGAAACAACGCCGGTTGTCTATTTTACGACCGGACATGGCGAAGCAGATTTTCAGTCTGAATTCACAATCATTGCTTCTCTTCTGCAGAATAACAATTTTGAAGTCAAGACACTTGATTTATTTGGTCTCAATGCGATTCCCGAGGACTGTTCCGTCATGATCATGCTGGCTCCGGAACAGGATATATCTGAAGATACCAGTCGAGTTATTGCCACTTATCTTCAGCGCGGCGGCAGCCTGATGTTCATAGCTGATTATTCGCCGCGATCGTTTCCTGAAATGAATAAGCTGCTGGTTGACTACAACATCGAAATCGGTGACACGCGACTGCGTGAAGGAGATACAGATCATCGATATCAGGATGATCCGTACATTATCCGCGCAATCGCTCCGGTCAGTACGGTTACCGAAAAAGAAGTGGACGGATTTACGCTGGCGGACAATGCCCGCGGCATGAATATTCTGGCCAATGTCAAAGACTGGATAAGAGTCGAGCCTGTTTTAACGACATCAGACCAGGGCTTTGCGGAAACCGCCGGAGATCCTGAGCAGTCATCGGAGGCAGGCAGAAAGCAGATAGTCCTGCTGTCTGAAAACAGCGGTTACATTAACCAGGCTGATACCAAACAGTCAGCCAAGGTGATGCTGGTAGGCAGTACCAGTCTGTTCAGTGACAAAATTCTTTCAACCTATGGCAGCCAGCTTTACAATGTCGGACTTTTCTATTATTCAGTCCAGTTCCTTTCAAATACCAGTGAGGAAGCGAGTCTGTATATTCCACCGAAAGAGCCGGTTTCATACACGGTATCCAAAGGCTCGGCCAGCACCAATGTTTTTGTTGCTGTACTGGTCACCTTAATCATTCCCGGACTGCTTTTACTGACAGCTTTGGTCGTTTACAGAAAACGTAAGCATCTGTAAATGAAGATAGGAGTGAACTGACCTTGAAAAAACAATTTAAACCCATGATCATACTGGGATCGATTCTGGTACTCCTGGTCGCCGTTTACCTGTTTGCGACTCTGGTGCTGCCAAATATCGGCAGCCCGGAGGAAACGACTGAAACGACAACCGGAACTGCCCTTGCGCCCATTCTGGAAACAGATTTTGCGGATGTGTCTTATCTGGAAATCGTGAATGAATCGGATACATATCGATTGATTCCAGAATCCGTCGTTGATGACAAAGGTGAAAAAAGCTGGTCGTGGTCGGTTGAAGGATTTGAGGATTATCCGTTTTCAGACTCTCTGTTAAGCCGGCTGGCGACAGTTGCAGCCGAAGCTTTTGTCAAGACTGAGATTGAACCGGAATCCGATGACCTGACAATTTACGGACTGGCAGAGCCTCGGGCGATTATGCGTGTCGTTCATAAAAGCGGTGAGGTGCATGAGATCAAGTGGGGCAGCGAAGTCCCCTCAGATAATTATGATTACGCGACAGTTGATGATACCGGAAGAGTCTGCATGATTTCCTCAATTTCAGCGGAGCGTGTCCGTTCATCGTTAATGGATCTTCTGGATAAGGATCAGGTAATCGGATTTGATCAGAATGCTCTGACCGGGCTGAGCTTTGAACGCGCGAAAGATGAGATCAGGCTGGTAACGGATATTAAACTGATGGGAGATATCGAAAGCGAACAAACCTATTTGTCCTTTACCGTTGAGGAACCGCTTAAGCGCGATGCCAACTCAGATAATCTTACGAAATTGGTCACAGAAGCCACCGCCATTTCGGTCAAGTCATTTGTCGCTTTTGAACCCGAAGATCTTTCTGTGTACGGTCTCGAAGAACCTGCATACAGCTTTGAACTGACGACGAAGGATCAGACGGTGACGCTAATGCTGGGAAGTGAAGCCGCTGATGATTCATTTTATGCCATGAGCAGTCGTCTTCCTGCCGTGTTTACTGTGTCCAGGAGCGCTTTTACGGTGCTGGATATGAAAGTGACAGAAATGATCGACCGTTTTGTCGCACTGGAAAGTATCTGGACGGTCAGCAAGATTGAAGGTGACATTCAGGGAACACGTTTTGTCACGGAGATTCAGATGACAGAACAACAGAAAGCAACTGACGATGATGTCATCTTTATGCTGGACGGTCAGGATGCACGTATTTTCAGCGAGCGAAACAGAAGCCTGTTCTCCAGCTTCTACCAGCGCCTGATCAGTGTGGTTATTGAGGGGATTGAACCGGATGCTGATCCGGTCAACACCAAAGACAGCAGACTGGTCTTTCATCTAAAAGCGGACACGGAGAACAATGTACCGGCACATACGAAAACGATTGAATTTGCTCAGCGAAATCAGTATACTGATTATGTCTTTATCGATGGTGTATATGCTGGCTTCTATATTGATACCGAAAAGGCTTTTACGTCTTCGCGTGTCAACAGTGAAGGTATTATTGTTGCATACAAGCAAATGAAATACGCAATGGAACATGCTGACGATGGTGTCTTCAATACACAGGAAGGTTATCAGTTGGACTAAATGATTCACCGACAGAAAAAAAAGAAACCTCAACAAAGCAGAGCCAGCCTGATCCTAACGATCGTGCTGGCTTTCCTGCTGATTGTCGGAGCGGCTGTATTGATCAGTCAGCTGCCGGATGATGAGAGCTGGCAGCTGCCGCAAAATACAGACAACGAGACAGAAGAACAGATATCGGGATTTGATTGCGAGCCGGCTGATGCTCAAAGGCTTTATCCTTTTGGTGAACGGGTCGTTCGTGTTTCCGGTGAACGTATCACCTGTTTGGATATCCTCGGTTCTGAACGATTCGCGGTCGATGTAGATTTTGAAAACCCTTTTGTAACCTCCCGTCAAGGCTGGCTGCTTACAGCTGATCGCGAAAGCAGACGCTATGTCATGATCACGCCGGACGGAGAAGCTTTCAGAGGACAGCTTCAGGGACTGATCTGCGATACAGCAATCAGCCCGGACGGGACGGTCGCGCTGATTCAGGAACAGGAAGGCAGCACAGGCGTGGTCACAATCCTTGAGGCACAGACGGGCAGACATCTATTTGATTGCTTTTTTCCCGAATCGGGATATGTCCTTTCTGTGGCATTTACAAAAGACAACAAGGCATTTGATGTGGTCATCGTTAATACTGACGGTTCTCAGGTACAGATGATCGTGAAACGTTTTGACTTGTCAGGAAAAGCTCAAGGTCAATTACTGCCTGATATCAACGAATTATCACCACTGATCGTTCACCAGAATGAAGAGCAGATCGTTTTGGCCGGATACAGCCAGCTGATGGCTGTTCGTTATGAAACCGATCGCGTTGTCTGGACAAAGCGATTTGGTCAAATTACATCGATTACTGAGCAAAACAGCAATCTGTACGTTCTGGCCAGCGAAAAATCTGAAGGTGCCGCTTCGCTTTACCGGATAACGGAAGATGGAACAACGAAGGAAATCATGACAGCAGGTGAAAACAAACTTGCGTTGGCTGTATTTGATGAGTTGATCGCTTTGGGCAACGGCTCACACATCCGATTGCTTCAACAGGATGACGATGACTGGTATCAGGATGTGACGCTTCAGTCAGATATCATTCGCTTTGCATTTTCGGATGATGAGAGCTTGATTGCGGTTACACACAGCGGCGTACGCCGGATCAATATCGTTAGACCGTAATACATGGATGAACGGTTCTGTTAAAGGAGCATTTATGAGTAACGAAAAAAACCAGACCATCAAGTCGCGTCAGGATATCCCTGAAAAATATCGCTGGCAGCTTGAGGATATTTTCGCATCGGATGATGCGTGGGAAGCGACTTTGCTTCAGATTCCACAGATGCAGACGACTGTAACCGGGTACAAAGGACGGCTGTCAGAAGATCCTGAACGTCTTGCAGCTGCCCTGGAAGCATCCGAAAAACTCGATATGCTGCTGATGGAATTAATTGCATATGCCAGGATGCGTCGTGACGAAGACAATGGCATCGGCTTGTATCAGGACATGACAGACCGGGTAACCAGTCTTTATTACCAATCAGCTGCGACAACAGCGTTTTTGGCACCGGAAATAGCTGAAATTCCGGAAGAGACATTAAAAAGCTGGCTCAGTGAATCCAGCTCGCTTGAACCCTTTCGACATCAGCTGGAAAATCTGATGCGCTCAAGACCACATCTGCTTCCTGAGCGTGAAGAAGCGCTCCTTTCCCGATTCGGCCCTGTTACCGAGGGCATCGGTCATACCTATACCATGCTGGATAATGTTGACATCAAGCTTGGAGCAATCAAAGATGAGACAGGAGAAACAATTGAACTGACACCGGCTGTCTTCGGGCAGCTGCGTGAGCACCACAGCAGAACCGTTCGCGCGAAAGCCTTTGCCCAAATCCACAAAGCCTTTTCTGATTTAGGCCGGACTTTTGCAACACTGTATTCGACGCAGATTAAGGCAGATATCCTCTTTGCCTTGGCCCGCAACCATCAGAACAGCCTGAGTGCCGCTTTATTTGAAGACAATCTGCCTGTCAGCTTATATGAAGGCCTGATTGAGTCGATCCATCGAGGACAACCGACACTTAATCGATATTTAAGTTTACGAAAAAAGCGTCTTGGCCTTGATGAACTGCACATCTACGATACATATGTACCCATGCTGGACATGCCGGCCAGACGTTATTCATTTGACCAGGCATGCGACATGATCCGAAAGGGACTGGAACCATTGGGTCCGGTTTATCAGGAAGCTCTGGAACGTCATTTGTCAAACCGTTGGATCGATGTGTATGAAACACCGGGAAAGACCAGCGGTGCTTTCTCCTGGGGAACGTACCGGTCACATCCTTACATTCTGCTGAATTTCAGCGGCACACAGTCAGATCTGTTCACGCTGGCCCATGAACTGGGCCACAGCCTGCATACCTGGTTCAGTGACAAGCGACCCTATTCAGAATCCCATTATCCGATTTTTCTCGCTGAAATCGCATCAACTGTCAATGAAATTCTCCTGATGCGCACGTTGCTGGAGGCGTGTGACGATCAGACGGAGAGTGGTCGACAGGAAAAAGCCTATCTTTTGAACCACTTTCTGGAAACCTTCCGGCTGACTGTTTTCCGACAGACGATGTTTGCAGAATTCGAATGGTCTGTTCACCAGCGCGTTGAGCAGGGAGAGGCGTTGACAGCAGATACGATCTGTACTGTTTATCAGGGATTGCTCAGTCAATATTTCGGACCTGACGTTGTCATCGACGATTTTATGAAATGGGAATGGACCCGCATCCCGCATTTTTATAACGCCTATTATGTTTTTCAATACGCAACCGGGTTTTCAGCCGCCGTCGCCATCAGCCGCCAGATTCTGACGGAAGGCCAGCCGGCAGTGGACCGCTATCTGGCATTTCTTTCGTCCGGCGGATCGGATTATCCGCTAAACCTGCTGGCAAAAACCGGCGTTGATTTATCAGGTCCGGAACCGGTTGACCTTGCGATGCAGGAATTTTCGGACCGGCTGGATGAGTTAACCGGTATTCTTCAAGAGGCATGATGAGATGGAAACTGAAATTAAATTAAACACGAATCATATGGAGCATCCGGAACAGATGCTGGAAGATACCTGGCTGTCCGCTTTGTGCATGCCGGGATCCGTTCGGGTTATTGAGATGGATAGCCGGTATTTTGACACATCGGATGCTCAGCTGAGAAACCAAAATGTGTCACTGAGAATGAGGCAGGAGAATGATGTGCAGATTGTAACCATCAAAGCTGGTTCCACCTCAAACAGTGGACTGCATCAGCGAATGGAGTGGTCTGCAGTTCTTCCGCCCGAACAGTCTGACTGGCTTGACGATCCTCATAAGGGATTTGATACTGACTGGTTTATGCGGACAGCCGTCAGTGAAGGCGATCCGGATGATTTACTCTTTGACTGGCTGCGGCAAATTGCCGGTAAACCGTTATGTGAGTTGTGCCGCGTGACTTTTACCAGGATTGCCTGTGATATCGGCTTTGGAGATACTTTGATGGAGTTGGCTATTGATCAGGGATTTCTGATCGCGGATCAGCAGCAGAAACCCGTTTCTGAACTGGAATTGGAACTAAAAGAGGGCGATGCGCGGGATCTCATGGCATTAGGCGACGAACTGCAGCGCCGCTTTCACCTTGCCCTGGAAAGCAAAAGTAAGCTGGAACGGTGTCTTATTCTAAACGAACGAGGTACGTCAGATGTCGGTTGATCCGCAAATCAGCCAGGCGATTATACCGGTAGTGATTATCGGCGGAGGTGCTGCGGGACTTGCCGCAGCAATCGAAGCAGGCCAATATTTTGCCGGACAGACGACATTGGCACACGATTCAGGCAGTTACCCGGTTGTTCTGCTGGAAAGCCAGAATCGGGTGGGCAGAAAAATCCTTGCTACCGGCAATGGCCGCTGTAATTTGTCGCATGTACCACTGACTGATTCTGATTATCACAGTACGGAACAGATCGTCCCGAACCAGATTCTCAGACGATTCGATGGTCCGAAGACGCTGGACTGGTTCCGGAGTCTCGGGCTTTTCTGCCGTATCGATGATGATGGCCGTGTTTTCCCTTATAGTTATCAGGCAGCCGCGGTGCTGGATATCCTGCGCTTAAAAATTGAGCAGCTGCCGGTTTCTGTGCTGACAGAAAAGCCGGTTACACATGTGAAGAGAGAGCAGCAGGGGTTTCGGATTTTCACCGCAGACGGGACGACCATTCGCGCACATACTGCCATTCTGGCAACAGGCGGGCTTGCTGCACCGGCGTTCGGTTGTGACGGGTCCGGATACCTGCTTGCGCAGGCACTGGGGCACCCGATCATTCAGCCATTTCCGGCATTGGTTCAGATTTGCACGCAGAAGGAAGATGTGAAAGGTCTTGAAGGCATTCGCATAGAAGGAACCGCAACGCTTGAATGGCAGAACCGCCCTTTGCGATGTGAAACAGGAGAAATTCTCTTCACAAATTACGGCTTGTCCGGGCCGCCTATCCTTCAGTTGTCACGCGGTGTCCAGCAGGTCCTGAATTCTGACAAACCAAACGGCTTGACGATCAGAATCGATTTTCTGCCCGGCCTTGATGAACAGGCAATTATTGGCTGGCTCACGGAACGTCGCAACCAGAATCCTGAACGGCCACTCGAACATCTCTGGACGGGGCTGCTGCATAAAAAAATTGGTCAGATGCTGACTAAGAAGATCCTGGGTATTTCGCTTGCCAGCCAAGCCGGATCGATCAGTGATGACCACCTCGACCGTCTGGCACGGGCTGTCAAAAACGAGTGTTTGACGGTAACAGGAACGCGTGGATGGCGAGAGGCACAGGTAACAGCAGGAGGCCTTTCAGCAGCTTTTTTCAATCCTGAGACATTGGAGTCGACATTGATTCCCGGGCTCTATGCAGCCGGTGAGGTACTGGATGTTGATGGAGATTGCGGCGGATATAATCTCCAATGGGCCTGGTCATCAGGCAGATGCGCCGGGTATGAAGCTGCATTGGCCGTTTGTTCTAAATAAATTCAGGAAACAAATAAACATCCAGAACGGCATAAACCGTTAAGAAAAAGAGCGGTGAATGTGCTTGTAAACGGGTCAGACAAGTCCTATCCTGTATGGTATAAGCAGCAGGTTTGTTAAGATGAGCCGATTTCTTAAGGTTTATTCAATATACAGGCGTGTACTGAAAGATCAGAATTGACTCGAGGTGGGAAAAATGAGCAGAAGAAGCGTTGAAATTCTAGATACAACATTGCGGGATGGCGCCCAGGCCGAGGGCATTTCTTTTTCGGTAAATGACAAATTCCAGGTTGTTGAGACGTTGGCTGCTTTAGGCGTACGGTATATTGAAGCCGGAAACCCCGGTTCTAACCCGAAGGACCGGGCGTTTTACAACCGGTTTCAAACAGAACCACCCAAAATGGATCAGAGTCTGCTGGCCGCGTTTGGCAGCACCAGACGTAAACACACGGATGTCGCGCAGGATCCAGGTCTTCGCGATCTGCTAGATGCCGGAACACCGGTTATCGTTCTTTTCGGAAAAGTCTGGGATCTGGAAGTCCGTGATATCCTGAAATGTTCGCATAAAGAAAACATCGCCATGATCCGGGAATCGGTTGCCTGGTGTTGCAGTCAGGGCCGCGAGGTGATTTTTGATGCGGAGCACTACTTTGAGGCCAGCCTGGCAAATGAAGAATATGCGCTTCGCTGCCTGGAGGCCGCATGTGAAGGCGGTGCATCGGTTGTCTGTCTGTGTGATACAAACGGAGCCAGCATGCCGGAACTGATCAGCGAAAAAACAAGAAAAGCCGTTGACACGCTGACAGACGTCCGTGTGGGCATTCACTGCCATAATGACGCCGGTTTGGCTGTTGCTAATTCCATTGCCGGGGTACTGGCCGGAGCCAGCCATGTCCAGGGAACCCTGAACGGTATTGGCGAACGCTGCGGAAATGCCAATCTATCGACGATCATCGCCAATCTTCAGTTGAAGTATGATATCTCATGCATTCCTGAGGACCGCCTTGACCAGTTGACACCGCTAACAAGAAAAATGGCGGATGTTGCTAATCTGACACTGCCGAACGGTGAACCGTATGTCGGTCTGTCCGCGTTTTCGCATAAAGGCGGCATGCATGTGGATGGTGTCAAAAAGAATCCGATCACATTCGAACATATCGACCCGAGAACGGTCGGCAATAACAGGCGCTTCCTGCTATCTGAAGTGTCCGGACGTTCAGCAGTTCTCGATATTATTCGCAAGGTAAAGCCGGATATCGGACGTGATGCACCGGAAGTGGGACAGGTGCTGCAGAAGCTGAAGGAAATGGAACATCAGGGATACCAGTATGAGGGCGCTGAAGCGTCACTCGCTTTGTTGATCTGCAAAGAGCTCGGATTGTATCAGCCTTTCTTCAAACTTGAAAAGCTGCGTATAGCCAGTGAACAACCGCGGTCCGGTACGGTCAGTGCGTATGCCTTTATTAAAATATTTGTCGATGGCGTTGGTGAAGCGACTGCTGCTGAAGGTGAAGGTCCTGTTAACGCCATGGATCAGGCATTAAAACGGGCTATGCAGGTCTTTTATCCGGAACTGACGCATGTCCGGCTTACAGACTATAAGGTACGTGTTTTGACAGCTGAAGCAACGGCATCTCAGGTACGAACCCTGATTGAATCAACAGACGGCCGTCAAATCTGGAATACGGTCGGTGTTTCAAACGACATATTGGAAGCATCCTGGCAGGCGCTGGTTGATTCTTTGGAATATCAGCTGATGCGCCGCCAGCTGGCATGGGAGGATTAAACGATGGGAATGACAATGACACAGAAAATTCTGGCGGCTCATGCCGGGAAAGTAACGGTTCAGCCGGGCGAACTGATTGAAGCGCATCTGGATCTTGTTCTCGGCAATGATGTGACGACCCCCCCGGCCATTCGGATTTTCGAGGAGGCCGGTCTGGAGACAGTATTCGATCCGAATAAAGTTGTGCTGGTTCCTGATCATTTTACGCCGAACAAGGATATTCAATCGGCAGAACATTGCGCGAAAATGCGCCGGTTCGCCAAATCACACGATCTGGACCATTACTATGAGCAGGGTGAACCCGGAATGGGCGTAGAGCATGTGATTCTGCCGGAAAACGGACTGGTCGCTCCAGGAGATGCCATCATTGGTGCTGATTCGCATACCTGTACCTATGGCGCGCTCGGTGCTTTTGCGACCGGCGTTGGCAGTACGGACCTGGCGTATGCGATGGCAACCGGAAAAACCTGGTTTCGCGTGCCGGATGCGATTCGTGTATACCTGACAGGCCAACTGGCTGAAGGGGTGACCGGCAAAGATGTCGTGCTTCATCTGATTGGACAAATCGGTGTTGATGGTGCGCTGTATCAATCCCTGGAATTTGCTGGCCCCGGAACAGAGGTTTTGAGTATGGCTGAACGTCTGACCATCTGCAATATGGCGATCGAAGCAGGTGCTAAGAACGGCATTTTCCCTGTCGATGCAAAGACAGTGGATTACCTGAAGCAGTACGCGCCTCAGCGATATGCTGAACAAAACTACACGATTCATCAGGCTGATGAAGATGCTGTCTACCGGCAGACGATCACAATCGATCTGGCACAGCTTCGCCAGACGGTGGCATTTCCGCACTTGCCTGAAAATACACGTGAAACGGGTACATTCGAGGCTATTCCCATTGATCAGGTTGTCATCGGATCCTGCACAAACGGACGTCTCGAGGACATGCGGCTGGCAGCACGCTGGCTTAAGGGCAGAACGGTTGCCAAAGGTGTGCGTCTGATTATTCTTCCCGGATCACAGCGTGTCTATCGGCAGGCTCTTGAAGAAGGACTGCTTGCCGTTTTTGCTGATGCCAACGCTGTGATCAGTGCTCCGACATGCGGCCCTTGTCTGGGCGGACACATGGGGATTCTGGCAGCAGGTGAGCGTTGTGTAGCAACGACCAACCGCAATTTTGTCGGACGAATGGGCCACCCGAAATCTGAAGTTTATCTGGCCGGCATACCGGTAGCGTGCGCGTCGGCTGTTCTGGGTCGTGTTGCGGGAACGGATGAATTACCGGACTAAAATGCCATTGCTGCGATGGACTGGTGTTTGAGAAGGAGAATACGTGATGAATATTCATGGAAAAGCATTTAAGTATGGAGCCAACGTCGATACCGACGTAATCATACCGGCTCGGTATCTGAACACGTCAGATCCTGATACCCTGGCTGGACATTGTATGGAGGATCTTGATCCGGATTTTATCCGAACGGTAACAAAAGGCGATCTCATTGTTGCCGGACCTAATTTCGGATGTGGTTCGTCTCGCGAACACGCACCGGTTGCAATCAAGGCGAGCGGTATCAGCTGTGTCATCGCACCTAGTTTTGCGCGGATCTTTTTTCGCAATGCGATCAACATGGGTCTGCCGATTCTCGAATCTGCAGAAGCAGCTCAGTCAATCAGCACAGGAGATCAGATCAGTGTTGACTTGTCGACGGGGCGAATTGTTAACGAAACAACCGGAGAGACGTTTCAGGCTCAGCCTTTCCCGCCGTTTATCCAAAAGATAATCGAGGCAAACGGACTGATGGGTACGCTGAAACAGGATTAAACAAGCAACTGTCAAGGAGAGCATTATGACCCATTTTAAAATTGCAGTCATCCCTGGCGATGGTATTGGACCGGAAGTAACCAATGCGACGCGAACTGTTCTGGAAACCATCGGCCAGATCTATCATCATCATTTTACTTTCGAAGAATGGCTGGCTGGCGGTATTGCCTTCGACGCGACAGGAGAGCCGCTGCCACCCGCTACCGTAGCGGGCTGCCGGAACAGTGATGCTGTTCTGCTGGGAGCGGTCGGCGGACCGCAGTGGGACCAGCTGCCTGGCGACAAGCGTCCGGAGAAAGCATTGCTCGGTTTGCGTTCCGCTTTGGGACTGTACGCCAATCTGCGCCCGGCTGTTTTGTATCCATCATTGTTTTCAGCCTGTCCGCTGCACCCAACGATCGCCCGAAAAGGAATTGATCTCGTTTTTGTCCGTGAGCTGACCGGCGGTATCTATTTTGGGAAAAGCGGCCGCATTCAAAATGATGCAGGTGAACAGGCATATGACACGATGAGCTATCAAACATCTGAAATCGAGAGAATCGGACGAACAGCATTTGCCCTGGCACAGACCCGCAGAAAGCATGTGACCAGTATTGACAAAGCAAATGTCCTGGAAAGCTCACGACTCTGGCGTTCTGTCATGAATTCGATCGCGGCTGATTATCCGGATGTCGTACTCGATCATCTGTACGTGGATAATGCGTCCATGCAGCTGATTCGCCGACCGGATTCGTTTGATGTTATGGTTGCAGGAAATTTATTTGGTGATATACTTTCTGACGAAGCAGCAATGTTGACCGGATCGATCGGTATGCTGCCGTCTGCTTCAATCGGTGACCCAAAAGCACCGGGACTGTACGAGCCAATTCATGGATCAGCTCCTGATCTGGCCGGTCAGAACAAGGCCAATCCGCTTGCGACGATTTTATCGGCCGCTATGATGCTTCGCATCTCCTTTAACCTCACTGAAGAGGCAGAAGCTGTTGAACAGGCTGTCAGAAACGTGCTTGATGCCGGCTACCGGACAGAGGATATTCTGGACCGCACTGAGGACACTACATGCTTGCAGGCGGTCGGAACCAGCGAAATGACCGGGCAGGTTGTCGCCGCACTCAAAGAAGGAAAGGAATGATCTTGATGCGCAGTGATGCAATAAAGAAAGGTCCGGAACGGGCACCCCATCGTTCGTTACTCTATGCACTCGGACTGACCGAAGAAGAAATGTCTAGACCTTTTGTGGGTATTGTCAACAGTTTTAACGAAATCGTACCGGGTCATGTTCACTTGAGATCAATCACAGATGCTGTCAAAGCCGGCATCAGAAATGCCGGAGGCGTTCCGTTCGAGTTTCCATCGATTGCCGTCTGCGACGGTATCGCCATGAATCATGCCGGAATGAAATATTCCCTGATCAGTCGTGATATGATCGCTGACAGCTGTGAAATCATGTTGATGGCTCATTCCTTTGATGCGGTTGTCTTCATTCCTAACTGCGACAAAGTCGTTCCCGGCATGCTGATGGCAGCGGCACGGATGAATCTGCCCAGCATTTTTGTCAGCGGCGGTCCGATGCTGCCTGGTCTGGACAATCAAAAACAAGTCGGCCTCAGCAATTTATTTGAAGCCGTCGGCGCCCATGCGTCCGGAAAAATAACAGGTGAGGAGCTGACATGTCTTGAGCAGTCAGCCTGCCCGACCTGCGGCAGCTGTTCAGGCATGTATACGGCTAACACCATGAATTGTCTGACGGAAGCGATGGGGTTGTCCCTGCCTGGAAGCGGAACCATCCCGGCTGTCTATTCAGACAGGCTGCGTCTGGCTCGCCGGACGGGACAACTGGCTGTTCAGCTGATCGAGCATCACCGGACAGCCCGTGAGATTCTCACACAATCGGCCATTGAGAATGCGCTTCGTGTTGATATGGCACTCGGCGGATCAACCAACTCCGTGCTTCATCTGCTGGCGATCGCGCGGGAAGCGGGCGTCGACCTGCAGTTGACCGACATTGCCCGGATCAGTGATACAACACCGCAGATCTGCCATTTAAATCCTGCTGGCTCGCATTTTATAACAGATCTCAATAGGTCAGGCGGAATCAGTGCGGTAATGGCTGAACTGGCAAAACAACACTTGATAAATGTTGACAACCCGACTGTGGAAGGAACCGTGGCAAGCCGAATCCAAAGCAGCCAGGGTGCAGACAGTCAGGTGATCAGACCTGCAGATGATCCGTATGCGCCGGATGGCGGACTCGCGATCCTCTTTGGCAATCTGGCACCTGAAGGCTGCGTGGTGAAGAAAGGTGCTGTATTGCCTGAGATGATGCGGCACGAAGGTCCGGCACGTGTCTTTGACTGTGAGGAAGATGTCACGGAAGCGATTTTTAATCAGACGATTCAGAAGGGTGATGTCATTGTCATCCGCTTTGAGGGACCCAGAGGCGGACCGGGTATGCGGGAAATGCTCACACCGACCAGTGCACTTGCCGGAATGGGTTTGGATCATTGCGTCGCACTGATCACGGACGGGCGCTTTTCCGGGGCAACACGCGGATCGTCGATCGGCCATGTCTGTCCAGAGGCGGCCGTTGGCGGACCGATCGCACGTGTACGTGAAGGTGACCGTATCCGCATCGACATCCCGGCCAGGACGATTGACGTACTGGTGCCGGAGGAAGAATGGTCTCAACGGCACCCTGAACAGGCTCCTGATCGCAAACTGACCGGCGTACTGGCACGTTATGTCCAGCAGGTCGATGCCAGCAGCCGCGGCGCACGATTATTGGCCGATCAAGGAGGGCAAGTCACATGAACGGGGCAGAAACAATCATCCATTTCCTGGAGAGTAAAGGAATCAAACACACATTCGGATATCCGGGAGGACCTGTCATTGTCTTGTTTGACGCGCTTTATAAGGCAAAGTTTCCCAATATTTTGGCTCGACACGAACAAGGTGCGGCCCATGCCGCTGAAGGCTACGCCAAGGTGTCCGGGCAGCCCGGCGTTGTATTGGCGACTTCAGGACCAGGTGCGACCAACCTCGTAACGGGTCTGGCTGACGCCTATCTGGATTCTGTTCCGCTGCTGGCAATAACCGGTGCCGTCGCCCGGCAGGCTACGGGAACAGACGCTTTCCAGGAGGCAGACATAACCGGTGTGACGCAGGCGGTTACAAAATATAATTATCTGGTCATGAAGTCGGAGGACCTCTGGCCGATTCTTGAAGAAGCCTGGCAGCTGACAACCGAAGGACGACCGGGACCTGTTCTGGTCAACATACCGAAAGATATTTTGGCCAATCCGGTTCCAACGCAGACGGAAACAGCACAGACCTATGTTCGCCATCGGCCGCCCCGCGTCCAGACACACGCGATGATTGACAAGGTCTATGAAGCGATCGCCGCGAGTGAAAAACCGCTGCTTCTTGCCGGAGGCGGCTGTGTCATTTCACAGCGCGGCACGGATGATTTAAAGCGATTTGTTGAATCGTTAAACATACCCGTTGCTACAACACTGATGGGCAAAGGAGCCATTGCCGCCGATCATCCCAACTATCTGGGCAATCTGGGCATGCACGGCACCCCACAGGCCAATACAGCGCTGGGTAATTGTGATCTGCTGCTGGCTGTCGGGACACGTTTCAGTGATCGGATTATCGGTGATCCGGAGCTGTTCAGCCAGAACAGTGCCAATCGGGTCATCATCCATGTTGATATTGACCTGGCTGAAATCGGCAAAAATATCCGGACCAATATTGAAATTGAAGATGACGCCGCATCCTTTTTTGAGGCCATGCTGTCAGCTCCGACTGTGGAGCAACGGGCAGACCGGTGGCAGGAATGGCGCGGACAGCTTAATCAGCTGCGACAAAAATACAGCGCTCTGGTTCAGAAAATGTATGTCGACACAAAACCGCTTCATCCGCAATATATTGTTCATCTGGTCGCGGAACGCCTGAAAGACATGAATCCGATCGTTGTTACTGATGTCGGTCAACACCAGATGTTTGTTGCACAACATTATCCGATAGAGTCACCGCGGTCGTTTATCACGTCCGGCGGACTGGGCACCATGGGTTTTGGTCTACCTGCGGCCATCGGTGCTTCATCCGCGGATGAAGGGCGGCTGACCGTTCTGTTTGCCGGGGATGGTGGATTCCAGATGACGATTCAGGAACTTGGTACACTTGCCAAACAACAGTATCCGGTTAAAATGATCATCATGGATAACCAGTGCCTGGGAATGGTCCGCCAGTGGCAGGAACTGTTTTTTGAAAAACGCTATTGCAACACTTTGTTGAGCAATAATCCTGATTTTGTCAAAATAGCCGACGCCTATGGTATTCCCGGCGGAAACGCATCAGACGGAGCATCATTTTGCGAGCAGCTCGAAAAGGCGCTTTCGGTTCCCGGACCTTATCTGATTCATGCTGCGGTCGATCCGGAAACCAATGTCTATCCCATGATCCCTGCAGGGAAACTACCTCAGGATCTTCTGATGCCGGGACTGGCAGATGATAATTGAAAAAGCCGACTGGAATAGAAAAAGCCCTGATCGATCAGGGCTTTTTTTGTGGTTTTATGTATTGATGCGTCATGTCAATTTAAACATCAATTTCCTTGTTCCAGGCCATCATCGAGCGCAGCTGTTTGCCAATCTGCTCGACCGGGTGATTAGCTTCAATACGTCTGCGGGCCATGAAAGCCGGCCGGCCGACTTTGTTTTCGAGTATCCAGCTGCGGGCAAAATCACCTTCCTGGATTTCTTTAAGAACCTGGCGCATTTCTTTGCGCGTTTCTTCCGTTATGATTCGTCTGCCTACACTGTAGTCGCCAAACTCAGCCGTATCGCTGACTGAATAACGCATCAGGGACAAACCGCCCTGTGCGATCATGTCGACGATCAGTTTCATTTCATGAACACACTCATAGTAGGCGTTTTCCGGATCATATCCTGCCTCGACCAGCGTGTCAAAGCCGGCTTTCATCAGTTCGGTGACACCACCGCACAAGACACACTGCTCGCCAAACAGATCGGTTTCAGTTTCTTCACGGAATGTCGTTTCAAGCAGACCGGCGCGGGCAGAACCAATGCCGTATCCGTAATCAAATGCGATATCACGGGCTTTCCCTGTATAATCCTGGTAAACGGCAAAAAGAGATGGAACGCCTCGGCCGTTTTTATATTCACTGCGCACTGTGTGACCGGG
>LSQX01217823.1_pt1 | contig 20001 bp, 18 predicted proteins | sample 654561 | NCBI WGS metagenome assembly LSQX01 (sample SAMN04489861, study PRJNA283612) | anaerobic digester metagenome | isolation source: 4 biogas reactors fed with cattle manure at either 37C or 55C with and... | place: Denmark: Kongens Lyngby | collected 2014
ACTTCTGCCGATACGCCGCCACGATCTGATCCACCGCCTCATCGAGAGAGTCCGCGGTGTTGACGACGAGGTCGTAGTAGGCGTGGTCGGTCGCGTCGTATTTCATCAGACGCATCGACATCTCGTTGCGCATCCGATCCTCACGCGACTGCCGTTGGGCCGCGGTCTCCCGACTGATCTTCGCGGTCTCCGCCGCCCGGTCGATCCGCACGCGGACCGGGGCTTCGAGCCGGATGTGGAACGCGCCGCGCATGAGCGCCAGCACCCGGGTCGCGTCCCGGCCGAGGATGACACCACCGTCGTCCTTGACGAACCCGACGACCTCGGCAGTGTTCTCCTTGACCACGCGCGTGTTGGACTCGGCATCCGCCCGCACGGCCGCATCGATGTCGGCATTGCTGGTGTGGGCGAAGTCCCACAGCCAGCGGTTCATCGTCGGCTCAGCCTCGGCCGCCCGGTCGATCTCCTCGATCTCCGCGGAACTGAACTTCGACCCGACGAACGGAACGCCCAGCCGTTCGGCCACGCGCTGGCCGATATAGGTGCCGCCAGCGCCGTACTGCTCATTGATCGTCACCACCGGGCGCCGCGCGACGAGCGTGCCCTCGGTGTTGATGTCGAGACCGTCGGCGTCCTCGTCGACCTGCGCCGCCGAGGCCGTGGTCCGGCGAGCGAGCAGGTCCGCGACGATGTTCTTGTGCTGCTCCGCGGACAGCGGATAGAAGAACATGACCACGACCGCGAGCACCGCGAAGATCGCGGGAACAAAGCCGGCCGCCACGCGGATGCCCTGGTCGATGCGGTTCATCAGGTCGACATCGGTCGCAGCGGCCTCGAGATTGGCCTTGTTGTAGCCATACAGCCCGATCACGATGCCGCCGATCCAGCCGCCGATGCCCTGACCGCACTTGCGGACGAAGGAGAGGATCGAATAGGAGGCACCCTCGGCGCGGGTCCCGGACTTCCACTCGCCATAGTCGACGGTGTCGGCCTGCATGGAGAACATCAGGGCGTTGGTGCCACCGACCCCGAGGCCATAGACGAAGAAGGCGATGACCGCGACGGCCAGAGCCGCCATCCCGCCCCCGCCGGGCACGTTGGCCATGATCAGATAGGCGACGATCGCAACAACGGCGCACACCACATAGCCCATGCGCTTGCCGAGCCTGACGGTGATGGCCGGCACGAACGAGGCGATGATCACGGTGCCGACGGTGTTGCCGAGCTGCAGCCAGATGAAGTGGCTGGCGCTGCCGAGGACGACGCGCGCGTAATACATCTGCACGGCCATCAGGGTGAACATCGCACCCAACAGGAACAGCGCGCCCAGGCAGAGGACCAACAGCGGCTTGTTCTTGCCGATCATCTTGAAGGTGTCGGCCATCCTCACCCGTCCGGGCGGTCGCTGGACGGTCTCACGCGTGTTGAGGAAGCAGATGAAATAGAGCACGACGGCAACCGCGGCGACGATGGCGATCGTGATCGTGAACTTCAGCCGGATGCCGTCAACCGTCGTGTCACTGAACTGCGGCGCCAGGAAGACGGCGAGCAGAACACCGGTGATCGACGAGGCGATCGACCGCGCACCGGCGAGGCGGGACCGGTCCACCGCGCTCTGGGTCATGGCCGCGGACAGCGAGCCATAGGGGATGTTGACGAAGGAATAGCAGAGCTGGAAGGCGCAGTCGAAGAGCAGGATCCAGGCCACGGCGGCCGCTCCGCCACCCAGGGCTTCGGGGGTGCTGAACAATGCGATCAGCACCGCTGCCAACGGAAGCGGCCCCCAGAGCAGCCAGGGGCGCAGCCTGCCCCAGCGGGTGTTGACGCGGTCCACGGTCTGACCGGCCACGAGGTCGGCGATGCCGGCCCAGATCTTGGTGACGCCATAGATCGTGCCCGCCGCGGCTGCGGAGATGCCGGCGATGTCGGTCATGTACGCCATCAGGAACAGCGACGTCATCATGAACGAGAGGTTGTTGGCGACGTCACCGAGCGCGTACGAAATCACCCGGCCCTGGGACAGCTTCTGAACGGAGGCCGGCGGTGCGCCAGCGGTGGTTGACATGGGGCGGGCTCCTTCCACAAAGGCCGGCACCGTCGCCGGCTGCTCCACGGGGGGCCACGGAGTTCCGGGCTTCGTGTTAGTTCCTCATCCTGCCCACCCGGTCGGTTTTGTGCCTTTGGTTGCCAGATGTTTTCCACGGTTAGGCTTGACTCCGAACACACCCGAAGGGCCCTCCAGTCGTGACCAGACCGCCACGCGTGCCGGGGCACCGGCCCGGGGAGCCGGCGTACCGTCGCATCACGCTCTGCCTCTTCCTCGCAGGGCTCGCCACCTTCGCGCTGCTCTATGTGCCGCAGCCGCTGCTGCCCGAACTCTCCGCCCAGTTCCAGGTGCCCGCCGCTTCGGTGACCCTCGCGGTGTCCTTCGGCACCCTCGGGCTGGGCGTCGCATTGTTGTTGGCGGGGCCCTCGACGGAGGTGTGGGGGCGTACGCCGCTCATGCTCATCTCCCTGTTCGCCTCGGGTGCGGTCGGCGTCGCCTGCGCACTTGCCCCGACGTGGGAGGTCCTGCTCGGTCTCCGGCTGCTGCAGGGATTCACGCTCGCGGGGCTCCCGGCAGTCGCGACGGCGTACCTCCGCGAGGAAGTCCACGCCTCCGCCTCCTCGCGCGCGACCGGGCTCTACATCGGTGGCACCGCGATCGGCGGCATGAGCGGTCGGCTGATCGTCGGGGCGGTGACCGACCTGTTCGGCTGGCGCTGGGCGACGGCAACCATCGGGCTCGTGGGGCTGGCGTGCGCGGTCGTCGTGCTCGTGTTCCTGCCGCGATCCCGGAACTTCCACCCAGTCGCCGCCCAACCGATCGAGATCCTGCGGCTGTTCTGGCGGGCGGTCACCGACCCGGCGCTCCTCGCGCTCTATGGCATCTCGGGCACGCTGATGGGCGGCTTCGTCGCGGTGTACAACGCGATGGGGTTCCGGTTGGCCGAGCCGCCCTATGGGCTGCCCCTGTCCCTCGCCTCGCTGGTCTTCGTGAGCTATGCGATCGGGTCGTTCTCGAGTTCGTACGCCGGCTCGCTCGCCGATCGCCTCGGGCACCGCAGGGTCGTCCCCTGGGCCGTCGTGGTCTGCCTCGCCGGGTTGGCGATCATGGCCGCGCGACCTCTGGGGGTCATGATCGCCGGCATGGTGGTGATGACGGCCGGCTTCTTCGCCGCCCACGGCGTCGCGAGCGGCTGGGTGGCCGCCCGGTCGACCGCCCGGGGCGGCGGCGCGGGGCAGGCGGCGTCGCTGTACCTGTTCGCGTACTACCTCGGATCGTCCCTCTTCGGGGGGCTTGTCGGTGCCGCGTGGGACCGGTTCCACTGGCTCGGCGTCACCGTCCTCGTCGCGGTCCTGTGGATGATTGCGCTCGTGCTCGCCCTGCTGTTGCGACGGATCCCGGTGATCAGCCCCTGAGCCGGGAAGTGCCCGATCCGAAGTACGCAGTACCGGGCACGATTTGCGCCCTCAACGCACGGCGAAGGTCCCGGATCCCCCGTCCCCCACGCCCTAGTCTGGGCCTGTCCCAGCGAGGAAGGCTTCGAAGCATGTCCGGTTTTCTCAAGGTCCTGCAGGACCTCGCCCTGCTCATCGCGCGCGTGGCCTTCGGGCTGGCCCTGGTGTTCCGCGGCTGGCGCCGGTGGACCGCCGAGGGTGGCATGCAGCGGCAGATCGACTATCTGGCTCAGTTCAACACCCCGATGCCGGAGTTGTTCGCGTGGGGCGGCACGTTGCTGGAGTTGATCGGCGGCGTCTTCCTGATCTTCGGCCTGTTGACTCCGCTGGTGGCACTGGCCCTGGTCGTCCAGCAGGGCATGGTCATCGCCTGGACGAAGTGGTTCCACGGGCCGTGGCTGGAGAACAGCGGTTATGAATACAACGTCATCCAGGCGGCACTCGCGCTGGTCCTCGTCACGTTCGGCGCGGGACGCATCGCTATCGACCGTCTGTTCCGCCGGAGCAGGAACGCGAACGACCCCCTCCTCGACGACGACTTCGGGACCACTCGCAGCGGGGCGACCCGCGATGACTCCGGGCCGGCCTAGCTCAAGAGCCGATCGTGATTCGCGTGGAGGACGCCATGATCTCGCGGCTTTCCGGATAGAGGTGCCAGGTCTCCCACCGCAGACCTTCGGCGTCACCGGAGGCGCCGATGGCGGTGAAGGCGAGGGCGTCCCCGGCGAACCGCACGGCGAGCGAGGTGTCGTGGGCCCGGCATTGCCGGTCGATCTCGTCGGCGCGGTGGGAGAATTGGGTACGCGACAGTTCGCGCTTGACCGCGATGGTCATGTCGTGGAGCAGACCCGGCGCGATCAGCGTCCTGCTCTCCGAGGGCAACGCGGGCTCGGAGCTGGCGCCGAAGGCCAATGTTTCGGCCCAGACCCAATCGGCACCGATGAGGGCGATCTGATGTGAGGCACCCAGCACGCGGAGCTCCGTGGTGAAATCCAGGAAGCGCGGGCCGGGTCGGGTCGCGAGGGCCGGTCGCAGCCGGTTCAGCTCCGTCGGCCCCAGTGCGAGGCGCAGATCGGAGGCGCGAGCCTCGGCGTACGGGGCCAAGGTCTCAACATCGATCGAGGACAGCACCCCAAGAACCTAACCCTCGGGCCGGTCAGCTCATTGTTCGCTCAGGGTGCGAAACGAACCCCGACCGCATACCCCTGCGGGCACACAATGGTGCGACGCGGGAGGCTCAACAGGTGATCACGCCATCCACGAGCCGACAGGCCGTGCCGGCATCGATCGAGACGTCGTTCGGCGTGACCACATAACTCACGCGGACGCCTCTGGCGAACCCGGCCTGACCGGTGTGCTGGTTGGCCGTCGAGACGAACCATTTCATCCGGCGCAGCTCCGGACTCGCGGGCAGCACGGTGTCCAGTTCCGCAACCGGGTCCAACTGCTTCGCATCGGTGATGCGGCCGCTGAGCAGGACATTGCTCAGGCGCTCAGGGTTGGCGGACTGGTGCACGGTGAGGGCCCACTGGGCACCGTTCGCGATGCGTTGACATTGCAGGACCTCTGCACCGTCGTCACAGCGATAGCCGGCCTGGGCCGCCTTGTCCCGGACCGTTCCGATGCTGCCCGGGACTTGGCCCCCGACACTCGGCCCCGTCCACGTGCGGACCACGTTGAAGGTGCCGTTGGCCCAGAACGCGCGCCCCCACGGCCCGTCGACGCCTGCAGCGGATGGAGACTCGAGCGTGCGCCGGGCCTCGCCCTGACTGGTCTGGTCCGGAACGCTGAGCTCAATGGCGCGGGCCGCCACCGTGGCCTCGTCCGGTGTGAGCGGGCCGTGAGGATCCACGTGCACGCGCATGATCTCGCCGCTGGTCGGTCCGGCGAACTCGATGGCGAGCTTGTCGGTGTCGGTGAATCGTGCACACAACCGGTGGAAGTGCGCCTCCTTCCCCATGGTCTCGTCCGAGCACGTGAAGCCCTCGCTGCGCAGATAGGACGTCAGTTCTCGGGCGTTGCCCTCTGCGCTCCGCCAAGCGGAGTCGATGCGGGAACTGATCGGCCAGACCCGATTGCCGACCCAAGCCACGCCCAGCACCAACACCAGAATGGCCAGCAGGGAGATGAGACCGACCAGGTTGATCCCGCCCAAGTCGCCGTCCGGCTTCTGGGCCGACGCGGGATGTGACGAGGACTCGCTCGGGACCGCCTGGCGGGTCGTCATGCCGCCGAACTCCGCATGCTGAGCGGGCTCCCGCCCCCCGCTGAAGGGCGGATTCATCGATTGGTTCGGGGGCTCCGGGATCCGTCCAGGCGCAGGCCCCCCATGCCCTTGACCGAAATCGAAGTTCGACACAGCGTCAGACTAGTCCGAGCACCCGGCCAGGACGGCCCTCGTCCCAGAGAGACCGAGTCGGCTGGCGCCGGCATCGATCATGGCCAGCGCCGTCGCATAATCTCGGATGCCGCCCGAGGCCTTCACCCCGAGCCGGTCGCCAACTGTCTCTCGCATCAGTCGGACCGCCTCGAGCGATGCCCCGCCGGCCGGGTGGAAGCCGGTAGAGGTCTTCACGAAATCGGCCATGGCCTCCTCCGCAGCGTGGCAAGCGGCGACGATCTGGTCATCGGTGAGCGCCGCGGCCTCGATGATCACCTTGAGCAGGGCGCCACTCGTGGCCTCCCGCACCGCCCGGATCTCCGCTGTCACCAAGTCAAGCCGGCCTTCCCGAAGGGCCCCGACATCGATCACCATGTCGACCTCGTGGGCACCGTCCGCCACTGCACGAGCGGCCTCGGCGGCTTTGACGTCCGGCACGTGCTTGCCGGACGGGAAGCCGCACACGGTCGCGATCCTGACCTCACCGAGTTCGAGTGGTGCCCCGCCCAGCGCCGCCGCGCTCAGCATCGAGGGAGAGATGCAAATGGAGAAGGCACCGAGCTCGACCGCTTCAGCGGCCAGGGCTCGCACATCGGCGACCGTGGCCTCCGGTTTGAGGAGAGTGTGGTCGATGAATTGGGCCAGCTCGGCCCGGCTGAGTGCCGTCATGGGCGCGATCCTCTCATGCCGTTCCTCCGGGCCCGCCGGGCGACCCCTTTCCCTGCCACCCGGGCGATCCTCTCTCCCGCCAACGCATGACGTGCGCCCGGAACGGACAGGCACGTGCCGCTGCCCGGAGCGGACGGAAGTCTCAGACGAGACCCTTCTCCGTCAACCAGGCCTCGGCCGCCTCCTCGGGGTTGCGGCGCTCGACATCGACCTCGCGATTCATGGCGGTGAGGTCCTCGGTCTGAAGCTCTGCCTGCACGGCGTTGACGGCCTCGGCCACAGCGGAGTCGTCCTTGAGGTCCGCGCGCAGCAGCGGGATCACCGGCTGCGGCAGGATCATGACTTCGGGATCCTCCAGCATGACGAGGTCGTTCTCGCCGATGGCGGAATCCGTGGTGAAGAACGTCGCCACCTGGATCGTGCCGGAGGTGAGGTCACGCACCTTGACCGCGAGCGCGTCATAGGTGCGGAACTCCCTGAACGTCGCACGATAGATCGCCTCCAACCCGGGTGGGCCGTAAGGCCGGTCCTTCAGCTCGGCAGGGCCACCGAGGATCGCGTCGTCGGCGATCTTGGGCAGATCCGCGAGGGACGTGATGCCGTGTTCCTCGGAATAGGCCCGGGTGACGCAATAGACGTCCTGGTTCGCCGCGCTGGCGGGATCGAGCACCGCGAGATCGGGGCCGGCGACCTCACCGAGGGCTTGGGCGATCTCCTCGGTCGTGCCGGCCGGATTCTCGTCGTCGAGATATTGCAGGAGGTTGCCGCCATATTCCGGCACGATCTGGATCGACCCGTCGCGGAGCGCACGCAGATAGACCTCACGGCTGCCGATCCCGTGCCGGGTGGAGACCTCGACGCCCTTGGCGCGAATCGCCTGGGCATAGAGCTCGGCGATCACCATGGATTCGGTGAAGTTGGCCGAGCCAACGACCAACGGACCACTCGAGCCACCGCCGTTGCCGGTCTGTGCATCGGGCGTGGCCCCGGAGTCGAGCGGATTCTGGTTGGCGCCGCAGGCTGACAGCGGGACGGAGGCGGCCGCAGCGGCTCCGAGGAGGAGGAGAGTTCTGCGCTTCATGATGGTGCTCCTTCGTTGCCGGAATCGGAAGTGACTCCGTCCGTTTCATTGCCGGGATCAGGTTCCTCAAACATGTCCGTGGGCACTTTTCGCCGTCCACTCGCGCGCTTTGTCGCCACGAAAGCCAAACCTCCGAGCAACAAATCGGCCAGCAGCGCCAACACCATGACCAGCAAAGCCCCAGTCACCATCTCAGGGTATCCATCGGCCCGCTTCTGTCCGTCGAGGACGAAGCGTCCCAACCCGCCGGAAGCGGCCATGGCCGCCACCGTCGCGGTCGCGATCACCTGCAGGGCCGCGCTGCGGATGCCGGAGATGATCAGCGGCGACGCGAGGGGAAGCTCCACCTTGGCCACCTGTTGGCCCCCGGTCATGCCCATCGCTGCGGCAGCGAGAACGGCATCCGAGTCGGCGGTGCGGAAGCCCACGACCGTTGCATTGAGAATGGGCGGGATGGCGAGCACGGTCAGCGCCAGGATCACGGGCAACGCACCCGTGCCCATCAGCAGGACCACCAGCACGAGCAGACCGAGGGTCGGCAGCGCCCGGGTCGCGTTCGCCAGACCCGCGACCAGCAGGTTGCCGCGGCGGGTGTGCCCGATGAGCACCCCGAGCGGCAGCGCGATCAGAATGGCTGCCGCCAGGCTCGCGCCGGAATAGAGCAGATGTTCCCCGAGCCTGGCGGGGATGCCTTCGGCTCCGGACCAGCTCGCCGGATCGAGGAGATGTTCGAGGAGATTCATCGGCGCACCACCGCCAGTCGCTTCGCGAGCTTCTTCCGCCCCGTGCGGTCACCGAGTCCGAACCAGGGCAGCAACACTCGCTGCAGCGCGAGGATGGACAGATCCGCCAGCAGGGCCATCACCAGGATGATCAGGATGCCGACGGCGATCGGGGTCATGAACCCGGCCGCGAACCCACGGTCGAACAGTTGGCCCAACGCCCCGTTGCCGATCACGGCACCGACCGACACCAGGGAGATCGTCGATACGGTGGCGACCCGAAGGCCGGCGAAGATCACCGGCAGCGCCAGGGGCAGTTCAACCCCGAGCACCCTCCGCGCTCCCCCGTATCCCATCGCCACCGCCGCCTGCCGCACAGTCGGGTCCACTCCAGCGAACCCGTCGCGGACACTGCGGACCAGCAGGGCGAACGAATAGACCGCCAGCGCACCGATCACGTTCAACGGATCGAGGATCCCCGTGCCGAGGAAGACCGGCATCGCCACGAACAGGGCGATCGACGGCACTGCATAGAGCAACCCGACCACCGCCAGCCAGATGCCCGCGCTGCGACCGGCCCGGAACACCAGATAACCGACCGGGAGCGCCAGGATCAGGCCTGCCGCGACCGCTATGAACGACCACGCCGCATGCTGACCCGTCAGCGCCGTGATGTTCTCGACATTGCGTTCGATCCACGCCCAATCCATCAGGACTCCCGGCGCCACTCGTCAACAGTCTCCGGATGCGGGGTCGCCAGGGGTTCCTCCACCGTCTCCGGAACCGGTGGTGTGAGCGACTCCTCCGCGGGCTCAGGTGCTTCGAGCGGCCCGGAGGAGACATCCGTGGGCTCCTGTCCGTCGTCCTCGGAAGTGGACCCGGCACCGCCCTGTTGTTCGTCAGCATCCTCGAGGGAGCGAGCGGCAGCCTCCTCGGCCGCCCGTTGCTCACGCTCCACCTGGTTTTGCGCGAGCGTCGAGCGATGTTCCCTGACCTGTTCCATCACCTCTGCCGACGTCAGTACGCCGGCATAGCGGCCGGTCGGGTCGACCGCCACGGCGCGGCCGACCGGTGAGGTGAGGGCCGCCTCGACCAGATCCCGCAACGGCGCACCGGGATGGTCGAACGTGGCCCCGAGGGTCAGCAGTCGCCCGGGGAATTCCGCGGACGCCCAGCCCTGTGGATAACCCTGTCCGTCCACCACCAGCACCGGCAGATCGGTGTCGTCACCCGCGCGGAACGCACCCTCGGGATTGCGCACAGTCCGGACCCGACCCAGTCGCGGTTGCGGGATCTCGGCGAACCCCAGCGAGCGATAGCCCCGCTCCTTGCCGACGAACTGGGCCACGAACCGATCCGCGGGGTCGTCCAGGATCTCCTCCGGCGTGCCGAATTGCGCGACGATCCCACCGGGACGCAGGACGGCGATCTGGTCGCCCATCTCGATCGCCTCCTCCATGTCATGGGTGATCAGCACAATCGTCTTGTTGAGTTCGCGCTGCAGCTCCTTGACCAGGACGCGCAGGTCGGCGCGCACGACCGGATCGACGGCGGAGAAGGGCTCATCCATGAGGAGCAGCACCGGATCGGCGGCCAGCGCTCGCGCCACCCCGACGCGCTGCTGCTGACCGCCCGAGAGCTGCGCAGGGAAGCGGTTGCCCAGACGGGCTTCGAGTCCCACCTGTTCCAGCAGCCGCCGGGAGCGCAGGAGCGTCTTGTGGTCGTCCCAGCCGAGCAGGTTGGGGACCGTCGCGATGTTCTCCAGGACCGTCTTGTGCGGGAACAGCCCACCGTTCTGGATCACATAACCCATCTGGCGACGCAACGTGGTCCGACGGATGTGCCGGATCGGCGTCTCATCCCACAGAATCCGGCCCCGGGTCGGCTCGATCATGCGGTTGATCATGCGCAGAATCGTCGTCTTGCCACAGCCCGATGGACCGACCAGGACCGTGATCCCGTCGGACGGGATCGTCAGATCGAGGTCGGTCACCGCCCTGGTGCCGTCGGGATAGGTCTTGGCGACCGATTCGAATTGGAGCACGCCGGTCCTCGGTGTCGGGGGAAGTGGTCCCAACGACCCTAACCCTTGGTTCCGACATTCCGGGGGACCGATTGCGGTGCGGGCTAATCTTCGGGCGTGGAAATCCGACGTTCGGCCGACCGCGAGGTCACGCGCCTCGACTGGCTGGTTTCGCGCGCATCGTTCTCCGGGGCGGCATCCTTCGATCCGCGCTTCGGCCATCCGCGCAACACTCACCACGGCCTGCTCGTCACGCACAACGAGGACACCGTGGACGCCGGCCGGGGTTTCGACACCCACCGGCACCGCAACATGGAGATCGTCACTTGGGTGCTCTCGGGCTCGGTCGCGCACATCGACGATCGCGGACACACGTCGGTGATCACCCCGGGATTGGCCCAGCGGATGACGGCGGGGACCGGGATCCTCCACTCCGAACGCAACGACGCCTGGCGGCACGATCCCTCGATCCCCCGCCACGACGAACCTGCCCACGTGGTCCAGATGTGGGTGGTGCCGGACACGGCCGGCGTACCCCCCTCCTATGCCCAGACCGACGTCACCCCCGCGCTCGCCGGTGGGGAGCTCGTCCCGATCGTCTCCGGGCTGCCGCGGCACAGCGGGACAGCGTTGGGTTTGCAGAATCGGTACGCTGGCCTGTCCGTCGCGCGGCTCGCGCCTTCGGGTGCGGTGCTGTTGCCGGAGGCGGCGTACCTCCATCTCTTCATCGCCCGCGGAACAGTCGATCTGGAGGGCGCAGGCCGGCTGGACCAGGGGGACGCGGTGCGCCTGACCAGCGCGGGCGGGCATCGGGTCACCGCACTCGCAACAGCGGAAATCCTCGTCTGGGAGATGGCGCGGGCACTCCCCGATTGACTTGACGCCGTGAGTGCGCCTCGCCAGGAAGGTCCGGCGAGGCTCGACGCGAACGGCTACCGATGAGTAACCTTGAGGCACCAGCGAGCACTCAAGGGAGCGTGACCGTGACAACCGTGGCAATCGTCCTCGCCTTGTTGATCACCATCGTCGGCGTGGCACTGTTCGCCCGGGCGGTGGCCCGGATCGTCGGCGTGATCAAAGTGGGGCAACCAACACTCGGCCGCGGCGATGAGCCCGGGCGGCGATGGCGAAACCTGTTCGTCGAATCCTTCGGTCACACCCGGATGCTGCAGCTCAGCGGCGTCGGGGCAGCGCACTGGGTCGTGTTCATCGGGTTCATGTTCCTGTTCCTCACCCTGGTGACGGCCTATGGGCAGTTGTTCGATCCCGCGTTCGCCCTGCCCCTGATCGGGCACTTCTTCCTCTATGAATGGCTGACCGAGGCCATCACCTGGATCATGATCGTGAGCATCCTGGCGCTCATGGCGATCCGGTTCCTCGGCGTCGGCGTCGGCAAGGGCCGCTTCTTCGGGTCACGGACCTGGCAGGCGGTCTATGTCGAGCTGACCATTCTCGGCATCGGCCTGTGCATCCTGTTCCTGCGGGCGCTGGAGCATCAGCTCCCGGAGACCGGTGGGCGTTTCCACTTCCCGCTCACCTGGTTCCTGGTGCCGGGTGGCTTGGGCGCGGAGACCATCGCGACCGCGATCGTCGTGCTCGCTGCGCTGAAGATCATCATCTCGATGGCCTGGTTCTGCGTCATCGGGCTCAACCTGACGATGGGTGTCGCATGGCACCGGTTCACCGCTTGGCCGAACATCTGGTTCAAGCGCGAGGCCAGCGGCCGACCGGCGCTGGGTGCGGCCCAGCCGGTCAATGTCGGCGGCACCCCGTTGACGATGGAGTCCATCGAGGAGCTCGAAGAGGACGCGCTCGAACAGCTCGGCGTGGGTCGCGTCGAGGACTTCAGCTGGAAGGGCCTGCTCGACTTCACCTCGTGCACCGAGTGCGGCCGTTGCCAGTCGCAGTGCCCGGCGTGGGCGACGGGCAAGCCGTTGTCCCCGAAGCTGTTGGTGATGGGCTTGCGGGAGCATGCGTACGCGAAAGCCCCCTGGCTGCAAGCGGCCGAATCGGCACGCGCAGGGCTGCCCGAAACCGTGCGCGCGGAGGCCGAGCGCCCGTTGGTGGCGGCCGGGGCCCCCGACGCGGCCGCGCAGGCCCATGGTGGGCCCATCCAGGTGGCGGCCGACGGAGCCGTGGGCGTCATCGATCCGGACGTGTTGTGGTCGTGCACGGCCTGTGGCGCCTGCGTGCAGCAGTGCCCGGTCGACATCGAGCACGTGGACCACATCCTCGACATGCGTCGCTATGAGGTCATGGTGAAGTCGGAATTCCCCGAGGAACTCAACAGCCTCTACAAGGGCCTGGAGTCCAAGGGCAATCCCTGGAACCTCAACAAGAAGGGCCGGATGGACTGGGCCAAGGGTCTGCCGTTCGAGGTCCCGGGCGTCGGGACCGACGTCGAGGACCTGACCTCGGTCGACTATCTGTTCTGGGTCGGCTGCGCCGGAGCTTTCGAGGACCGGGCCAAGAAGACCACCCAGGCGGTGGCGGAGCTCCTCCACACCGCGGGCGTGACGTTCGCCGTGCTCGGCAAGAACGAGACCTGCACCGGCGATTCGGCACGGCGCTCGGGCAACGAATTCGTCTATCTGCAGCTCGCGGAGGAGAACAAGGAGACCCTCACCGAGGCCAAGGCCCAGAAGGTCGTCACCACGTGCCCGCACTGCCTGAACACGCTGCGCAACGAATACCGGCAGCTCGGCCTGGAGCTCGATGTCGTCCACCACACGCAGTTGCTCAACCGGCTGGTCCGTGACGGCCGTCTGACGCCGGCAGCAGGCCCGGCCGGATCGGCAGGTGGGCGTACGATCACCTATCACGACCCCTGCTATCTCGGGCGGCACAATCAGGTGTACGCGCCCCCGCGAGAACTCCTCGGCGGCATCCCCGGGGCGACCGTGACCGAAATGCCCAGGCACGGGACCAATTCCTTCTGCTGTGGCGCCGGTGGCGCGCAGATGTGGATGGAGGAACGGATCGGCACCCGGGTGAACCTCAACCGGACCAAGGAAGCGCTGACCGTGCTGGGCCAGTCGGACAGGGCGGCGGTCGCGACCGGATGCCCGTTCTGTCGGGTGATGCTGTCCGACGGCGTCACCGCCGAGCAGGCGGACGGGCGCGGGGAGAACGTCGAGGTGCTCGATGTCGCGCAACTGCTGCTGGAATCGGTGCGTCGGGGAGAGGATGTGGAGACCCCCTCGACGGCCGAGGAACAGCCCGAGGCAGAATGAAGGGACAAATCGATTTATCGAGGAGGACCCATGACGCAGGAAAACGTCCCACAGGAACCGCAGAAGCACGAGTCGGGCTACAGCGAGAACATTGATTCCGAGCCCATGGATCCCGTGACCGAGCTCGGTGACGAGGAGAACCATCCGGAACGCCACGAGTCCGGCTACAGCGAACACGGCAACGTGGTCGACCCCACCAAGAACGCCAGCGAATGATGATTTGCTGAGGGGGTGATCCGCTCTTATCGCACCGTCGCCCGCTCAGCCGAGACCGACATCGAAATCAAGCGTTCGGTCTTTCGATGTCGGGTCGAGCACGTGACCGACGAGGACGCGGCCCGTGCGGTCGTGGACCGGGCGCGCAGCGAACACTGGGACGCCCGGCACCATTGTTCGGCGTTCATCCTCGGGCCGGCCGGCCAAACCGCTCGATCCTCCGATGACGGGGAGCCGGCCGGCACCGCGGGTGCGCCCATGCTGGAAGTCCTCCGGGGTCATCGGGTCACCGACGTCGTCGCCGTCGTGACCCGCTGGTTCGGGGGCACGCTCCTCGGCGCGGGAGGCCTCGTCCGGGCCTATTCGGATGCGGTCCGTGCTGGGCTGGCCCAGGCCGGCGTACGCCACCGCGAGCTGCGGGCCGAGTTCACCCTTGACCTCGATCACGCGGTCGCGGGCCGGGTGGAGTCGGAGCTGCGATCCCGCGGCTATGCCGTGCTGGACACCGCTTATGCCGCCCGGGTGACGCTGCGGCTCGGCGTACCCCACACCGAAATCGACGCGCTCGCTGCCACCGTCGCGGAGTTGACGGGGGGCGCCTCAGTCCCGCACCACGTGGGTGAGTCCTGGATCGACACGGACGTGCCCTGATCGGAAGGTCACGTGTCCTGATTGAGCAGGTGGCCATGGCGGTGCCGCGTTCGCGACACCGTCTGCTCCCGAACGACGCTGAGGAGTTCGCGGCGGCCGTTGGCCAGGACCGGCCCACCGAGGGCGATCACGCCGGGCCGCGAGAAACGGTCGGCTGCCAGGCGGGCTTCATCCGGGGGCCCGACGACCCGGATCCGCTCACCATCGAAACGCGTCGCGAATTCGTCCTCGCTCTCCACCCGGACGACCGGCAACCAGGCCCACCCGGTCAACCGCTCGGCCAACCCTGCCGCCGGCGCGACACTCACGTCCACGGGGGTCTCTGCCCGACGCGCTGCGAGCACGACCCGCAGCACCTCGGCCAAGCGCGCCCCGGCGAGACACCGGATCACCAAGGGTGCAGGCACCCAGCGAAGTTCGTTCTGCTCCATCGACAGCCCCGCGAGATCGAGAGGTCGGCCCAGCAGTTCCGACCAGACGAAGGCGTCCGACCGCGCGGCTGCCTCCAGCCACTCCCTGTCCTCGGGGTCATCGAGCATCGTCCGGAAGTCCCCGAGCGCGGAGGACAGGGCGCCTTCGACATCAGCCCCCTGCTGCGGCAGGCCGTTTTCGGACCACGTCCCGAACTGGTGCGCATAATCGAAGCCACTGATCTTGGCGCCGGTTCCGACGACCGAGGTCTTCCACCCCCCGAACGGCTGGCGGCCGACGATGCTCCCGGTGATGGGGCGGTTGACATAGGCGTTGCCCACTTCGACGTGGCCGAGCCAGTGCTTGATTTCGTCCAGGTCGAGCGAGTGCAGTCCTCCGCTCAGCCCGGAGGCGACGTCGTTCTGCCACCGGATCGCCTCGTCGAGTGTGTCCGCGTGCATGAGGCCCAGCACCGGTCCGAGGAACTGTGTGCAATGGAACCAGGAGCCCGGCCGCACGCCCTCCCGCACGCCTGGTGACCACAACCGCCCGCTCTCGTCGAGGGACCGTGGGCGGATGAGCCACGACTCCCCCGGATCAAGCTGGGTCAGCGCGCGCCGGAGCGGCGGATCGGGCTGCGCGATCAAAGGTCCCATCGTGACGCCGGGATCGCCGGGCCAGCCGGCGACCAGCGAGGACACGGCGTCGAGCAGCTGCTCCCGGAAATGGCTGGAGTTCGCCACATCACCGACGAGGATCGCGAGGGACGCCGCGGACCCGTTCTGTCCGGCGTTCCCGAACGCGGATCGAACCAGATCCGCGATCGCCAGGTCGAAGTCGGCGGCATCGGTGATGATCAGGGCGTTCTGCCCCGCCGACTCGGCGACCACCCCGTGGCCGCCCATCCGCCCGGATCTCGCCTCAATGAATCGCTGGGCCGGCTCCGGGGCACCCGCGAACACCACCCCGTCCACACCGGGGTGGGCGATGAGCCCCAGCTCCAGCTCGGAATCGTTGATCCGGATGACCTGGGCGGCCTCCTGCGGCACCCCGGCAGCCCACACTGCGTCCAGCAGGATCTCCGTGCAACGCGCCACCGGACGCGCAGGGTCGATGACGACGGCTGATCCGGCCGCGAGATTCGCCAGCACCCCGCTGGCCGGAATCGCGACCGGGAACGTCCACGGCGGTATGACCACCGTGAGGGCATGCGGAGTGAAGGTGGCGCCATCGCTCAGCAGTGGGTCCGCGCCGAGGTCGGCGGCCCGGTCGGCGAACCAGCGCGCAAAGTCCACGGCCTCGGACACCTCGGTGTCCGCCCCTCCGACGGTCTTGCAGCCTTCGTGCACCAGGGCGGTGATCAGCTCGCCCCGTCGGGCTTCGATGGCGTCGGCGACGCGCCGGAGGATCGTGGCGCGTTCCTGGGGCGTACGCGCGCCCCACTCCCTGCCCGCCGCCCGGCCTCGCGCGACCGCCTCGGCGAGTTCGTCCTGATTCGCCACCGGCGCTGACCGGACCGGCCCCGGGTCGTCCGCGACCAGCCGGGCTGCCCAGTCACGCACCGCGGCCAGGGCGGGGTCGGAGTCGGTGGTATTCGCGAACTTCGGTGGCGCGGGCGGGCGGTTCGGGGACCTGCGCGGGGTGGTGGAGACCGTACGCATTGCATGGACTGCTGCCCGGAAGCGCCGCTCCTGGTCGGCCACCCGGTCCCTGAACAGCGCGTGCAGGAAGTTCTCCGGCTGGGCGTTCTCCTCCAACCGCCGGATGATGTAGGCCGCAGCGAGCTCGAAGTGTTCCTTGGGTGCGACCGGTGTGTAGAGGATCACCGAGCCCACCATGTCGCGCAACGCGCCCATTCTTTCCGGTGCCCAGCCCTGGAGCAGTTCGATGTGAACCCGGTCCGCGACCCCCCGTCCGCGCGCCAGGAGATAGCCGAGTGCCATGTCAAAGAGGTTGTGCGTGCCAATCCCGACGTGAAATCCGGGCCCGTGATCGGACGACATCGCCCGGTCGAGGAGGGCGAGGAAGTTGGCGTCGGTCTCCTCCTTGGTCGCGAACGGGGCGAGCGCCCATCCGCGCAGCTCCGCCTCGACCCGCTCCATGGCGAGGTTCGCGCCCTTCACTAGCCGCACCTTGATCGGTGCCCCGCCGGCCTCGTGGCGGCGCTGGGCGAAGGCGATGATCCGATCGAGCGCCTCCCGCGAGTCCGGAAGATAGGCCAGGAGGGTGAGCCCCGCCGACAGGTGCAGAAACTCCGGCTCGGACAGGATGTCGGTGAACACCTCGATCGCGAGATCGAGATCGCGATATTCCTCGATGTCCAGGTTCACGAAAGCCTTCTTCGCATTCGCCGTGCTGAACAGGGGGCGCAGTCGCCCGATGGCCCGACTGACCGTGTCCGGCATGTCCCAATAGGCGGTCCGCGGAGCCAACGCGGCCATGTTGAGGGACACATGATCCACGCCCGGGATGTCCAGGAGCGCACGCGTCCGGGCCACCCGGTCGCGGGCCGCCCGATCACCGAGCACCGTGCCACCGAGCACGTTGAAATTGAGCCGGAAGCCATTGCGGCGGGCATCCCGGAGATGGCGGGTGATGCTGGCCGGATCCGAGTCGAAGACGAGGTGGGCGATCAACTGCCGCCACCGTTGGCGCGCCAGGCGTACGATCGGGCCCGGGGCAGCCGAGGCGAGTGCGGCGCTGAACGAGAGGAGCGCGCGATCGGCCGGCGACAGGAAGGCGCTCGTGTCCCCCGTGAGGCGTCCCAGGCCCCGAGCCGCGACCGCCAGACTTTCCGGCCGGACCACCCCGTCGACGAAGCGGATGGAGATATCGGAGCCGCCCCGATCCCGGACGAGCCCCGACAGTTGGGCGGCCGCGCGTCGCTCGGCCAGAGGAGATTCACCGCGAGCGGGCTCGAGCCATCGCTGAGCCAACCCGCAGGCAGGCTCGACCAACTCGGTCAGGTCGGCCGCCTCGTCGAAAGCAGTGGGGGACATGGCTGCACCTCGATAGCGACTGACCACTTAGGTTAGCTCGCGTACCTGCCCGGGTTCCAGACAACCGCGAGCGGCTTGGACTCCTCTTCTCGACGGGCCCGATCGCGTTGCCGCGTCGTGCGCCGTCACTCGTCCCTGGCCGATTCGACCTGCGTGCGGTGGAAGTTGAGGAACGATCGGCTCGGGGTGGGCCCGCGTTGGCCCTGATAGCGGGAGCCATAGATCGTCGAGCCGTAGGGTTCCTCCGACGGCGACGAGAGCTGGAAGAAGCAGAGCTGGCCGATCTTCATCCCCGGCCACAGCTTGATCGGCAACGTAGCCATGTTGGACAGCTCGAGGGTTACGTGTCCGGAGAATCCCGGGTCGATGAAGCCCGCGGTCGAATGGGTGAGGAGGCCGAGACGGCCCAGGGAGGACTTGCCCTCCAGCCGCGCCGCGACGTCGGTCGGCAACGAGACCGTCTCCAGCGTCGAGCCGAGCACGAACTCGCCCGGGTGGAGAATGAACGGGTCCTCGCCCGACGGCTCAACCATCCTGGTCAACTCCGACTGGGCCTCGGAAGGGTCGATGTGGGGATAGCGGTGGTTCTCGAACGTCCGGAAGTAACGGTCCAGGCGCACGTCCACGCTGGACGGTTGAACCATCTCCGGAGTCCAAGGATCGAGTCCGATCTGTCCCGCTTCAACGCGGGATCGGATGTCGCGGTCCGAGAGCAGCACGCGCCGAGCCTATAACACCTCCCACGCAAGCCGGCCCCCATCCGTGCGGATGAGGGCCGACCCTTGGGGGATGGGGTTGGTGCAAACCCTGACCAGGCCCACGAAGTGGCTGGTCCCGTCAGGCTAACGAGACGGCGTGCCTGACGACACCTTCAGGCCCGCCCCCAGGCACGGAAAGTTCCGGATCAGCGGTCCACCCGCAGGACGCTGCCGTCTCGCACATCGATCAGGACGTCCACGTCGTCGTTCTCGGCCGTGTTGATCGAGACCTCCCAGACGGGTGCGCCATCATCGTCACCCAGTTCAACGTCATCGAGGGTGCCCTGGACCTCGCCCAGCGCCGCCTCGATCGCCTGGGCCAGCCCCAGACCCGCCTGGTCGAGTCGCGCACGGTCCTCATCGTCCGCAGCCTCGTCCTGCTGCTCGACGACGGTCATGCCGTCCTCGGAGACCGTCACGTCATGGCTTCGATCGTCCACCATGACCGATACTTCCCAGGTGCCGTCATCGTCGGCATCGTCGATCTCATAGGGAGTGCCGCCCACCTCATCGGCAGCCGTCGAGATCGCTTGTGCTGCCGCGGCATTGCGGGTCTCCGGGTCCTGGTCCTGTCCGGTTTCCGTCTCATCTTCACCCGGGGCCGCGGGAGACTCCTCCGCTGGAGGTGCGGTCACCGGGGGAGGGGCCGGATCGGTGGGCTGGGGATCGTCCGCAGCGCAGCCTGCTGCACCCAGAGCGAGCACACCTGCCGCGAGCGCAGCAATAGCTCGTCTCGTGGTCATCTTCATCAGCTCCTATCGTCGGTCGAGTTGATTTGTCGATAATAGGTGGGGAATCGACAAAACCCCAGGCCAGAGCGGCACTATCGTTAACTTTCTTCGCTAGGCGGGGTGGTCGACCTGGATGCTCACCCCGTCACCGAGGTCGAGCACACAACCCGGGAACACTCGCACCGGTTCGCCCGCCGGGAGTGGTTCCGGTTCCGGTTGCCCGGGCCGGATCAGCAGCGTCCCGTTGGTGGAGTGGAGGTCGGTGGCCACCACTTCCCACCCATCCGGGCTCACCTGGAGGTGCGTGCGGCTGATGTCGGTGCTCGGGCTGACCACGGACACCAGCGTGGGCAGCTCATCGCGCGAGACCTTGCTGGCCTGGGGCGAACGCCCGATCAGGATGCTTCGGTCCACGTCGATCACCTGGCCGTCCGTCACGCGGAGGACTGCCATGGTCGGTCGAGGCATGAGCTGGGGCTGCCCGCGGAGTTCTCCCCCGCAGCGTCGGCATCGCTGGGCTTCGGGCGGGTTCTCATGACCGCGCTCACAGATCACACCGAGCACCGCACCGGGCCCGGACGGCGCCTCCACCGGTTCAGGGACTGCCGGCCCGGGCACGGCGTGCG